>Ga0209124_10000008_pt1 | contig 310013 bp, 238 predicted proteins | sample BarGraIncu01122A_FD_184502 | JGI IMG/M metagenome (GOLD analysis project Ga0209124, IMG submission 184502) | Arctic peat soil microbial communities from Barrow, Alaska - Barrow Graham LP Incubations 011-22A (SPAdes) (version 2) | ecosystem: Environmental > Terrestrial > Soil > Wetlands > Peat...
AAAAATCGTTGCGGTATGAATTCTACAATCTGACTGAAAATATACTTGCCTTGGTTCATGTCTGCCTGACTTTATGGTTTCAAACAAATATAACCATTTCAAAAGGCCGACAAGGTTATTGGTGATAACGCTATTGATTATAAGTATTTTACAGAAGTATTTAACTATTTTTAAGAGACACTAGTGAAATTCCTATAAACTAATAACAAATGAAAGACACACACAAAATTTCAGTATTCGAAAAAATTGGCTACAGTTTGGGCGATTTGGCCGCTAACCTGGTTTTTCAAACATTAATTACCTATTTAGCTTATTTCTATACCGATATCTATGGTCTTAAAAGCAACGATGCATCAATAATAATGCTTTCAGTAGGCTTAACTGCTGCATTTATATTTAATCCAATAATCGGATTATTGGCCGACCGGACCAATTCGAAATGGGGGAAATTCAGGCCCTGGATACTGTACACTGCTATCCCTTTGGGCATTGTTGCACTTCTTGCATTTTCAACACCAAATTTTGCCTACAAAGGGAAACTCATATACGCCGCTGCGACTTATTCTCTTTTGTTGATGTTGTATGCTTCAAGTAATTTACCCTACTCAGCTTTAAGTGGCGTAATAACAGGCGATATGGGCGAAAGAAATAGTATTTCGTCGTACCGTTTTGTGGCAGTAATGTTTGCCCAGTTTTTTGTTCAGGTGTTTATGTTACCGATTATTATATCCGCCGGCCACGGAGATAAGGCAGCCGGGATTGAAACAGTAATGACTTGGATGGCAATTGTGGGTACGATCATGCTATTGATCACTTTTTTTACAACCAGGGAGCGCATTGTTCCAACGCTGGAACAAAAATCATCTATAAAAGAAGACCTGTCGGATCTTGTGAAGAACAAACCATGGCTTATCATGCTTAGCTTAACCATTTTGGTGTTCATTACCCTTGCCATGAAAGGTGGTTCGTATGTATTCTATTTTAATAATTATGTGGATAAGACTGCATTAACTAATTTTATTAGTCCTGTTATTTCTGGCTTGTCTGATTTAGGAATTAATTTCTTTGGTTCAGATCCTGCAGCTGCCGGTTTTGGTTTGTTCAACGCCGGAGGAATTATCTTTATGATTGTCGGAATCTCATTTTCAAAAAAGCTTGCAGATAAATATGGCAAACGGGATGTTTTTAAATATGGATTACTCGTTGCTACCCTTTTTGTTCTGATCTTTGTTTTCTTCAAACCGGAGAATGTGTTATTAATGTTCGGTTCGCAAATTTTGCATGGATTTTTCTATGGCTTAACTATTCCTATTCTTTGGGCCATGATTGCCGATGTTGCCGACTATTCAGAAATGAGAACTAACCGCAGGGCAACTGCAATCATCTTTTCAGCGATGATGGTAGGTCTCAAAGCAGGGCTCTCAATCGGGGGTGCTTTGGTTGCGTGGATTTTAGGTTTATACGGATACATTGCTAAAGAAAGCGCAGTTGCCGGGCAGGAGATTATTCAACCTCATTCTGTCTCGGAAGGAGCAAGATTGCTTGTGAGTGTTTATCCTTCAATTACATTCCTATTAGGCGTGGGTCTGCTTTTCTTCTACGTCATTGATAAGAAAATGGAAGTGAAAATTGAAGCAGAATTGAAATCCCGCAGGAAAGGAAACGCATAACAGCGCCAAATCAACTAAACTCAATTCATAATGGAAATCAAAATTTTTTCCGCAATTACGGCCTTGGTTTTTCTGACATCTATACAAGCCATGGCTCAAAAAACTTTAGCAGAGGCTACTAAAGGAATATTTATGTTCGGCGTAGCTGTCAATACGCAACAAGTTGATGGCGTTAACCCCATCGAAACGGAACTGATTGCTAAAGAATTCAGCGCTGTTGTTGCCGAAAACTGTATGAAACCTCAACCAATTCATCCGGAAGAAAACCGATATGTATGGGATAATGCTGATAAACTTGTAGCTTTTGGAGAAAAAAACAATCAGGTTGTGACTGGTCACTGCCTGATCTGGCATTCTCAAATAGGCCGATGGTTCTTTATTGATGCCGACGGGAAAGATGTGGCTCCCGAAGTATTGAAAGAAAGGATGCGACAGCATATTTCTACAGTCGTTGGTCGGTATAAAGGTCGCATTAAAGGTTGGGACGTAGTAAACGAAGCATTTGAAGACAACGGCGAATATCGTAACAGTAAATTTTACCAGATTCTTGGCAAAGATTTCATCAAATATGCTTTCCAGTTTGCTCACGATGCCGATCCGAATGCAGAATTGTACTACAACGATTACAATGTAGAAACTCCTGCCAAATGCGATGCGATAGTTGAACTGGTGAAAAAACTTAAAGCTGCAGGATACAGAATAGATGCGGTTGGTTCGCAGGCACACATGCACATGAACTCGCCCACACTTGACGCTACAGAAACCACCTTCAAAAAACTCAAGGATGCCGGCATTCACATCCTGATTACCGAATGGGATATTTCAATTCTCCCAAGTCCGTATGAAGGTGCAAACATTTCTGCTAATTTCAAATATTCCAAAGAAACGGATCCATACCGTGAAGGAGTTCCAGACTCTGTTCAACAGAAATGGAATAAGCGCATACTGGATATGTTCGGGCTTTTCCTGAAATATAATGATGTAATTGATCGCGTCACTTTATGGGGCCTGACTGATAACACAACCTGGCTAAATAATTTCCCGATCCGGGGGAGAAAAGATTATCCTATGCTTTTCGACCGCAATAACCAACGCAAACCGGTAGTTGACGAAATGATTAAAATGGCAAAAAAATACAAAAAATGAAAAAGGCGAAATACTTGGTTGAAAATGATTTTATGGCCGATCCTGCCGTTCATGTATTCGAAGGAAAATTATACATTTATCCTTCACACGACCGTGAATCGGGTATTCCTGAAAATGATAATGGTGATCATTTTGATATGAATGATTACCATGTTTTCTCCACTTCTGATATCGAAAACGAGCCTCTGACAGACCATGGTGTTGTGCTTAGAGTAAGTGACATTCCATGGGCCGGACGTCAGTTGTGGGATTGTGATGTTGCATTTAAGAATGGCAAATACTACATGTATTTTCCGCTGAAAGACAAGACCGATATTTTCCGTCTGGGAGTAGCAATTTCCGATAGGCCAACAGGCCCGTTCATTCCTCAGCCTGATCCGATCCGGGGAAGTTACAGCATCGACCCTGCCATATTTGAAGATACCGATGGAACTCAATACATGTATTTTGGTGGTTTATGGGGAGGACAATTACAACGCTACAAGGATAATAAGGCACTGGAAAGTGCTTATTTGCCTTCAGGAGAAGAATTGGCGTTACCATCCCGGGCGGTTCGTTTGTCGGACGACATGCTTGGTTTTGCTGAAGAACCACGTCCTGTTACGATCCTGAACCAGGATGGAACTCCGATGAAAGCTGGACAAACAAACCGTTTCTTCGAAGCTTCATGGATGCACCGCTACAACGACAAATATTATTTCTCTTATTCAACAGGCGATACGCACTTATTGTGCTATGCTACCGGAGATAATCCTTATGGGCCATTTACCTACCAGGGTGTGATTCTGACTCCGGTCGTCGGATGGACAACTCACCACGCCATTGCTGAGTTCAAGGGAAAATGGTACTTATTTCATCACGACAGTTTTCCTTCAGGAGGAAGAACCTGGTTGCGCAGCCTGAAAGTGATTGAACTGGAGTACAACAAAGACGGAACCATTCAAACAATTGAAGGTATAGAATAAGCTCCGGCGAACCCCGACAAAAAAAGGGAATCCATTCCCAATCAAAAGACCACAAATCATTGATTTTGTGGTCTTTTGATTTTCACCTATTTTAGCCATTCAACCAATTTTAGTTTGTACGAGAGAAACCAGAATCAAGATCATATTTCATATGGATCCCGGTTTACCTGTAGCGAAAGCTTTGATCGTTTCCAGTTGGATCGCATTTCATCTGACAGGAATGATGTTCCGCAACATGGAATGACGTACAATTTGAACCCATTCAAGCTGCAACCAAGGCATGGACGCCTGGAAGACGGCATTTTTAAACCACGCACACATATCGGCCTTTGATTTGTATTCCATTTATAAAGTAGAATATTATTGATATTTATCACCTTGGCATAATTCATCTATCCATTATGATGGTTGTTATGATAATATTTTTTTATTTCGGTAACATTAAAAAACAGAATAGGTTTAAAATTATGTATATAATGTATCCTTTAACTTTTTTTGTGGTAGTGTACCGGATTAATTGATCTAACCTTGTCCTAACAATAATTTATTAATTTATTCAGTAGATTATTTGTGTATATATCACATAAATAGTAGTTTGGATGAAATGTTTCAACTTTGAAAAAAACTTCATCCGGATGCTTTTCAGGTTTAAGAAAGGTTTTTAAGCTTTTGGTCTGGAATATTCCTGATTAATCGAAAACTGAAACACACTTTTAATAATTGGTAGATAAAATAATATGATCAGTAAGACATCGATTGGTGTGACTGAAAGGGCGAAGCTATTTGAAATTCGCAAACCCCGGTTGGGGAGATCTAATATTCAGCATTCATGATTATTGCAATTGATTTCGACGGAACCATCGTTGAGCATATGTATCCGGCCATTGGTCGCATCCGTCCATTTGCATTTGAAACACTAAAAGCACTTCAGTCCCAAAAGCACCAGCTAATTCTCTGGAGCCACCGCTCTGCCGGTGAACTTGAAGCCGCTGTCACATTTTGCCGTGAACAGGGACTTGAATTTTATGCGGTGAACAAAAATTGCCCTGAAGAGGTGTGGAATGCGAATGATAGCCGTAAGATTTTAGCAGATATCTACATCGACGATCGTAACTTAGGTGGAATCCTTTCATGGGGCGAAATTTATCAGGTAATTTGCCCGGAAGAGAAGGCGGCAAAACAATCCAAATCTGGATGGTGGAAATCGTAATCGCTGTGTGAAGTTACTTCTTGGATTCTGTTTGCAATTAAAAACCAAATGCATACTCCTAAATATTTACCAAATAGTATGTAATTACTCTCTTTTTGTGCTATAAAACAGGATTGTCGCGTCAATTGTTCCACCAATTTTGGTTATGTTTGCGAATAGATCTGATCAAACTTATAAAGAGAGATCATCCGGTACAGCGGATAATTACTTAAGCTATTCAAAATGCATATCTTAATATATTTAATATCGAGTTTTCTTCTTGCGCTTTGTATTTCACTTTATGCGGTTCCTATCGTTGTACGGGTGGCTCATTCGCTGAGATTTCTTGATAATCCAAATGAACGTTCTGCCGCTGTATGTCCTATTCCTACTTTAGGGGGAATCTCGATTTTCCTTAGTTTCGTTTTTTCGACAATGGTTGGATTAAGCGGTGAACCAATGCCGGAATTCGTCTATATAATGGTTGCAGTGCTCCTTATGTTTTTTATAGGATTAAAAGACGATATTCTTACAATCCCTGCTCGGAAAAAGCTTGTTGCCCAATTAATAGCAGCTGCCATTATTATATTCCTTGCTAAAATCCGATTTACGAATCTTCATGGATTCTTGGGAATAGGAGAGATCGGAATAGTTTCTGGCGTAATTTTAACTTTTTTTGCGATCATCGTTATTATTAATGCCTTTAACCTGATGGATGGTATAGATGGTTTATGCGCCGGATTAAGCATGCTAGCTGCAACGACATTTGGAAGCTGGTTTTTTATCAGCGGGCATTTTAATTACGCCATTCTCTCATTTTCTTTAGTTGGAGGAATTTTAGGCTTTTTCTATTATAACGTTTATAGCAAGAAAAATAGAATCTTTATGGGAGATACCGGGTCACTTGTACTTGGTGCCATTATGGCTGTCTTTGTAATCCAATTTAATGAGTTTAATATTGATCAGACACAACCATTTACGATCGCTTCTGCCCCAGCCGTTTCATTCGGTATATTGATATATCCCCTAATAGATACGCTAAGGGTTTTTACAATAAGGTTATTGCAGTTTAAATCTCCTTTTGTCGCTGATAAAAACCATCTTCATCACCGGTTACTCACTTTGGGTTTTTCGCATAAGAAAGCTACTTATACAATTATGCTGATGAATTTCCTTTTTATTCTTGGTGTTCTTGCTCTGCGAAATTTTGGAATTATCCTGGTGATGGGATTCATTTTCGTTTTTAGTGGCTTCCTGTTTATGATGCCAGCCTATTTTATCCAGAAAAGGAAAATGATTAAAAAGAATGATCGTCAACAACAATTACTGCTTCCCGGATCTGCATACCGGCATTTGAAAAACAGACGAAAAGCAATAACGGTGGCCAGAAGATGGTCTGCCCATCGTGCTTTAAATCCTCAAAAAGTCCTTTAGAAACATCAGTCAAAACAATCATCTATTTATTTTGACATGCATTTAACCGAAGGTTATCTGTTCGTCAGACCTTTTGCAGGCACTACACAATGCTACCCGGCCTATGTTCCTGCATTTGCATTACACGCTTTGAATCACACCTCAATTGTTGACCTTTACCGGTTGCACCTAATGTTGTCAGGTTACTGATTTAATGCCCATATCTCGGGCTAACTGAGCCGTCGATCATTGCTGAACCGGATGCTCTGATTCATAAACAGCAGCTTTTTTGTTGAGTTCATCCGATTATCCGGTTAAAACCGAAGGCTAATGAAGGGGAACTCTGATTATAGTTAGCGCTCTCATAAAATAAAAAATCACTTAAAAATAAATACGAATGCAAAATTATTTGAAACTGCTGTACATCCTTTTAATGGTATCCATGTTTGGGTGTCGAAGTAGTAAAGAACTGATTTATTTAAAGGACGTTGAATCTAACGATGTCATCAAGGGATTATCTCCGCAAAACACCGAACCACAGCTGAGAAGCGGTGATATTCTATTCATCAGCATCAAATCCACAAGTCCGGAGGTAAATATGTTGTACAATCCCGAGTCGAATATGGAAACTAACTCGTATGCCTCGTACCAGAAGTTTACTTCACCCAGTGGTGCTTACCTGTATGGGTTCGAAATTGGGAAGGATGAGAACTTAAATCTGCCAATGCTAGGCAAAGTGAAAGCTGCGGGATTCTCACAGTCCGAAATTGAACAGATCATTCAGAAAAAAGCGGACGAAACGCTCAAAGATGCTATTGTAAAAGTTAAACTGTTGAATTTTAAAGTCACAGTAATGGGTGAGGTTAAAAACCCCGGTGTCTATTACAATTACAGCAACAGCATCAACGTAATCGAAGCATTGGCAATGGCCAACGGAAATACCGACTTTGCAACCATCCGGAACGTAATGGTTGTACGATCATCTTCCGAAGGCAATAAAACTTTTATGCTTGATCTAACCTCCAAAGATATTTATTCATCTGCGGGGTTTTATCTGCAACCAAACGATAACATCATTGTGCGACCCGATAAACACAAAAATGTTCAGCTGAACAGTCAGGCCTATTCACTAATCCTTTCTTCAGCATCAGTATTGATCGCTGTATTGGGCTTTGTATTAAGATAATGGTGAAAGTCATTAATAGTCATTGAAAAAGTCATTAGTGGTCATTGAAAAAGTTATTAATATCCTATTGACCATCAATGACAATTAAAGTAATAATTGATAATTCTATTCTATGCAATCAGATAACAATAACGAGGAAGAAAAAGCCGGAGAGCCGATTGACTTAAAAAAAATATTTTATCTCCTTGTAAGGCAGTGGAAATGGTTTTTGCTGTTTGGCATGTTGGGAATTGCGGTAGCCTATAGCTACAATAAACTTTCGAAACCCCGGTACACGGTAAGTGCTTCCATTCTCGTTCCCGAAAAATCGACTGGATTGGATTTAAAAACTGTATTTGAAGGCGTTCTTGATCAGCAAAGTAACAATATTTACAACCAGATTGAGATCCTGAAATCCTATTATCCCATTAACCAGACGCTTATCAACCTGGGATGGCGAACAAGCTGGTACAAAAAAGACCTGCTGGTCTGGAAAGGAATATACAACCGCGAACCTTTTGTTGTAACAGAAGCAGCCAATTTTGAGAATCTTGAAGGCATACCTGTTATCATCACACCTACCTCAGGTGAATCGTATACTATTTCGGTTAATGGAGAAATTAAACACAAAAATATTAAAAGAGAAGTGGTATTTGAAGGACAGGGAACCTTTGGTCAACCTTTCGTCAACAATAATTTCAATTTCACACTGGTTAAAAAGGATGTCAATTCCGCTGTACCCGAAGGTGAATATAAGTTTGTGTTTAACAACCTGAATGAAAACACGCTGGCTTATCAGGCCCGGCTCGAAGTCGAACTGAAAGTGAAGATGAGCGACCTGATCAAATGCACCATCACAGGCGAAGAGCCTGAGAAAGATGGTGAATTTCTGAATGAGCTTATAAAGGTTTACATCGAAGGAAAGATTAACCTTCAAAATGAAGCTCAAAAAAGGACACTGGAATTTATCGCCAATCAATTGAGCGGTATTTCAGATTCGCTGAATGTCGCGGGTACAAAGTTTACAGAGTTCCGTGCCCAAAATAAAATTATCGATATTGGGCAGCAGGGAACCCTTGTGATGAATAACCTGAAGGAGATTGAATCGGAAAGAGCTAAAAGCCAGATGCAGCTGGACTATTTCAATAATCTTCGTACCTATCTTAGCAATCCAGGTGATGGTAAACAGTTGGTATCGCCTTCTGTTGTTGGAATCCAGGACGCTTTGCTCAACACGCTGGTACTGAAAATGGGCGATTTATACAGCCGCAGACAGACCATGTTGTTCAGCGCCAAAGACAATAACCCCGCAGTTACGCTCATCGATAAAGAAATGGTTCAAACCCGGATTCTGATCAACGAAAACCTCAGGAACCTGATCGAAAATGCAGCGGCATCTGTCAAAACGCTGAAAGATCGCCAGGAAAGGATTGGTTCTGAGTTGAATCAACTTCCGGAAAAAGAACAGCAGATGATTACAATTAAACGGGAGTTTGAGGTTACAAACGAAATATATACGTTCCTGCTGAAAAAACGGGCCGAGACTAATATTGCATTGGCTTCAAGTGTCTCAGATGTTCAGGTGATCGATATTGCGAGGTCAGGAGACTCAGAACCTTTGGGCTTGCCGGGACGCATGATTTTAATTCTCGGGTTTATCCTGGGTATCGCGCTTCCATTGGGAATTATCCTGTTCATGAATTCCTTCGACGACCGTATTCGTTCGCAGGAAGACATTGAAAACAAAACAACGATTCCGATACTTGGTAATATTGTACATGACCCAACCAGCTCACCCGTCACGGTTTCCAATAATCCCAAATCAATTATTGCTGAATCGTTCAGAACATTACGCACAAATCTTCAGTTTATGCTTACCGTTCCCGGTCATAAAATTATATCCATTCATTCGACGAATCCGGGTGAAGGGAAATCATTTACCGCGGTGAATCTTGCCTCCATACTTGCAATGAACAACAAGAAAGTACTGCTGATTGGTGCAGATTTGCGCAAGCCTAAGTTGCACCAGGTGTTTAATTTCAGTAACGAACACGGGTTAAGTACTTACCTGATTGGTTACGACACAATCGAACAGGTCATTTTACCTACGACTATTAAGAACCTGTCACTGATGCCTTCGGGACCAATTCCGCCAAACCCGGCCGAAATCCTGGGTAAGGCAGAAATGAAAACGCTTCTGGATATAGTTCGTGCCAGTTACGACTACGTTATTTTGGATAATGCGCCGGTTTCATTGGTTACCGATGGAATCATCGTAAGCCAGCTGTCAGACCTTAATATATTTATCCTGCGCTATGGTGTTTCACACAAACACCAGCTCGAAATGATCAACCAATATGCCGCGAAAAAGACAATCAGTCACATCGCGATTGTCGTGAATGACATTAAGTCGAATGCTTTTGGTTACTCTTTCTCCAAATACGCACGGTATGAAGTGAATTCTAAAAATACTTACCAGAAATATACATCCGAAGAATAAAGTACACCTAAGCCTTCAATGGTCTACGGACTACCCTTCGAGCGGTCGAATCCCCCCCCCCTTCGAGGGTCTAAGGACCGCTCGAAGGGGGACGAAGACCTTCGAAGGGTGAGGCTAGAAACAATTCGTTCGTCATTAATTTGTCTTCATTCGGGCACTATCTGTATTCAGACGTAAAATATCTGTATTCGGATGGTCACAAGTTGAATTCGGTCGTAAAAGAATTGGATTCGGTCGGTCACAAGTTGGGTTCAGATTTAAAAGATTTGGATTCGGTCTGTCACAAGTTGGGTTCGGACGTAAAAGATTTGGATTCGGTCTGTCACAAGTTGGGTTCGGACGTAAAAGATTTGGATTCGGTCGGCCATTAGTTGTATTCGGAAGGTCATGATCTATATTTGTCCGGCTTAGCCAGGCATTCGGTGAATGATTGATTTTGTTCAATCATAGAATTCGTTTATTTGAGATTAAGATACACCTGTTGGTTAAAAGCATACACTTGTTTTATGTTGATTAATCTGTCGTTAGGAAAATATAAGATATAATAATTTTATACATTATTATTTTTTAATATTTTGTAAATCATTAAATTAGAACCATTATAAATTATTAATTCTGTTACATTATTTGAAGTCGTTTTGTAAATCAGTACGTATAAGCTGTTATATAATTTCAGCTATTTGAGAGCTTATTACTAATTTTAATTTACAAGCTTATGGCTACAAATTTTGTTCGGTTGTACAGCTGCCGGGACGAAGAATTACCCACAATTTGTGATTTGGCAGCTTTTAGTCTGACGCGCGATCTGGTTGATTTTACCAACTATTCGCCAAAGTTTAAAAATGGGTATCTTGAAAGCTTTTTAACAATTACAGCTAACGCGAGAGATGTTATTGAGCCTAAATCTGAAACACTGGAACGCACGGCCAGTACTGCAAGGCTCCATTCAGCCCTGGTTAGCATGACTGATCCGATTAAACGGCTCGGTGGTTACCTTAATCTTGCACACGAGAAGTTGAATATTTCGCCCGCTGAATTTGGGCTGAACCATCTGCGCGACAGCATTAATGCCCGCGATCAGGAGGGGGCTACAAAGAACCTGCACGTAGTTAATTCCAATATCGGGAAGTACAAGGATGCACTTATGGAGCAAGGACTTACTGAAACGATGATTGAATTGTTTATTTCCGCAGCCGCTGTTTTTGCAAAGGAAAAAAATTCGCAGTATGCTATTTTGACAAACCGTAAAAGCATTGTTCAGAATAATCTGACCATGTTTAACGATTTGTATAAGAAACTGCTCGAAATATTGGCCACGGGTAAAATTCTTTATGGAAAAGATCCCGCGAAGCTGCAGGAATATACTTTTAGCCAGCTCAAAAAACAGGTGCGGCAGACCTCCAAACCGGTCAGCAAAAAGAATTCCGGTACGAAAAAGGACGATGATGAACCGGCAAAGTAAAGCTGCCGTCTGACAAATCAAATCGTTCACCCTGTTGAATCAATCGTGCGGATAAATTCAACAGGGTGATGTTTTTATAAAAAGTCATTATTCGCAGCACCTTCCTAAGTAGATGTTTTAGTCCGGTCATGGAAACCGGAGTGTTTCTCACGACAATAACCAACCTGATTTTATTTCAATCCGTGTAATCTTCTTAAATAATCCGCGTAATCTGTTTTTTATAAATGTCCAACTCCGCAAATAACAAAAGAATAGCCAAAAATACCATCCTGTTATATTTCCGCATGCTTCTTACAATGGCTGTGACGTTGTATACCTCAATGGTTGTATTAAAAACCCTTGGGGTTGATGATTTTGGTATTTATAATATTGTAGGCGGTGTGGTCGTATTGTTCTCTTTTTTGAACAATGCGATGTCGACTGCCACCCAGCGTTTCCTGAATTTTGAGATGGGAAGGGGTGCAGAAGGAAATGTAAACCGAATGTTCAGCATGAGTATGACGGCGCATTTAAGTATCGCGTTGATTGTTGTCATCCTTTCTGAAACGATTGGCCTCTGGTTTCTGAATACGCAGCTGAATATTCCTGCAGACCGGATGAACGCTGCCAACTGGGTTTATCAGTTTACGATACTCACATTTTGCATTCAGATCATCCGTGTTCCTTATAATGCGAGTATTATCGCTTACGAGAAAATGTCTTTCTATGCTTATGTTGGTATTATAGAGGTCATTTTAAAATTACTAATCGTTTTCTTATTACTTTTCTTTGGATGGGATAAGCTGAAATTATACGCTGTACTGACTTGCGGCGTCACTTTAATCGTATTAATCCTTTATAAGTTGTATTGTAACAAAGTCTTTACAACCTGCAGGTATAATTTCTTCTGGGATAAGTCGCTTTACAAAAAGCTGATGAGTTTTTCAGGCTGGAGTTTGTTTGGAAGTGTTGCAAATGTAGGCGCTCAACAAGGGTTAAATATATTACTGAATATCTTTTTCGGCGTTGCGATCAACGCTGCAATGGGGATCGCCAACCAGGTAAGCAGCGCCGTTTTTGGTTTTGTCTCGAACTTTCAGACTGCTTTCAATCCCCAGATTGTTAAATCATACGCGATGAACGACCGGACATATTTTATGAATTTAATATTTCAGTCTTCAAAGTTTTCCTATTACCTTTTACTGCTGTTGTCGGTACCCTTGCTGATCAGTACAGATTTCATACTCCAGGTTTGGCTGACGAATGTTCCGGAATATACGGCCTCTTTTTGCAGGTTAATTATTCTTTTTCTTCTTATTGATGCCATATCAGCTCCTTTGTGGATGTCGGTTCAGGCAACCGGGGAAATACGGAATTATCAAATATTAATGGGCGGTTTGATCCTGTTGAATTTCCCGTTGGCCTATTTGGTACTTAAGTTGGGATTTCCGCCCCAGAGTGTATTAATTGTCAGGCTACTGATAAATTTAATAACCTATTTTGTAAGGATATTCTATTTAAGAAATAAAATAAATCTACCCTCTGGAAAATACATACGTGAAGTAATTCTTGTTGTCACTTTAGTAACAATGCTGGCATTACCATTGCCGCTGCTCGTTGATCACTATATCGCTGGTTGGAGTGGTTTAATTGCCACGACCTTCGTCGCATTATTATCTACCGGATTGTGCATTTATGCCGTGGGATTAAAGAAAAATGAGCGGGAAGTATTGAATCGTTTAGTTATGAATAAAATAAAGGGGTAGATGACGTCAAAAAATATATCTCAGATTAAAGATTGCTATGGTTGCGGTGTTTGTGCGATCGTTTGTCCAAAAAAGATTATCAAAATTGATTTAAACAAAGAAGGATTTTACGAACCTGATTTGTTCGACGAAGCAGCTTGTACTCAGTGTGGGCTTTGCCTCACGGTTTGTGCATACAATGATCACCGGCTTTTAGATGATCGTGCAATTGAAACAAAGGCATATGCAGCCTGGAGTAACGATGAACAGGTGAGACTTAAGTGCTCATCGGGGGGAATTGGCTTTGAGCTTGGGAAATTCCTGATCAACAAGGGGTATAAGGCTTGCGGCGTAAAATATAATCCGAACCTGAACCGTGCCGAACACTTTATGGCTGAAACTACCGAAGATTTTATGCCAAGCATTGGGTCAAAATATATACAGAGTTATACGCTGAGCGGATTTTCTCAGTTTAGCAGAGGTTGCAAATACTTTATTACAGGTACGCCTTGCCAGGTTGATTCACTTCGGAGGTATATCCGAAAGATGAAGATCGAAGAGAACTTCGTATTGATGGATTTCTTTTGCCACGGTGTTCCTTCGATGAATATGTGGAAAAAATATACCGGGATGGTTGAACAGAAAACCGGGAAAATCACCGCTGCATCATGGCGGAACAAGCGAAACGGGTGGCATGATTCATGGGCAATGGATATAAAAGGCTCAACGGAGGATATAAAGACAGATTATTTTTCATTGATGACCAAAGGTGATTTGTTTTACAAGTTCTTTTTGGGAAACAGTTGTCTGGGCAAAGCCTGTTACGATAAGTGCAAGTACAAATACGACAAATCGGCTGCAGATATTCGTATCGGGGATTTATGGGGCGGTAAATACGCACAGGATAAAGATGGCGTAAGTGCCGTCCTTGCATTGACAGATATTGGTAAAGAGGTGATCTTACAAATGGAGGATTGTACATTTAAAGAGGAGAAATTCTCAGTGGTAGCGGAAGGACAAATGAAATTTCCACCTGACGAACCAAAACTGAGAAAATATTTAATGAACCGTTTCACTTCTGAAAAATCAATAATACAGATATACAAATTCTATTGCTATTATTTATTCCCAGCCAGGCTATTCAATAAATCACTGAAAATATTGAACCTTAAATAGCCACTAAAAAACAAATTTTTTACGGATGAAGATAAAAACCATTACTTGTCATGATGTATATAACTATGGAGCTTCGCTTCAGGCTTATGCATTAATGAAATACCTGGAAAGCAAGGGGCACGACGTGCAAATCATCGATTATAAGCCGGATTATCTGTGTGCACGCTATAGTTTCTGGTATATTGATAGTAAGTCGCGGTATAGGAAATCATGCGACAGGAATAAATTGATTCACCTTTTATTTGCGTTGGCGAAATATCCTTCAAGACACAAAACGATTGCGCGAAAAAGACCATTTGATAAGTTTAAAGATAAATATCTGAAGATCACTGACAGCAGGTATGAATCAAATGAAGAATTAAAAATAGATGCTCCCCGGGCCGACTTATTTATTACGGGAAGTGACCAGGTCTGGAATACCGCGATGCAGAATGGTAAAGATCCTGCTTTCTATCTGGACTTTGTTCCAAAAGGAGCTGTCCGTGCTTCGTATGCTGCGAGTTTTGGTGTAAGCGACATTGAAAAAGGATATGAATTATTTGCTCAGAAGATGCTTCACAAACTGAATTACATATCGGTAAGGGAAACAACCGGATTGAAAATTCTGGAATCATTGGAAGTTAAAGGCGGATCCCAGGTGTTAGACCCGGTTTTCCTTCTTACCAGAGAAGAGTGGTCATCGATCATTAAAAAAGAGGTTAAGGAAAAATATTTATTGGTATATGATTTCCTCCATGACCCGGTTATTGAAGAAGCCGCAATAAGAATAGCAAAAGAGAAAGGATGGAAAATATATTCCATCAACGATTATAAACCCATGTTATATGCGGATAAGAATATTTCTGATGCAGGCCCGGTTCAGTTTATGGAGTTAATCAACTCCTGCCAGCTATTTATTTCGAATTCATTTCATGGAACCGCATTTTCAATCATTTTCGAAAAAGAGTTTTACGTATTTAATATCAAGACTTTAAATAACAACTCAAGAATGATTGATTTTCTTTCCCTGTTGAATCTGTCGAATCGTCATGTCTCATCGCAGGAACAGATAAATCTTACAGAAAGCATTGATTATTCCAAGGTAAGGAAAATGGTAAATGCAAATCTGGTAAATAGTTACAGTTACCTGGATAAGGTGTTGGAAAAAAAATAAAAAGAACCCTTTTGATTTTGGGTATCGGAAAATCAAAATTTAGAATCGAACGTAAAGGTCAAATATATATGAATCCCAAAATTTCTATTGTTACAGTATCCTATAATAGCGAAAAGACGATTGAAGAAACGATACTCAGTGTTATCAATCAGAATTACAGTAATAAAGAATATATTATTGTTGATGGTGGATCAACTGATAACACGTTGTCCATCATCGAAAAATACCGCGATAAAATTGCAACGGTGATATCGGAGAAAGACAAAGGTATCAGCGACGCATTTAACAAGGGCATTCTGCTTTGTACCGGAGAACTGATTGGTCTGATCAATTCAGATGATCTTCTGAAAGAGGGAGCATTGGAGACTGTAGCATCTGAATATGAAACAGGGATTGAGGTATACAGAGGTAATACAATCATGTGGAATGAAGCTACAGGATTTAAGTGCATTGAATACCCATGCATGAATCTTGCAACCGTGCCATTTAATTTGCATGTGTGCCACCCATCCACATTTATCACAAAAGAAGCCTATCATAAATTCGGGAATTACAGGGTCGATTATAAATACATTATGGACCTTGATCTTCTGATAAGATTTAGCAGATGCAAAGCAAAGTCAAAATATATAAATAAAGAACTTGCCGTATTCCGCCTTGGGGGAGTCTCTCAGGTTCCGGAAAGTAAAAAAATGGCAGAAAGAAAAAATATGGTCATTTCAAATGGTGGAAATAACTTACAGGCATTTGTTTTTCAAACCTATTTAATTACACGACAAATTGTTAAAAAAGTGGTTAGCCTCTTTGGTGAGGATTTAAGACTAAAGTTTGTGAGTAAGGAAATTAAATAAATTGAAATGCGAATTCTTCAGATAAATACAGTTTATAAAAATGGCGGGAGTACAGGCCGGATCGTTTACGATTTGTCGCAGGTGATGCGTCAGGAAGATATAGAATCATATATTGCATTTGGATATGAATATTCCAAAACCGCAGATCAGAATACCTATAAAATTGAAGATATTCCGACCCTTAAATGCAACATTCTAAAGACAAGGGTTTTTGGCAAGCATGGATTTTATAATAAGGGAGTTACCAAAAAGTTTATAAAATGGATTGATTCGGTAAAACCAGATATCATCCATCTCCATAATCTCCATAACGATTATGTGAACATAGAACTGCTTTTTGATTATATAAAAATGCATGATATTCCAGTCATCTGGACTTTGCACGATTGCTGGTCTTTCACCGGTTGGTGTGCTAATTTTGATTTCTCGGGATGCGATAAGTGGAAAACCGGATGTGGGCATTGTCCCAGTTTGAATGAGTACCCGTTTACCTGGTTTTTTGACAGGAGCAAAGAAATATACAGCGGAAAAAAGAAGATTTTCAATGGGGTGAATAACCTGACGATCATTACACCGTCGCAATGGCTGGCCGATCTTGTAAAGCAATCTTTCTTAAAAGATTACAAGGTAAAGGTGATTAACAATGGAATCGATTTAAGTGTATTTAAACCGTTGGAAAGTAACTTCAGAGAAAAACACAATCTTCAGAATAAGACCATTGTATTGGCCATGGCAATGAAATTGAGTAAACAAAAAGGGATTGAATATTTATTAAAATTGCCTGATCTTCTGCCTGATGACTATTGTCTTGTACTAGTAGGGGTCAATGAAAATCAAAGAAAACTATTGCCCAAAAATAACTGCGTTGGAATAACAAAGACAAATAATGCAGTTGAGTTGGCCGAGATCTATTCTGTGGCTGATATGTTTGTGAATCCAACCCTTGGAGATAACTTTCCAACCACCAATCTTGAGGCCCTTGCTTGCGGTACACCGGTCATTACTTTCAGAACCGGGGGAAGCCCTGAATCAGTCGATGATAATGTTGGTCTGGTCGTCGAAAAAGGCAATCTGGATGAGCTGGTAAAAGCAATTATGAAAGTTCGTGAAAAGGGTAAGTTATTCTATTCCTCCAATTGTATCGCGAAAGCATCTCAAAGCTACAATAAGGAGAAGCAGGCGCTTAAATATATTGACGCATATAAGGAAAATATGAAAGCTAAAGAAACAGCTGATTTATGATCTATTTCGTTGTAATGGCGCTTGTTGCGCTGCTTTCACCCATCTATAAAAGAGGTTTGCTCCTTTTTCAGAATGATAGTAATTCCTCGATTATCCGTAATCAGGGGAAGCTTATTTATTTTTCCCTGTTTACAATTATCCTGGTCTGCATTTGCGGATTAAGAAGTATTAAAATCGGCCTTGATACACCTCAATATTATTTTCTGTTCCGTGACGTAGGCAAAACAGGAAATCTATTTAATAGCCTTAAAGAGGTAAAAACGGAGTGGGGATTCGTATTGTATGAATATATCATTTCCCTTTTTGGAAACTACTATGTTTTTCTGTTCATAACAGCTATCATTACGATTGTACCTGTTATGTGGATTATTTATAAATACTCAAAAATCCCGTGGCTGAGTATCGTTTTATTTATCCTGTTTGGATATTTCACCTTCTATATGTCCGGATTGCGACAGGCAATTGCAATGTCATTCTGCATCATTGCCTTTCACTATTCGAATCAGAATAAGCTCCTCAAGTATTTATTATTCATATCAATTGCATTCTTGTTCCACCAGACCGCGATCATATTTTTACCAATTTATTGGATGAAGCGAATCCAGTTAAATAGATATGTAATTGCAGGTACGATTGTTCTTATCGGCTTGTCATTCGTTTTGCGGGGGATTATTTATAATTTATTAATGAGCTTTTCCCGGATTGATTATTCAGGCGCTGAAGACGCAGGGGGTATAAGAATGTTTATATCTATGCTGTTCTTTATTGTTCTGGGTTTTGTAATGTTGGAAAAGATCAAAAAGAATGAGATTACCAGAAGCCTTTTATACATGATGATAATTGGCGCTGTGCTATGGCCGATTCTGTCAATCGGACGCGCCGCAACTTTTAGGTTGTTCTATTATTTCCATATTTTTATTATTCTGTACAGTGCTAATCTGGCGATGAGTATTAAAAAGATTGAATACCGGAACCTCGTTATAATTCTGTTTCTGATAATTGGGGTTGCTTATTTTATTACACAGATAATGCTAAAGAAGCTAAATGTTTATCCGTTTGATTTCTTCTGGGAAGTTCCTGTAAACTTTAATACACTAAGGCATTCCTGGGAGTAAAGAGGTAAATCGTCTCGGATTTATGATTGGTTCCCAAGGAACTATAAACTGCCAGCCTCCAGTGCTGCGCGCCTCTCACTTTAACGTAACAGCCGTATTTCAACTATCACCTTGCATCCGAAATATTCATGAATATTCGGGGAATGATTTCGTTATCAAAGTTATAACATCAATAAATAATTGCTGAAATTTTAAAAAGATAAGTATGCTGGTAAAACGTAATACTGAAATTTTGAAAGTGCCACTAAAAGATAGTTTTAAAAAAACAAGGATCATGCATATCGTTCAATGCCCTGGCGGGGTGGAGAATTATATTTCGATGTTATTAAAATATATGGATCGTGATTCCTATGAACAGATCTTAATATGTTCTCAGGACTACAAAAAAGAGAATTTCACCGATTTGGTTGATGTGTTCGAAACTGTAGAGATGGGCAGGGAGATCAGTTTTCAGAAGGACATCGTGGCTATTTATAAAATCAGAAAACTAATTAAAAAGTATCACCCGCAAATAGTTTATATGCACAGCAGTAAAGCGGGTGGCGTCGGACGAATCGCTAACCTCTTTATAAAGAATAAGGTGATTTACAACCCTCATGGCTGGGCTTTTAATATTATAGGTTCACAGATAAAAAAATTCATTTATATCAATATTGAGAAGGGTCTTTCTGCTTTTACGGATTCTATTGTTACGGTTTCAAAATTTGAAAAGGAAATTGCAGTTCATAATTCTATTTGTGCTGAATCGAAATTAAAGGTCATCTATAATGGGATCGATATTCAATCTTTTAAAAATACAAAAGGATCGTTTACAATTAACAGGGGGGATTTAAAAATTCCTAAGGATGCCTATGTAATTGGGATTGTAGGAAGAATAAGCAGGGGCAAATCGGTTGATACCTTCTTAGAATCAGCCAAATTAATTAAACAGCAAATCCCATTGGCCTTTTTTATTATTGTAGGAGATGGAGAGGACAGGGAGGAAATTGAAAGTCTGATCATCAAAAATGAATTAAGCGGGAGCGTTTTTATTACCGGTTGGGTCACGAATCCATTGGAATATATCCGGCTTTTCGATCAGGCGATGTTGCTGTCAAAGTGGGAAGCGTTTGGACTTGTTCTGGCTGAATATATGATTTCTTCCAAACCTATTATTGCTACAAATGTAGGTGGCATACCTGAATTGATAACAAATGATGAAAACGGAATTTTAGTTTCGGTTGATAATGTGAAAAAAATCGTCGAAGCTTCCGTTAAGATCTATAAAAACAATGCTTTTAAAGAGATGATCGTTGGAAAGTCGCTGCTTAAAGTGGAAAAGAAATTCGATGCAAAAAGAGTGGCAGAAGAAAACAGTGAATTGATCTGCCGATTACTGGCGATGTAGCTTCATCTTCTTATCCTTTAATTCATTAATTCTTACTTATCTTTATGAAGCGATCCGCACTAATTTTCTGTATTCTCCTTCTCTCGATTGTCATCAAGGCCCAGGAGAGGGATTCGTTGAAGACTGACTTCACCGTCAGTTTCAATTCGTATATGTCATCGGGTAAGAACCTTCCTTTTTGGTTCACGAGTAATCAGAATGGTGCTTTTACATCTGAGAATGGTTATTATCAATTGCTCAGGGCCGGTTTTGCACATGGACTGTTAACCGACTCCACGAAAAACTGGGATTTTAACTACGGTACAACGATGATTGCTGGGGTCGGTGATAAAGCAGATCTTCAATTTAATCAGTACTGGTTAGGAGCGCGTTATAAATGGTTGTCGGTAAAAATAGGGGCCAGGAACGATAGCATCCGCTTCGCGGGACTTTCGCATTCCAACGGCAATATGATGTGGTCGGGAAACGCACGCCCTTTACCGGGTATTACCTTCTCTACCAATGGTTATATCCCGCTTTTTTCGAAGAATAGCTGGTATTCGTTCAAAGCACTTTACGAGGAGAATTTCCTTGTTGATCAACGTGATATGACTAACGCAATGTTGCATCACAAATACCTCTACAATAAAGTAACATTAAAGGATTGGAGTTTTACCCTCGGACTGGATCATTGGGTCTATTGGGGCGGAACATCGAGAACCCGTGGTAAAACACCCGGATTTGAATATTATCCGCGTTATGTGCTGGGGTTAAAAGGAGGAGAAAATTCATCAGCCTCAGATATTAAGAACACTGCAGGAAATACAATAGGGATGTATGTGTTTGAGGTGGCGAAGGATTTTGGGGGCAATCGCCTCACTTTCTACTGGAATCACCCCTTTGAAGACCGTTCCGGCCTCGAAATGCAAAACTTGCCCGATGGGCTATGGGGTTTGCATTACAAGGGCAAAAAAAGGAATGCGCTTGTAAGTGATATCGTGTATGAATTTATGAGTACACTGGATCAAAGCGGAAACTCCCACCTTCAACCGACCGGTGTACCGGGAGAATTGAGCGGCAGAGGTCGTGACAACTACTTTGCACTTGGAATAGGCGTTTCCGACTGGTTTTACTCTTCAGGACATGTCTTTCATAACAAGATGATGGGCACTCCCCTTTTTATTCCGGTGATCGGGGCTGATGGCCTCTCCAAAGGTTTTGACAATACGCGAATCGAAATGCACCATCTGGGCATTGGCGGTACCATTAATGACCGGTTGTCGTGGAAATCACTGCTGACCTGGTCGCGCAGTCATGGCACGTATGAAAAAGATTATCCAGTTCCGTTAAACCAGTTCTCATACCTTGCCGAAGGCTGTTACCAGCTTTCGCAACTACCGCTTAGTTTCAATCTTGGAGTGGCAGTCGATATTGGAGATCGTTTCCAGAAGAGGGCAGGAGGATATACCGGGATGAGCTGGAAATTTTAATTAGGAAATATGAATTACGAATATCCGGTTTTCAAATTTCAAAATATTCAAATTATCGAATTAATTAATTGTCGAATCAACTAATTATCAAATAGCTTAAGTTCCACATTTTCAAAATTTAAAACTATGAAAGCACGCGAAACAGAACTTGCGTTTTTATATCTTTTTTTCGATCTGATCCTCCTGAACGCATCTATTCTTCTTATGGGATGGTTCTGTTTTAGTGTTTCGTCCTACGATTTTCGCGGAATCGATATGCACTTATTACAAGGCAACCTTTCGGTCATCATTACCTATTTCCTTTTTACGAAATCGAATCTCTACCTCAGTAACGGTTTTAAAACACGGATATCACATATCAACATACAATTATTGATTTTTCTGATCATTTCGTTTCTGGTCTCATTTATGTTTGTACCTCGTCGAATTTCATTGTTGTTTTTAGCAGAATACGCTGCACTATTCTATGCGGCAAAGCTTCTTTTTTACGGATTTTTATACAGACATCTTAAGGTTAATCACCATAAGGGATTGAATACCAAAACGGCCATCATTGTTAACTTAAATGACACGTCACTTGCACTCAGGAAGATAATAGAGAGCAATATTATGATGGGATACCGGTTTGTGGGATTTGTAGGTGATGACATCTCTGACAATCCTGATGTATTAGGTCATCCGGATGATTTGGAATCGCTGATTGATCAGCATCACATTGAAATGGTATTTGTCACCATGTCGATATTGGCAAAAGAAAACCGGTTGAAGGAATTTTCAAAAATCTGTAATATAAAGGGTGTCCACCTGCGATTAGTCCCTGAAAATCAATCATTGTTCAAGGCACAGGTCAGTATGAAATCGGTCCGGAAACTGACGATGATCAACCCACAGGAAATTCCTTTGGATAACCTATCTGCACGCGTATTTAAACGAACGTTCGATATCGTAGTTTCAACGCTTAGCATTTTATTTATTTTCAGTTGGTTGTTTCCGATTGTGATTCTCTTTATTAAGCTGGGTTCCAAGGGACCTGTCTTTTTTGTTCAGGAACGGACAGGTATCAATAACCGAATCTTTAAGTGTATTAAATTCAGGAGTATGAGGGTTAACTCGAATGCCAATATCAAACAGGCAACCCTGCACGACAGCCGCATTACGCGGTTCGGTCATATCATGCGTAATTCACACCTTGATGAACTGCCACAGTTTTTTAATGTACTCGTAGGTCAGATGTCAATCGTAGGACCTCGTCCCCATATGCTGAAACACACTGAAGTCTATTCCGGACTTATTAAATACTACCTGGTCCGTCACTATGTGAAACCCGGAATTACAGGATGGGCCCAGGTGAGCGGCTATTGTGGCGAAACGGATGAGTTGTGGCAAATGGAAAAGCGCGTTGAATATGATATGTTTTACATCAACAACTGGTACTTCTTGTGGGATATCAAAATCCTCTGGTTTACTGTGTTCGGTAATAAAGACCTGAAATTTATGAAAGATCTGGTCAATAAGGCAGCTATCTGATTCAGAATTCGGGTAAAAAAAAGGTTTTATTGTCGCAGGTAACAAAGCCCGTTGAGAGAAATGTCAGTGGGCTTTGTTTTTATATTCCGCAAGAATTGAATCTGTTATTTGAATTGATCATTTTTCCGTGATATAAATTCCGAAATTAAAATGCTTTAATATTGTTTAGTTAATCAGTTTAATATGAGTAACGAGAAACATGTTTGTTGGTTCGTATTTTTAATGTTTTGTTACGCGACTGTAAGCGCGGGATCAGGATTTTCGGATGTCGAAATACCGAAAACAATCATTTTAAGTGGTTATGTCCGCGAAGCAAAGACAGGCGAAACTTTATCCGATGCGTTTATTTATCCGAAAGAAAAGTCAGAAAGAGCAGCTACAACCAATTCCTATGGCTATTTCTCGCTTTCATTGCCATCTGGTTCATATACTATTGTAATTCAATCAATCGGATACAAAACCAAAACCATTTCAGTGGATTTAAAAGAGAACAGATTGGTAACGGTTGACATGGAAGAGGAATTAATCGCTCTGAATGAAGTGGTGGTTACAGGCGAAAAAGGAAACCGAAATATTGTATCGACAAATGCGATGACTAAAATGGATGTTAAAGAAATTCAAAATATTCCGGTCCTTTTTGGTGAAAGAGATATTTTGAAAACGATTCAGTTGCTGCCGGGAATATCGCCTGCCGGAGAAGGGAATGCCGGATTCTATGTACGTGGCGGAAGCGCTGATCAGAACCTCATCCTGCTTGATGAAGCTCCTGTATACAATCCATCCCATTTGCTCGGGTTCTTTTCTACATTTACTTCTGAAGCAATCAAAGATATTACAATCTATAAAGGGGGGTTCCCCGCTGAATTTGGAGGACGGCTGTCATCCGTGGTCGATATCAAAATGAAGGATGGAAACAAAAAAGAATTTCACGTTTCGGGAGGTATTGGGCTTATATCTTCCCGTCTCGCAGTTGAGGGACCCCTGTTAAAAAACAAAGGTTCTTTTATGATTACTGCACGCAGAACCTACGCAGATTTGTTTCTCAAGCTTCTTTCCGATAAAGGAGCCGATTCCACAGCCAGTAAAACAACTCTTTATTTTTACGATTTAAACCTGAAAGCAAATTACGAGTTTTCGGGAAAAGACCGCCTCTATCTTTCATGCTACATTGGCAGGGATAATTTCAACCTTGGTAATACGTTGGGTTTGAACTGGGGAAATGTTACTGCAACTGCCAGGTGGAACCATATACTATCAGATAAAATGTTCTCAAATACTTCGCTTATCTTCAGTCGTTACAGCTATAATTTCAATGTGGCTGTTGGCAATAAATCAATGAATGTATTGTCGGAGATCAAAGACTGGAATTTTAAGGAGGATCTCCATTATTATTTAAATCCCAATAATCTGATCAAGTTTGGGTTTAATTCGATTTATCATTCTTTTGTTCCCAGCAAAGTCGATAGCTCTGAGGTGTTTAATGTGAAACCAGCAGATAACCGATATGCACTTGAAAATGCCGTTTATATTTCGAACGAACAAACGATCTCAAAACACCTGAAAGCAACATACGGATTGCGCTATTCGTTGTTTAGTTCCATGGGACCAGGTACGATTTACACCTACAATGCTTTGTCGGAAATTGTGGATTCGGTAAGTTATCCGAAAGGGAAAATATTTAATACGTTTGCGGGACTTGAACCAAGAATTCTTGTGAATTACATCATAAATGATTCGAGTTCGATCAAAACTTCATACGCCCGTACAAGACAATATATCCACCTGTTATCAAATACGACATCATCAACCCCTTTTGATCTTTGGATACCAAGCAATGTAAATATACTTCCTGAAATTGCGGATCAATACACCCTAGGTTATTTCAGAAATTTCAAAAACGATATGTACGAAACATCAGTGGAGGTGTATTACAAAACCCTTCAGAACCAGATTGATTATCGTAACGGGGCTGACCTTATTTTGAATAATAAGGTGGAATCGCAGTTAGTATTTGGAAAAGGATCGAGTTATGGTGTTGAATTTTATATAAAGAAAAAACGCGGAAGGCTGACAGGCTGGATCAGTTACACGCTTTCGAAAACCCAACGGCAATTTGATGCTATCAATGGCGGTAAAGCATTCCTGGCAAAACAAGACCGGCCTCATAACATTTCCATTGTAGGTATGTATGAAATTAATCCACGGTTAAATTTTTCAGCCACATGGATTTTTTATAACGGAAATGCAGTAACATTCCCAAGTGGCCGCTATGTAGTCGAAGGTAATGTTGTCCCTTTATATACTGGCCGTAATGAATATCGGATGCCCGATTATCACAGGATGGATATTGGACTAACCTGGATCAATAAAAAAACCGAGAAGTTTGAAAGTTCATGGAATTTTTCTGTCTATAATGTTTATGGACGTGAGAATGCATATGCGATCAATTTTAAGGTTGATCCTAAAGATGCGACAAAAATGCAGGCAGTGCAGCTTTCGCTTTTTCGGTTTGTCCCTTCAGTTACCTATAATTTCAAATTTTAAAGGCGAACAGTGATGCAAACAAAAACGAAAATAAAAAGCAACCCGGCATTTTTGATTGGTATATTGGTGATTACAATTTTTGTATTTGCCGGATGCGAGAAAGTAATCAATCTTAATTTAGTTGAATCAAAGCCTCAGTTAGTCATTGAAGGCCTTATTACCGATGGCGTCGGGCCCTATACTGTTAAATTAAGTAAAACTGGCAGCTATTTTGATGAGCCGGTCTTGCCGTTGGTTTCGAAGGCAGTTGTTGTCATTTCTGATAATCTCGGAATAACAGATACATTGAAAGAAACAAAACCTGGCATTTATCTCACTTCAAAAGTTAAGGGAATCCCTGGAAGGACCTATAACCTGTCGGTATTATCCGAAAATATCAGGTATACTGGTTCGTCTACAATGTATAGTCATGTACCAATTGATTCTTTGAAATTAAGAAAGAGCTATTCGGATGGAATTGCGATCGGTAGTGATGGACAACAAGATGCCCGAGTAGAAATTCATTGTTTTTTTAGGGATCCACTCGAAAAGAATTTTTACAGAGCCTACATATATACAAATGGTAATCGGGGTTATGAAGATTATAAGTTATATGATGACCAATATACCAACGGTAAACAAACAGACCTTCAGGTTAAGCGTGCACATATAGGCGATATAATCAGGGTTGACCTTTTTTCGCTGGATAAGTCAACCTATGAGTATTATACAGCTTTCAACGACCTGATTCATTCGAATCCAATCTTTGGATCCACACCCATGAACCCGAATACCAACCTTACAAATGGAGCTTTGGGTTTTTTTGGGGCATGTGCCATTTCAACTAAAACGATCATTATCACTGATTCTTTATATAATAGTGCAAAATAATCCGAATATAAAGATGACATACCACTTTATTTAATTTAAGCTTTCGGAAATTCTTATTGCCACCGGATCCCCAGAATATCAAAGCCCGCTAAAGTTCATATTTTAACTTTGGTGGGCTTTGGTGTTTTCGTGATTCATTGGCATTTTTTGTTTTATTTCTTTTCGAAGCCCTCAATTATGAAAATACAACACTTTGAATTATCTATTACTTAGTTGAAAACCATCGGTAACCATATTTAATGCAAAAGCAATTTTGGATGATTATCTTCAAAACACTATCTTGTGCAAAATTTCAAAAGCTATCCCATAATGAAACTAATTCAACTAAGCTTGCTCTTGTTTTTAAGTCAATTCGTTGCTGCGCAACAAACCGAGACAAAATATTTGTCGGGAACAGGCGCAGATAATACCGTCCAATGGCAGTTCAATTGCTCTGCAGGGATGAACAGCGGTAAATGGACTACGATCGCAGTTCCTTCGTGCTGGGAGCAACAGGGGTTTGGTGCATACAACTACGGTCATGATAAATTTGAGAAGCGACTCAACGAAACAGGTACCTACAAATACAAATTTGCTGTACCGGCAAACTGGAAAAGCCGCCAGGTAGTAATTGTTTTTGATGGTGTGATGACCGATGCACAGGTTAAGATCAACGGTAAACTGGCAGGGCCTATTCACCAGGGGGCTTTTTACCAGTTCAGATATGATATTACCAATTTATTGAATGTTGGAAAAGAGAACCAGCTGGAAGTTTTTGTGAAAAAACATTCCGATAATCTGACGGTCAGTCGCGCAGAACGCGAAGCGGACTTTTGGATTTTTGGAGGGGTCTTCCGTCCTGTCTACCTTGAAGCAAAACCAATTGAGAATATCCAGCGCGTGGCCGTTGATGCCAAAGCAAATGGCGATTTCAATGCCGATGTCTACCTGACAAACTTAAAAAGTGCTTCGCATGTTGTGGTCGATATCGTCTCATCTACAGGGAAAACAGAGGCCACTTTCGATGCCAAAGCGACGGATACTGTTACACGCGTAACTGGTAAAATGGTCAATCCGGCAACATGGAACCCGGAGTTTCCTAATCTTTACAATGCAGTTTTTAAACTGATGGATAAAAACAACCAGGTAATTCACCAGGTCAGCAAGCGGATTGGTTTCCGAACCATCGAAATCCGTGCTGAAGATGGAGTTTATGTGAACAATGTCAGGATAAAAATGCAGGGCGTTTGCAGGCATACCTTTCGTCCTAAGTATGGCCGAACCTCATCGAAAGCTTTCAGCATTGAAGATGTCAACCTGATGAAAGACATGAATATGAATGCTGTACGCATGTCGCATTATCCGCCGGATGAGCATTTTTTGGATGTTTGCGACTCGCTGGGTTTGTTTGTACTTGATGAGCTTACGGCATGGCAGAAACCTTCGTACGACGATGTGGTAGGTCGTAAATTACTTGAAGAGATGATCGCGCATGATGTTAATCATCCTAGTATTATTTTCTGGGATAATGGCAATGAAGGTGGTGAAAATAACAACCTGAACGACGATTTTGCGAAACTCGATATTCAGAAACGTGAAGTGCTTCATCCATGGCAGGACTTTCGCATGACCAACACCCTTCATTACAGTGATTATAATTCCCTTGCGCTTGATGGTTTCAGTAAGCGGAAGATATTTTTCCCTACAGAGTTTTTGCATGGCTTATACGATGGCGGGCTTGGTGCCGGACTGGATGATTACTGGCTCCGGATGTGGAGCAATCCCCTTGCAGCGGGCGGATTTCTGTGGGTTTTTGCGGATGAGGGAGTTGAACGGACTGATCGTAACGGGGCCATTGATACCAACGGAAATACTGCACCTGATGGTATTTTAGGGCCAAACCATGAGAAGGAGGGGAGTTATTATACAATCAAAGAGATCTGGTCGCCGTTGTATTTTGAGAAGCGATACATCACGCCCGAATTTAACGGAACCTTCCAGATTGAGAACCGCTATTTTTATACGAATCTTAATCAGTGTCAATTAGCTGCAGAGTGGGTCACCCTTTCCAACCCTGATGAGCCTAAATCTGAGAATATCGGTGCGGTAGAAAAACTTAAAATTGATCTGGCACCGGGCCAAAAAGGTTCACTTAATCTGAAATTGCCCTCAAACTGGCAGTCGATGGATGTATTGCGGATTCAGATGGTTGATCTGTATGGGCGGCACCTGAACACCTGGAGTTGGCCTGTTAAATCTCCGGACGTGAAAGTCAGGGAGCTCGTAAACGAGTCGTCTGAACTGAAACCTTCTGTACAGGAAAATGTCAAAGATCTAATTGTTACAGCTGGGAATTCAAGTTTCCTATTTAGTAAAGTTGACGGAACCATTCAGCAAATCAAACAGGGAGACCGGCTGATTCCGCTTTCAAATGGCCCGTTGTTCGTGAGTAAGGAGAAAAAGGTCACCAAAGTATCCAACCGTTTTGAAGGGAATGATCTTGTGATCGAGACGCTCTATGATAATCAGGATCTGGTAAAGTGGACTGTAAAAGGGAATGGACTGGTTAATCTTGAAGTAAGCTACGAACCTGGAAATAATGGTTGTGCAGGAATTACTTTTAGTTATCCGGAGGCGAATGTGGCTGGTATGAAATGGCTGGGTAATGGTCCATACCGCGTCTACAAAAACCGCATGAAAGGAACCCAATTCGGAGTTTGGGAAAAAGCTTATAACAATACAATTACAGGTGATTCAGGTTATGTTTATCCCGAATTCAAAGGCTATCATTCCGAAGTTTATTGGGCAAAGATAGCAGGAAAGGGAGTTCCTGACTTTAAGGTTTATATTCAAAGTAAGGATGTCTTCCTTCGGATGTTAACTCCATCGGAACCAAAATCACCTGCCAAAACAAAGATGGAGTATCCCAAAGGCGATATTTCTTTTTTGCACAGCATAACAGCGATAGGAACCAAGTTTACCGATCCGTCAGCTTCGGGTCCGCAATCATTCCCGGCACAGTTCAGCGCATCCCGAATTCATGGCGGAAAACTACTGATGAAACTTACATTTGACTTCAGATAGAAACTTTTTACAACTATTTTATCTTACTTTTGGGAATAACGAAATGCTAATATTAAATTAACCATGAAGAGACAAACATCAATTTTTGCTGTGATGCTTCTGATTGCGACTGCTTTATTCAGCTGCACCGAAAAGCAAAATGTATTAACCGACCAGGAAAAGCAGGATGGCTGGAAACTTTTATTCGATGGCCAAAGCCTGAACGGATGGAAGAATTATAACGAACCCGGTATCACAGGTTGGTCTGCGCAAGATGGAAATCTGGCATCCAGCGGCACGGGAAGTGATTCCACGGGATACATTATCACCGACAAGAAGTATGACAATTTCGAATTGGCTTTCGACTGGAAAATTGCTGCTGAAGGAAACAGCGGTGTAATGTACCATGTCACCGAAAGCAAGAAGTTTAAAACACCATACAAGACTGGTCCTGAATATCAATTGCTAGATGATATAGGATTTCCACAGAAAGTCGAAAACTGGCAACTGACCGGAGCCGATTATGCAATGCACGTTGCTAACACGACCGCCAAAAAATTGAAACCGGTTGGCGAATGGAATTCTTCCAAAATTATTTTCAACAATGGTCATGTGGAGCACTGGCTCAACGGCAGTAAGATTGTTGATTTTGAAGCTTGGACACCCGAATGGTTTGAGCTGAAAAATAGCGGTAAATGGACTTCTGCTCCCGAATATGGTCTTTCGGAAACCGGATACATATCTTTACAGGATCATGGAAGTAAAGCATGGTTCCGAAATATGAAAATCAAGGAATTTCCCAAAACAGCAAAGCCCAAAATTGCACTCTTTAACGGAGTTGACCTTACCGGATGGATTGCATACGGAACAGAGAAATGGTTTGTTCAGGACAGCTTATTGGTCTGCGAAAGTGGTCCGGACAAAGGATATGGCTATTTTGGTACTCAACAGTATTACAAGGATTTTGACCTTACGGCCGATTTCAAACAGGTATCGAACGGTAACAGTGGTATTTTCTTTCGCTCAACCGTTGAAGGTACAACTGTTTCAGGCTGGCAGTGTGAAGTGGCACCCAAAGGAAATGATTCGGGTGGTATCTACGAATCGTATGGCCGCGGATGGTTGCACCAGATTCCCGATAGTCTTGAGAACGTCCTTAAAGTTGGTGATTGGAATACGATGCGCGTCAAGGTAGTTGGTCCTGAAGTGACAACATGGCTCAACGGAACAGAAATGACGCACCTGTCTGATTCATTGATTGGCGCTACCAACGGACGCATTGCACTGCAAATTCACGATGGTGGTGGCATTAAAGTTCAATGGAAGAATCTTGTTATTCAACCGCTTTAGTCTAAAATATTTTCCTGACACTTTTTGTGTGGGTAGGTTGAAATGAAATAATTGCCACCAATTCACGGAAACACCAAATTCCACCAAAGTGATTTTAATAAAACCTTGGTGAGATTTGGTGTCCTGGAGACTTGGTGGCATTTTTTATTTTCAATATTTGGGACTTAAGTAATTAGTCCTATTTGTTTACGTATTTTCAATGAATGGCGGTAAAATCTGTCACCGCTACGCGGCTTTAGTTTTTGTGGTTCAATATGGTTTACCATACTTTCGCCGCCATGCGGCTATTAAATGGTAAAGGTGCAGAGCACTGAAAGTTTGGTAAAACAGGACTATCAATTATTAGAATTTTTAGCCGTGTAACGGCGACAGAGGTCTTTGCAAAAAAATACGACATTGTTTCGTTCCTTCAACTTATCTTTATAAATCTATTTAGGATACAATGAGATCATTGACAATTTTCATTCTTTTTTCTATTATAAGCCTGAATACAATGGCACAACTTAAATTCATCGCCCATCGTGGGGCATCATATTATGCACCAGAAAATTCGTTGGCAGCCATTCAGCTGGCCTGGGAATTGGGTGCCGATGGTGCTGAGTGCGATATCCTGTTAACAAAGGACAACCAAATCGTGTTGTGGCACGACGGCAATACCGAAAGGTTAACCGGGCAAAAACTTGAAATCGCAAAAACCGATTATTCCGAACTGAATAAGCTTGAAATCAGGCTTAGTCCGACCAATTCAACCTATTTTGCAGGTGAGCGCATTCCGTTGTTGAAAGATGTATTGAAAGCCACCCCAAAGGGACAATTGCTTGTGATTGAAATTAAATGCGGAAATGAAATATTTCCGGAACTTCAAATGGTTATCAAAGAGTATTGGAAAACAGGAAGCATTGCATTTATTGGATTCAACTTTGAAACCATCACCCTTGCAAAAGCCAACTTTCCGGACGTTCCCTGCTATTATTTGTCTTCATCAAAGGAAGATGTATTGAAGCGGATTCCCGATATCAAAAAGAATAAACTGGATGGCGTTGACCTGAATTCAAAAATTATTGACCGGCAATTGGTTGACGAACTTCAGAAGGTCAATGCTGAAATCTGGTGCTGGACAGTGGACACTGTTGAGGAAGCAATACGGATGAAGAATCATGGTGTGAAAACGATCACCACAAACAGGCCGACCTGGTTGAAGGAACAGATGTAGTCCTTTTCTTTACCGAAAAAATAAAAGGATCAAACTGAATTTAAGCAGTTTGATCCTTTTTTATTATCGAAAATTTATCACTCAATTTTCAATATTCGAATAAACCTGCATCTATAAATTGACCTCCCACGGTTTGATGACAATGGACAGCAATTGTGTTTTTACCGATATGAAGAACGTCTTTCACCTTTTTGTCAAGAAGAATAGGTTCATACCTGCCTGAAAAACCGCTTATTGATCCGCAAAGTACTCCATTGATATGGATTTCAGCATCTTCGTCGTGGCGAACCGAAATGCCGAGTTTCTTTGATGAGACTTCTTTGATATCGAATACCTGTCGGATCCAGATATCTGATGTTTTCCACTCCGTTCGGGCAATACTAATGTCTTTTGAACCAAAACCCGCTTCTCCGGATTTCCAGTTATTATCAGTAAATGTTGTTTTAAACCAGTCGTCAGCAGGTTTGTCGGCGGTATATTTCCATACAATCCCTTTTTGAAGTGAAGTCTGCAATAATGGTTTGCTGTTCAAAACATTGATTTTTAATGGAGCCCATGTGCCTTTGATATTGGTTCCTTTGCCAACCCATTTCGTCCACACCTTCTTGTCAGAAAGCATTTTGATAAAAAGACCACCGACTACTGAACGGGCCTGAAAACCAACCTTGTCTGCATTGTCTGTATCATACCAGTCGGAAAGCGGCACCCGTTGTGGAGTAGTTTCTGCAAAAAGATAAATCGGGTCGAACAGGGTTTTGAAATCTTCCTGGTTGTCGGCCATCGTTGCAGTCCACGTGATCCAGTCGTTTTTTGTATAACGTTTACGGCTGTCAAGTGGTAAACCAAATTTGGCCTGTTGTTTTTTGTAGAATACAATTTCGCGCTGAACCATGTCGTTGGGGAACAAGTCAAGTCCAAGAATGCGGTCCCAAACCAGGTTGTATTTTTGACTCCAGGTTCCGGGCTTGTCGTAAGCGAGTTTTGTATGATCACCTTCAGTCGCTAGTTTCACCCAGTCTTTTACCATAGCTTCCGCTTTCTTGTGTACTTCGGCAGCTTTGTCTTTTCTGCCGGTCATTTCACACAACATCGCATAACTTCCAAGTGCGACAATCGCTTTGGCAGAAAGGTTGATGTTATGGGCGAGATGACCTGCAAAGTCATCGGTGCAAAGCTGGTTTTCAGGATCGAAACCTTTTGAAAGCAAATAGTTTGACCATTTTTCGATCACCGGCCAGTTGGCTTCGGCGTACGATGCATTTCCTTCCATTTTGGCCAGTACCGCAGTCATAATAACCATATTACCGGTTTCTTCAACGGGCATTTGGTTTTCTTCGGTTTCCTCACCGCCACCATAAGATTGACCTGTGGCATGGGGATAAGTTCCCAGATCGTGCGGGGCAAATGGAAATTTCCACCTGGCGGATGCAGCATAAGCATAAATAGGTTGAAGCGAAGCTTTTGTTAATGCCGGGCTAAACAAGAAGAAGAACGGAGACGCCGGATAGTTTACATCAACTGTCGCCATACAACCATTGCTGAAATTTTCTTTGGAGAAAACAAGTGGCATACCTTTCGCATCGGCAACCAATTTATGAGCGGCAAGACATTGACGATACACGAGTGCAGTCATCACAGCATATTTTTTCCCACCTACTGATTCAAGATCTTTAAGAAGATCATTATCAAATGTAGCACATTCCGTCTGTAGTTTCGAGTATTCTTTCGCAGACAATGGAAGAAGCTGGTTCATTGTCATTCCATCGCGTTTCCACCATGCTTTTAAATTTGCATCAAAATAACGGACGCTGTATTGATCATCATAACCAAGCATTGCCCAGCAGGTTGATTCGGTTGATTTTACTTTTCCTATTTTCCACGAAACTGCCATCGAAGCTTTTTCGTCGCTGGCTTTTCGGGGTTGCGTTAATGTTGAAACTGAAGCCAGATCACCGGATGTGATAAAACTTTTCATTAAGGCGTCGCGCCCTCCAACTTTTGTTTGTGGCTTCTGAGCATCAGCTACCGACAGATAGGCATAACCCCAGTCAATCCGCACATTATCACCTTTTTTCTGAAGAACCGGTTGGTCGGGGTTTCCAATGCGCAGGGTTTTCAAACCGGCAATTACCGGGTTGTCCCAGATCAGGCTTTGGTCAGGTGTATTGACTGCAATTTCGCCACCGCAATCAAAGTACAACTGAACCTCGTGTTCCTTGCCATCAACCGATTTGATTTTCCATGTCAGGTAAGTAACAGGTCGTGATAAAATGTCAAGATTAGAAACCAGCTCAGGTGTCGTAAAAATCAATTGAATATTAACTGATTCATTCTTAAAGTTGTAAACGGTACGTGTCGGATAAACAGTGACCTCTGTTTGTTTTACCGGTTCAAGTGAAGCGGGTTGGCTTCCCATCAGGCGAAAGGCTTTTCCATCAATCCGTATGATGCTGTGCATGGGTTGCTCCTTGCCGGTCCAGTGAACTGTTTCACTGTCGTATAAGTTGTTGGCTGGTGACCAGATACTGAAATAGGGATCATGCGCAACAAGTGGTACACTCGGTGGACGAAATTGCTGTGAAAAGCAAGTTCCTGCAACGAGAAAGAATAAAATCATTAATGAAAATTTTCTCATTTCCGTAAAATTATAGTTAAACAAATTTATTTATTATTCGGCAATTTTTGAAATTTATTCATTCAAATCAGAAAGTTAAAATTGACATGATCCGTTTCATCCCTGATGTGTAAAGTAAAAAAGCCATCCTGATATCCGAAAACACCAGGATGGCCTTAATTAATTCAAAAAACCTGGTTTTATAAATTGACTTTTACAATTGGAGAGAAGATTAAATCTTCAATTCCTTGAATTTTAAGGCCAATTCGTACAAAAACATAGGTTTGTGTTGGCACGAGTGCAGGTACTGTTGTACTCAGAGTGATTGCATTCAGATCGGAGATTGCACTTCCTGCCAATGTGGTGGCGGCAACGTTTGAACGAAAGTCGACAAACATCGTCTTATTCACATAAATAGCGACTTCTTCAATGTTTTTCGCATTTACTCCGGTGATGATTTTATCTGCTTTGAATGTTCCCGTTACAACCCTGCCTGCAACGGTGAATAGTGGGTTGCGGATCATATAGTAAGGTTCAACTTCAATGTCTAAAACCTTATTCCCGTTTAAATTCACAAGAATTGTATCCGATGCGGATTCAGCATTTAGCTTACTCCTGAACGGACCCTGATTGGAAGGGATGATCAGTTTGTAATTTGCATTAAAAAGCAGTGCCGAATACGAACCGTCCTGATCGACAGCGACGTTGATCTCGGCTTTCTTTTGCCATCCGGGTTCCCATAATTGGAAAGTTACATCATTGTAGCTCACATTAATTGGTTCACCATTGTAAACCAACCTGCCTTCGAGTACAGAGCCGGGAGCATCATAGTTGTCGAGCCCGCATGAATACAGGAAGGAACTTAAGACACCCAATATTATAATTAATTGTAATTTCATACCTATTTGAATTTTAAAATCTGTTTGCGTATGGGTTATTCCTGATTTGGATTCCGCGTGATTAACGGATTATTGTTCCTGATAGTGCTGTTGATATCAGAATAGTAATTCCCTAAACGGAACCTGTGAGCATTGGTAACCTGTGCAGGAATGATCTTCTGAAATACATATTTGCCATCGTTTGCGCCACCCGGATTGTAGTATTTGTAAGGCCACATTCCGAAAACGCGTGTGCTTACTTCATCCGCTTTACCTGGGTTGGTTGTCAATTCAGTCGATTGTCCGTTCCAGATAATATGCGCCAGGCGCCAGCGTTTCATATCCCAAAGTTCATGTCCTTCGAAAGCAAGTTCCACCTTACGTTCGTGTACAACGCGGTCGAAAGTGATATCAGCTTCGGTGAGTGGAATAATCAAACCGGCACGTTCACGAACTATATTCATGTAAGTAGCTGCTTTGGCATTATTTCCCAGTTCGAAAGCCGCTTCAGCCGCATTCAGGTAAATTTCACCCAAACGGTATCGAATCCACCAAACTTCGCTCATTACGCCGCGTTGACCTGAACCTACTGCGAGATCCATGTATTTACGAACGTAGAAACCGGATTGAGCGCTGAATTCAAGGTTGTCGATCGGGCCATCGAATCCAACTACATATTCTGCAGCCGTTTTTCCGGGAAGTGTTTTCCGGGCACCAAAGTTATCGCCTTTGATAACAGTTCCGTCGGCCAATAAAAATCCGGCCCAGATATCAAGTTGTTTCCCTTTGTAAAACGAACCGGGAAGCATCACTGTTCCTTCTAGACGCGCATCGCGGTTGGCAAACATATCTTTAGGACTGGTGAAGTAGATATAATCGCCATCGGCTTTATTGGTAGCGTAAGTTTCATAGGTGTTATCCAGTTTTTCAAACGACTGGACAAGGTTCAATGAAGGATTTAACCTTCCGCCTTCCAAATCCTCTGCTTGTGACCATGGTTGATTCACCAATGTCCAGCCTTCAACTTTACCACTTTTAAGTTTGAAGTCTCTTACAAAAATTGCTTCGGGGTTATTTCCTTTATCAATGAATAAGTTAGAGAAGTTTTCCGAAAGATTTTCTTTTTTGCGGTAAAGCGAATAATCACCGCTGTTAATGAGTTCTTCGGCAGCAGCAAGCGCTTTCTGATAGTAACCAGTTGCCAGTCCGGCAGGGATTCCGACTTCGCCGGCAGGAAGTGTAACAGTTGGAGTGGTGGCACCATATTTGGCAATTGAAGCTGCGTACAGACAAACCCTTGATTTCATAGCCAGGATCAAACCTTGCGTTGCACGTGATTTAATAACCGAACTTTTTGGTAAATCAACTTTGATTTCATCCAATTCCTTGATGATGAAATCGTAGACTTCCACTTCTTTTGAACGGGGTTTCCTAAGATAAGTAGGATCACCATTAAAATCATAGGTCAATGGTTCCAGAATTATTGGAACACCGCCCATACGTTTCACCAATTCGAAATAGATATTAGCGCGTATAAAACGCCCTTCAGCAAGGAATCGTGATTTATCTGCAGGATCCAGCTTATCGGCTGTTCCACATTTTTCAATAAACATGTTTACTTCGCGAATCAAACCGTAATCCCAGTTCGACCATTCGCCATAGCCATATTCCGTGTTTTTATGACGTCCGTAGTCGCCGGCATTCGATGCAAATCCTTCGTCAAGACTTGCGAATTCTGACCAGTTTGTGATTGTCTGAAATTCAGGAACGCGGTCGTATAAATCGGCAATTACTGAAAGCACAAGACTTTTATCCGCCCATATCTGGCTGTCAACAAGAATATTGGTTGGCTGTTTGTCTAAAAATGCCTTGTCATTACATCCCCAAGCGAGGGACATAAGCAATAGCAACAGTATCGAATATTTTTTCATTTTATAAATGTTTATTGTTTTAGAAACTTAGGTTTATACCAAGATTGACCAATTTGTTCTGAGGATATTGCAGACCATTTTCGTCCATGATTTCAGGTTCGACACCCAGTTTTATCAGCTTATCAATTGAAAACAGGTTATATGTATTTACATAAAACCGTACTTTCTGAAGTTTTGCCTTTTCGGTTAAACTTTTTGGCAGCGTGTAGCCGACTTCAAAAGTCCGTAAACGAATGTATTGCATATTGGTCAGCCAGTATGACGAGTTTTTATTGTAATTTGAATGCCCGCCATCATTGAATCTTAGAGCCGGATATTTGCCCGGAATCCATGCGCTGTTTAAATCGAGCGGATCAGCACGATGCCACCTGTCTTCGTAAAATGCTTTTAGTAAGTTACCCGTATTCTGGTAGGGAACTCTCATTTCCCAGTTTTGATTGTATGAATACATGGAACCTCCTGAAAAATCAGCTTTTAGATCGAACCCTTTGTAAGCCATACTGAGGTTAATCCCAAAGTTAAGGATTGGATTGCGATCTCTCGGGAATCCAATCGGACGTTCGTCATATCCGTCAATCTTACCATCGCCGTTCACGTCTTTGTACATCAAATCGCCGGGCAACATGGTTTTGTTTCCCTGGCCGTCGTTGTTAATGGGATAGTTGTTGATTTGATCGACCGACTGGAACTGACCGATTTCTTCATAACCCCAGTAAATTCCGGTATATCGGTTTTCGCTTGAATTACGATAATTGTCCCAGGAGTTGTTGAATCTTGGTTTATAGGAATTCATGAATTTCTCACGTGCATACGAGACATTTCCGCCAACGGTATATGTTACCTGGCCCATTTTGCCATCGTAATTAAGAGAAGCTTCCAATCCGCTGATAGCGTCACTGTTCAGGTTTTCTTTTGGTAACGAATACCCGATTTCGCTAGGAACCAGAACATCGTATTTATCAGCTGGTAATCCCGAACGTTTACGGTTAAAATAGTCGAAGGTACCACTTAGTTTGCTGTTCATCAGCGAGAAGTCGGCACCAATATCGGTGATTTTACTTGTAAACCACGAAATCGAAGTAACCGGAACTCCGCGGTCTCTTGATCCTTTTACAACAGTTCCGTCCATAACTTCAGTTGAAGTTCCATAATTGTAACCCGTTAGGTAGTCAAAAGAACCAATTCCAACGTTGTCATCGCCAAGTTCACCATATGAACCACGAAGTTTGAGATTCAAACTACTTGCACCAAGCAAGGCTTTTGCAAATGGTTCTTCGGTGATTCTCCAACCAAGCGACATTGACGGGAAAAATCCCCAGCGTTTGTCTGATGCGAATTTCCATGCACCATCCTCACGACCCGAAACTTCGAGGTAGTATTTGTTCCCATAACTATAATTGATGCGACCTATATAACCAATACGGGCCTCCTCCCAATCCTGATCATTGTAAGTGTCCATATCGGCAAACTGAAGAATAGGAAGTGCATTTGTTTGAGGAACTGAGTGAACCCATACGTCGAGTTCGCGTCGGTCAATTCGCTCATTTACAAATGTTGCCTGAATACTGTGTTTGCCAAAATCCTTTTTGTAGTTGATTTGTCCCTGTAATACGGTTTCAAATACTTTATGCGTACCACGTTCCCTCCATGGGTTCAGGTTTGAAAAGGTAACCTTGTACTCGTCGGTTTCCGGAAAATAGCTGTAAGCATCATATGTATATTCATGTCCGTTCATCAGCTTGTCGGCTAAATAGTACGAATAGGTACCTTTTAATGTTAACCCTTTGATCGGAGTTTCGTACTCGCCAATAAAATTGGTTTGTAAAACCCGCCAGTCTTCGCGCCAGTAACCTGAATTAGCCTTGGTCAATAAACCCCAGTTTTCGGCCATGTGGCCAATGTTGTTGATATAGGCTGGATTATCGTTGGCAAAAGGTCGCTCTGTTGGACGGTTGCGAAACAGGGCAAAACGCGGTGCCCAATAGTCATCACCACCAGGAACACCTGGATTGTCGCGCGTTTCGACGCGACCATTGATTTGAACACCAATTTTCAGACGATCCGTAATTTTAGCATCGATATTCGATTGAATATTGGTGCGTCCAAAGGTGAATTCGCGGCCCAAAACCGAGTTTTGATCCAGGCGGGTAACCGAAAGGTAATAATTGATTTTGTCGGAACCCCCGGAAGTGCTCACGTTGATAGAGGTTTGTGGCGAATTTGCTTTAATAATAAAATCATACCAGTTGAAGCTGCGGTAAGCAGGATCGGTTCCTGATTTCCATTTTGCAAGTTCGGCAGCGGTTATGTCTGTCCTTCCAAACTGATTCATTTCAGCATCTGCCTTTCCGGCCATCCACTGATAAGCATCTACAGTCTCAGGGAAACGTGACCAGTTTTGCCATCCTGTGTACGCGTCTACATTAATTGTATTTTTTGAATTTAGTTTACCACGTTTGGTCGTGACAACCACAACACCATTTGCAGCACGAACACCATAAATAGCCGCCGAAGCATCTTTCAAAATGGTGATGCTCTCAACATCGTTCGGTGAAATGTTATTGAACTGTCCGGCATCTTTCTGAATACCATCAATTACGTACAATGGAGTACCCATATTACGGATCTGTATGTTTGCCGAAGAACCCGGACGACCATCTGCCATACGAAAGGATACACCAGCAAGCTTTCCTGCAAGCGCCGCACTAACGGTGGATGCATGTACCCGATCAAGATCTATTGAAGTCACACCAGAAATTGCTCCTGTTACCGATTCTTTCTTCTGTACACCATAACCAATTGCAATTACCTCTTCGAGTTTTATGGTGCCTTCTGATAGTGTAACATCAAATACAGTTTGTTCTCCGATTACAATCTCTTTGGTTTCCAGACCAACGAATGATAGAACAAGTGTTTTTGCGTTTTCTACGACTGGCAGGACGAAGGTTCCATCGGCATTAGTAATTGTTCCGCTTGTAGTTCCTTTGAAATATACGGTCACACCGGGAAGTGGCACACCTGCGCTATCAATTACTTTCCCCTTTAAAGTCTTGCCCTGGTTGACCTGAATTGAATTCTGATTTTGCCCAACGGTCAGTACAATCAGATCGTTCGTCATAACTTTATAACTGATCTCCGATTTTACGAAAAGTTGATCGAGAATTACTTCCACACTCACGTCTTTAACGTTCACATCAACCTCTTCATCAATCAGTTTAAAGTCGTCGTTGTAAAAGAATCTGAACTGGCTTTGATCTTCAATCAGGTGAAAGACTTCACGAATTGTTTTCTTCTTGAGATCCAAACTGAATTTGGTGCTTTGCGAATAAACAGTTGCGCTGATCTGCATTGTAAAAGCCAGAATTAATACAGCTGTAAGCTTCATAATAAGAAAGAGTTTCTTCAGATTTCCCCACCCCGGAGAAATCAATTCAAATAATTTTTTTTTCATACATTTGTAATGTTTTGGGTTTGACTTTTAATGCCAGTGGTGCTCTTCGGCTTAAAACTGACATTGATTAATGTTTAACTCTATTTACTTGCAGGGGGATAGATTCGGCAAAAATCTACCCCCTGTTTTTCTTTATATTTTATGGCATATGATAATGGATTTTCAAATTCGTTTACGGTCTTTCGTTTGAATGAAATGATTAAGTTTGATAAGATTTACGGGATATGCTGGTTTTACCTGATTTTTCAAACTTAACCTTAATAAATGCCGTATATGTTATATAATAATTGAAAATAGTTACATCATTCTCACATTTAGTTTTGTTTTAAAAGTTTTTCAAATTCGGGTACACGCTTGTCGTTTCGTTCGATAATGACAGTTTTTCCAACGATGGTATATTCAATCGGAGACGAAATCTTAATCACATCCATTACTTGCTGGAGCGTTTCGTCTTTAAGCGTACCCGAAAACCGGAATCGTTTAATATCCTCTGATTTAAATACAAAAGTGAAGTTGTACTTCCGGCTTAATTTCTCAACCAGATCGTTTAATTTCTCCCGTTCAATGATCAATTGGTTTTCCTTCCAGGAGACAATTGATTTCGGATCAATTCTGGAAGCGATAACCAGTCTGTTTTCAGGAATATACGTATATTCTTTTTTCTCTTCATCTAATTCTTTAAGCACCTCAATGGTTAGGGTTTCCTTCGATTTAAAGAAAGTTGCCCTTTGATTTGGGACAAGAAAGATACCATCTAAAATATTTTCAGTTGAATGCTGTAGTGTTACTTTCCCATCAACCATGGTGGTCTCAATGGTTTCATCATCCTTGTAAGCTTTTACATTGAACTCTGTACCAATGGCTTTAACCTCAAATCCGAAAGCATCGACGATAAACGGTAATTTTTTGTTTTTTGCGACTTTAAAATAACCTTCCCCCTCTAAATAAATCATCCGGTCGTTCTGATTAAATGAGGTTGAATATTTGATTTTACTATCGGCATTTAACCATACATGAGTTTGGTCGGGCAGAACGATTTCGGATGTTGAACCAGGTGATGCCGAAACTTCGCAATACGAAAAGACCTCTTTGGGTTTGGAATTGAAAATAAAATAGGATAGAGTTCCACCAAGCAAAAAAGTGAGAACAACGATGGCCGCAATCCGTACAAAATTTATTTTCAGATTTATAATGCGATTGGTGGATTGTTGTTTTGAAATATTCTTTTGGATGGATTTAAACAAACGGTCGTAATCAGTATCTGAACCAGTTCCGGGTATTTCGAAGTCCGGAATTTCATCAAGCATTGCAATTTTTATTTCTTCAGCCATTCTGATATTCAAAAACATTTCTTCCAGCTGACGAAGTTCTTCGAGGTTGCAATTGCCTGATTGAAATTTGTCCAACAGGTTTTTAAATTCACTATTTACGAATTCACTATTTTTCATTTCAGTAGTAATACAAGATTGAATAATATAATACTCACAAGGAAGTTGATTTTATTTTGAGAATGTTAAAATATAGTCTTCTCCTACAAAATTATTGTGAGGGAAACAGGCTATAATGACTGATATCCAAATACGATTAATAGTATAACAATTGGATAGTCATTGTTCAGGTGTAGCTTTATAAATTTGGCAGCTCTGTATATTTGGTTTTCAACAGTGCGGGCAGATAAACTAAGGTTTTGAGCTATTTCAGCATTCGACAATCCCTGCCAACGGCTCATAATAAATATATTTCGTTGTTGCTCAGGCAGTTTTGATAATAAATACTCCAGTTTCTTGTTTAATTCCTGAAATTGGATGGATGATTCCGGCGTTTCGTCAGTAACCTGGTCAATATTCAACAGGTGTTGATCGTATTTCCGTTTGACAACACGGTGCTTTAATTCGTTAAATATTTTGTTTACCGTTATTCGGTACAGATAGCTTTTAAAAGATTTTTGCTCATCAACTTCATCTCTTTTTTCCCACAACTTTAGAAATACGTCCTGCACAATCTCCTCCGCATCAAAAGAATCTTTCATGTATGACAGCGCAAACCGGTACAATGGTTTACAGAAAGCGTTATAAATCTGCTGAAAAGCCGCCATATCACCACTTTTAAACCTTGAGATCAGGTCTTTGTCTATATTTTCATCAATTCTTGTCAAAGAAATTTATTTTGAGGAAAGGATTTATTTTAGAGGGGCTAAAGATATCGATTATAATTCGGTTTATATTAAAGCAATAAACGCCAAACTATCCTGGACCTGTAGTTGAATTGCTACGGTTTTTCTCCTAAAAACAAAATAATTGTAAACGAAGTGAGCAAATGTATCTATCATGTTGTATTATTGATTAGAATAGTTTGTTTAATATGTACTGATTTCTAAATTTGCTAAAAATTAAACCATTTCAAAAAATGAAAAAAACAGGATTCTTATTTGTACTCTGTATTTGTGTTTTGCAAACTTTTGCCCAGTGGAAACCGGCGGGGGATAAAATCAAAACTTCGTGGGCCGAAAAAATCGATGTCAAAAATGTATTGCCAGAATACCCCCGGCCGCTTATTGAACGCGCAGATTGGGTCAACCTGAATGGATTGTGGAATTATGCCATTCTGAAAGCCGGATTAGCTGAACCTTTAAAATTTGATGGACAGATATTGGTTCCGTTCGCAGTAGAATCGAGTCTTTCAGGCGTTCAGAAAACTGTTGGCGACGAAAACGAAGTTTGGTATAAACGCAACTTTACGGTGCCTTCAAAATGGAAGAACAATAAAATCCTGCTGCATTTTGGAGCTGTCGACTGGAAATCAGAAATCTGGTTGAATGATATCAAAATTGGTTCACATACAGGAGGATACACGCCATTTTCGTTCGATATTCAACCATTCCTGAATAAGACTGGTGACCAAAAACTCGTGGTTCGTGTTTGGGATCCAACTGACAATGGATTTCAGCCACGTGGCAAGCAAACCAGCAAACCAAATGGTATTTGGTACACCCCTGTTACCGGTATCTGGCAAACCGTGTGGATGGAGCCTGTCGCCGATAGATACATTGAAAACATCAGGACAACTTCCGATATCGACAAAAGCCAGATTACTGTAAATGTTGTATCAAACGTTACAACCGCGGCTGATGTGGTTGAGGTGAAAGTCTATGATGGAAAGAATGAAATTATAGCTGCAAAAGCATCTTCGACTGAAAAACTTGAGATTTCAATTCCTGACGCCAAACTTTGGAGTCCTGAAACACCATTTCTATATACTATGAAAATAAACCTGATCAGCAACGGTAAGGTTATCGATCAGGTAGATAGTTATTTCGCAATGCGGAAAATATCGACCAAACGCGATAAAAACGGGATTGTTCGTTTGGAATTAAACAACAAAGCGTATTTCCAGTTTGGACCACTTGATCAGGGATGGTGGCCTGATGGACTTTATACGGCGCCAACAGATGAGGCGCTCAAATACGATATCCAGAAAACCAAGGATTTTGGTTTCAATATGATCCGCAAACATGTAAAAGTTGAATCTGCACGCTGGTATATGCATTGCGATCAACTCGGAATGCTGGTTTGGCAGGATATGCCGAGCGGTGATCATTCACCACAATGGCAAAGCCACAATTATTTCAATGGTAATGAGTTGAAACGCAGCGCTGAATCGGAAGCCAATTACCGCAAGGAGTGGAAAGGAATCATGGATTTTCTTTATTCAAATCCTTCTGTTGTTTGCTGGGTGCCGTTTAACGAATCATGGGGACAGTTCAAAACACCCGAAATTGTTGAGTGGACAAAATCTTACGATCCAAGCCGTCTGGTAAATCCTGCAAGTGGCGGAAATCATTATCCCATTGGTGATATGCTTGACCTGCATAACTATCCAGGTCCGGAAATGTATTTGTACGACGGTCAACGGCCAACTGTTTTAGGCGAATATGGCGGCATTGGTCTGGCCCTTGAAGGACATCTTTGGGCATCGGATAAAAACTGGGGATACGTCCAGTTTAAAAACTCGAAGGAAGTAACCGATGAGTATGTCAAATATGCCGAATCATTGTTGAAGTTGAGCAAGTCAGGTTTTTCAGCAGGAGTTTATACCCAAACCACTGATGTTGAAGGCGAGGTAAACGGTTTGATGACTTACGACCGCAAGGTAATCAAGATTGACGAACAGCGCGTCAGAGAGATCAATAGAAAGATTTGTAACTCGTTGAATGAGTAGTCGACTTGAATAAAATTGTTTGTAACAACAATATTTCATGCACAATAATAAGAATCACCGGTCTGGGTTACGGCTGGTGATTCTTATTTTATTGATTTTCGATTGTCATCTTAGTGTGTTGGGAACTCTGCAATCCTAAGGGTTGTGCAACCATATGGAATCAGAATAACTTCTTCTTCGTTACTTTCGACATCACGCCTGGAAGAGGATGGAGATGGTAATTTACCTGCTGATCCTCTTTCGATCTTCCATATTGGTAAGCGGTTTGCTTTTATTTTTACCGAAACAGGTGCATTCTCCAGGTTCCAGGGGTAAATGGCAACTGTATCTTTCACTATAGCTTTCAGCGTGTTCTTTTCAATTTCACTTTTTTGAAGCGCGTAATTCCAGGGTGATTTTGGCAACACTTCCCAAAATGTATCATCGTAACCTTTCTTGGTTACTTCACGCCATTCTTCTTTAATTTTCAGCGCATAAACCAAAGGCCCGCGTTCGATTCCAAGCGAATTCTCGAACCATTTGCTGTAACGGAAATCCATGGCCAGGTTGAGTTCAATGACATCACCGGCTGACCATTCGCGATCGATCACAACAATGTTATTGGTTGAATTTGACGCGGCAACCTGCCCGTTTATGCTGACGGTTGGGTTTTTACACCATTGCGGTATCCTTAAGTGAAATGGAAACTTTACCTTTTTTGCTGTTTGAACGTTGAACTGAATTTTTTCCTTGAACGGATAATCTGTTGTTTCGGATATTGTTACCTCTTCGCCGGTTGCAACTTTTGCAGTTACTTCCGAAGGACCGTAAACCAATGCAGCAATGCCATTGTCGGCAGTTGCGTACCACAGATTCTGGACAAACTTAGGCCATCCCTGGTGCATATTGGTGATGCAACATGGGTATCCGGTTGTAGTTCCGAAAACAACCCGCCCATTTTTATCATCAAAGAAATTTCTTTCTTCGTCAGTACATTGCACCTGATTGACCTGCTGGAAATATTGTTTACGCATAAAGTTATCCGAAATTTGTGTCGGAAGTACGTTGTATGCTATCTTTTCAAGGTAGTCGGCATAATAAACATCACCCGTAATCGGTAAAATGCTTTCGAAGCAAAACATCATTTCGACGGCTGAGCAAAGCTCTGAGCCCTGTGTCGGGTCATTCCCGTGCATTGTTTCATCAGCTCCATACATTCCATTCACAAAACCATGGGTATCTTTCAATGCAGATAACCCTTTTTTCACGGCATCGAGGTACTTATGTTCCTGGTGTTGCTGGTAGTAAATAACAGGTTCCTTTAATCCCTGTGCAACATTCACACAATGCAGTTCAGGCAGTGGGTTTAACCTGCGAATCACATCACCGGAATAGATTTCTGTCCAGTTAAAAGTTTGCTTGTGAATGATTTCAGCCAGGTCGAGCAGGAATTTATCTTTTGTAATATTGTACAGCCAATAAACTACCGCCAGGTTATCTCCACCTCTTTGGCTCCCCCAGAAAGTCCAGTGCCCGAGTTCATATTGTGGAAGCGTTTTCAGCTGGTACCTGAAATATTTAGTCAATGCTTCAATGATGCGTTTGTCCTGGGTTGCCGTGTAATACTGCTGAAAAACTTTCAGCATTACCATCTTCGGCCACCAGTCTTCGCGTTTATCCTGCTGCGTACCTGGGATATTCTTATATCCGTCAGAAAGTGGTTTCGGTCCAAAATATCCATCTTCACGCTGATTTTTAATGCTCCATTCGATCCATTTCTGAGCTTTAGCCTTCAATGCCGGATCATTTAACTGGTAAGCAAGCGGAACCAGTCCGTCAATCCAATAAGGACCACGTTCCCAGCCATCACCGGTGCCTCCGAGCCATCCATTATTGTCACCACACACGAGACTGTATATACTGTCTAAATGGCCTGATGCTCCATCCCGTTGCAATTCCAGCATCTTCAGCAACATTCCTTTCGGCTTGATCGCACCTAATGGGAGCGCAGAATAGGGTTGAGCCACAAGAGGGGCCTGGTTTGTCACGTAAAATGAATTGCGTTTCTCTTTTGAATAGCTACTGAAAGTCAAAAACGCGATCATGAATAAGACACATGATTTTTTTAGGCTTGCGCTACAAACCATCGAAGAGCAAATTCTTTTCATCATTCAGGATTTATTTTGTCAGTGTTAAACTTTTGATTGCATCCACTTCTTCCTGTTTGTAAGGAGTTCCATCGGGATGAAAAATCTCGTGAAACCATAATTTGGGTTCCGAACCATCTAATAAAGGTTCATCCCACGCATATTTTGTATTCGATTTTCCGGAAACCAATCCCCAGTTGATCGCACCAATGTTGTTTTTCTTCAACAATGGCATGATATTCTGAAACAGGCTGTTGTTGCGGCGGGCCATGTATTCGGTACAAACCAGCGGACGGTTATACTTTTTCAGGGTGTCGATGGCTGCCTGGTGTTTTTCGGGATTTTCGTAGTTGTGATAGGTAATGATATCCGAATTTTCGACCTGGTATTTGTTGAGTTCTTTCAAACTTAAGTTCCAGACTGCAGATGACAATGGTTGTGAAGGATTAACCTCGCGACCCCATTGGAAAACCTTTTCAAGCAGAGGTAAGGATTTATTTCCGTAGCCGGAGTTGCCGGGTTCGTTGTATAAATCCCAGATGGCAATTCGTTTATCGTCTTTAAACGTGGTTAATACATCTTTCACATAAGCTTCCAGCGTTTTAATCAATGTTGTATCAGAATATAGTAAATCGCCCGGATCGCGTACCCAACCTGAATTGTGAACGCCCGGTTTCGGATCAGGCTGCTTTCCTGCCTGGTAAGTCGGATTCCAACAGTCGTCGAAGAAAACGAAAACCGTTTTGATGCCGTGGTTATTGGCAATTTTCAGATAAGTATCCATCCTTTTTTTGAATCCATTGTTATCAACCTCCCAGGCCAGGTGGTGCAGGTAAACACGCATTACGTTCATCCCAATTCCCTGGGCCCAGCCAAGTTCGCGATTAATCGTAGCCGTATCAAACGATTCGGCCTGCCATGTTTCGAGTTGATTGATGGCGGTGCTCGGATTAAAATTACTGCCACGAAGCCAGCCATTTTCATTTCCCCATTGTTGGGCTTTTTCTTCTCCCCAACGTGCATTTGATGTTTTTGCAACCTGCTTTTCCTGGCAGGCAGTAAAAGCCAGTGAACCGGCAATTACCAGAAATAAAAGGTGTTTCTTCATTCGTTTCAATTTATTGATTTATGTGGTAATTAATTCAGTATAAGTATTCCTGATATACGATTCATTTTGATACAGCTTCTCCGGCAGGAACGTTCAGTTTTTGGCCTGCCGGAACTGGTGAGCCGAAGTGGGGTGTTCCATCTGCATTCCAGGTAAAGGATTGCATCCGCACATCCCGTTCCCAGCCAGGCTTCGTGGTTTTCTTTGAATGGTATATAATCCAGTCTTCGGTGTTATCAGGTGACTTTACAAATGAGCAATGACCAACACCATAAATCTGGGGATTTCCTGTGAATACAGGACCCGTCTTTTTCCAATTTGCCGGATCCAATAAATTTCCATCCGGATTAATCAATTGGAGCATTCCAAGCCGGTACTCAACCAGCCACGACTCGCGGCAAGAATAGATGACAAACACCTTATCATCCTTCTTCAGAATTTCGGGACCTTCATTTAAATTAAGCGGACCTCCTGTTTCCCAGCTTTCAACCGGTGATGATAGTTTTACCCGTTTACCTTTCATCTTGTAAGGATTCTCCATTTCCGAAATATACAGTTGTTGTTGTGTGGCATCGGTTGCTTCGTTTTTGATCCAGCCTGACCATATTGCATAGCGTTTACCTTTGTGTTCAAAAACCGTCATATCGATTGCCCAAACGTTGGAGGATGGATCTTCGGGATTATCACCCGTGTACAAGGGGCCCATATCATCATATTCACTGAATACATCATCGGTTTTAGATTGAAGGACTCCTGTGCGTTGGTGGATAAAAGGTGGTCCCGATTCACCAGCGGCGTAATAGACATACCAGTGACCACCGATAAAATGAATTTCGGGTGCCCATACACAATTTTTGTTCCATCCCGAAGCCGGAGCTTTCCAGATTGTTTTCAATTCGCCCTTCCGGATCATCGACTTCGATTTCGACAGAACGATCGAGTTATTAGCTGAATAGCAATAGATGTAGTCATTGGCATATTTGTACATCCATGGATCGGCTCCGTCCCACACCGGGTTGGTAAATGTGGTACCCGGCTGGATATTCTGTGGTTTTTCTTTTGCACAGGCGAATGATGTTATCAGAACCATCATTAAGAATAAAGATATCCTCATTTTTTTCAATTGTTTGGGATAAGTACTTACCAGGAAAGTATTCATCATGATCATTGGTTTATCGCGATTCATCAACCGGTAATACAACAAAACTAAGCTTTTCACTCATGTATTGATGTATTTTTATTGGAATATTAGCAGAAAATATTGGGTTTAAGTTTCCAGGATTGTTTGTCATTAAAGTGTTCTTGCGCTGGCTGCCAATATATTTATGTATTTTTACTCCGACTAATTCAGCAAAATTTAACATGCTCAGCGGAAAATACAAGGCTCTTTATAACCAACTTACGGAAGCCATTGATCCTAAACGAATCTATCACGATCCACTTCATACGCTTGCCTATGGCACGGATGCCAGTTTCTACAGGCTTATCCCCAAAATAGTCATCAAGGCAAAGGATGAGCAGGAGGTTTCGCTGATTTTAAAAGCAAGTTCCAAACTTTCCATCCCTGTTACGTTTCGTGCTGCCGGCACAAGTCTTTCGGGACAGGCCATTTCCGATTCGGTACTGGTCATAGCCGGAAATCATTGGAAGAAATTTCATATTTCAGATAATGGATTTAAAATCAAGCTTCAACCTGGATTAACAGGTGAGCGTGTAAATGCATTACTGGCACCTTATGGACGGAAAATTGGCCCGGATCCTGCATCGATTAATGCTGCAATGATTGGCGGCATTGCAGCCAATAATGCAAGCGGCATGTGTTGTGGGACCGCTGAAAACTCGTATAAGACAGTCGACAGCATGCGGATCATATTCAACGACGGAACGTTGCTTGATACTGCCGATCCAGTAAGTAAAGCGCACTTCAGCGAAACGCATCAGCAGCTGCTTCGGGATGTTACCGAAATGGTATCACTGGTGAAGGAAAACGAACCGCTTGCCAGCCGTATTTCCCGAAAGTTCAAGATGAAAAATACAACGGGTTACAGTCTTAATGCGCTGGTTGATTTCTTCGATCCGTTTGATGTGATTGAACATTTAATGATTGGTTCCGAAGGAACGCTGGGTTTTATCGCCGGAATCACCTATAAAACCGTTGTGGAACATCCGTTCAGGGCAAGTGCGCTGATGATTTTCCCCGATATTGAAAAAGCGTGCAACGCGGTTTCGCTGTTGAAATCGGCACCTGTTTCTGCCGTCGAAATCATGGATCGGGCTGGTTTAAGATCTGTTGAAGACCATGAAGGGATGCCTGAGTATCTCAAAACATTAAGTTCTACTGCCAGCGCCATACTTGTTGAAACACGTGCGCTTCAGCAAACCGAACTCGATGAACAGATTTCTGTCATTCTGAATACGATTCAGTCAATCCCGGCTGAAATCCCCATCCATTTTACAGCTGTTCCTTCAGAATATGCGTTGCTTTGGAAAATCCGTAAAGGACTCTTTCCTTCAGTTGGGGCGATGCGAAAGACCGGAACTACTGTTATCATTGAAGATGTTGCATTTCCTGTTCCACGACTGGCGGAAGCTACCCACGATCTGCACCTGCTCTTCGAAAAATGGGGTTATCATGAGGCCGTAATATTTGGTCATGCTTTGGAAGGAAACCTCCATTTTGTGTTTACCCAGGATTTTGGTATAGAGAGCGAGATAAACCGTTACAGTAAATTCATGGCGGATGTAGCAGAACTGGTGGTGGCAAAATACGATGGATCGCTGAAGGCCGAACATGGGACCGGGCGCAACATGGCGCCGTTCGTGGAGATGGAGTGGGGGAGAGAGGCCTTCGAACTGATGAAGCAGATCAAAAATATTTTCGATCCGCAAAACCTGCTGAATCCTGGGGTGATTTTAAATGCCGATCCCGAAGCACATCTGAAAAACCTGAAACCAATACCTGCTGCGAGCGAAAAAATTGATAAATGTATTGAATGTGGATTCTGCGAACCAACCTGTGTTTCAGCTGAATTAACGCTCACACCACGCCAGCGGATTGTCGTTTACCGTGAAATGACCAGCCTCCGGAAAAGTGGTCATGAACCCCATATTTTAGCTTCACTCGCGAAGGATTTCAAATATGAAGGCAATGAAACGTGCGCCACCGATGGGTTGTGCGCCACAAGTTGCCCGGTTAAAATCGATACAGGAAAACTTGTAAAGTCTTTACGGACCGAAGAAATTGGCTCCGGACAAAACCGGGCTGTCTGGATTGCCGACCGGATGAGCGGAGTTACTTCATTGGCAAGAACAGCGCTTTCGGTCGTCGGGTTTTTCCATTCAATATTGGGAACTTCAGTAATGAAAGGTATTTCCGGAGGAATGAGAACCTTGTCCGGAAACCGGATTCCGCTTTGGAACCAATATATGCCTATAGGAGCCAAAGAGATTGACGTAAATAGAAATCCGAAATCTGATAATCAGCGCAAAGTGGTTTATTTTCCTTCCTGCATCAACCGTGCGATGGGTGTTTCCAAAGAAAACCGCGATGAAAAGCAACTTTCGGAGATGATGGTACAGCTTTTAAACAAGGGTGGTTATGAGGTGATTTATCCCGAAAATCTGAATGCACTTTGCTGCGGAATGGCCTTTTCGAGCAAGGGCTATACGGAGGCGGGAACCAGGAAATCGAATGAGTTGGAGGCCGCTTTGATCAACGCGAGTGAGGATGGAAAGTACCCGGTCCTTTGTGATATGAGTCCCTGCTTGTACACGATGAAAGAGAACATGGCACCGACGCTCAAACTTTATGAACCGGTTGAGTTTATCCTGGATTATTTATTGCCATATCTTGATATTACGCCTGTCAACGAGACCATCACCGTTTTCCCGGTTTGCAGTATGAAGAAAATGGGACTGGAAGGTAAGCTGGTTGAACTCGCTGAAAAGTGTGCGGCTAAAGTGGTGGTTCCCGAAACCAATTGTTGTGGTTTTGCGGGCGACCGCGGTTTCTCTTTCCCGGAACTCAACGAGCACGGATTGAGAAACCTGAAATCTCAGTTGCCGGAGGGGATTAAAAATGGCTATTCAACAAGCCGTACCTGCGAAATCGGGCTGAGTCTTCACTCCGGCATCTCGCATCAGTCGATTGTATATTTGGTAGATCGGGTAAGCAAATCTAAATAATTTATAGTGAGCAGGTGAATCTTCAGGACAGGAACATTCCCCCGTTCACTAAACAAAATCGCTGTTCCAATGAAATATCATATTTCGAAAAAAATTGTAAATTGCGATAGATTTTAGGTTTATGATCGAGACAGCAAAAATAAGTGATATTGTTGCCCGGATTGTAGCAAAGTTTAATCCGGATAAAATTATCTTGTTCGGTTCTTACGCATCCGGTACACAGAATAATGATAGTGATCTTGATTTATTGGTCGTTCAGGATACTGACCTTCCAAAACATAAACGAAGTTTTGGTATACAAAAGTTGTTGATTGGCTCGATGATACCGATGGATATTCTTGTTTATACCAACAAGGAATATGAAAAAGAGAAAAACGAAAAGTTTTCATTTTTAAATTCTGCCATTAAGACATCAAAAATTCTTTATGAACGCAAATGACGATCATATTAAAGAATGGATGAATAAAGCAGATCATGATTTGGGTTCTGCCAAGTTGATATTCCTACACATTCCCGATTACATTGATACAATTGCATTTCACTGCCAGCAGGCAGTCGAAAAATACATTAAAGCTCTGCTTGTCTACTTTGAGATTGATTTCCAGCGTTCTCATAATCTGATTTACCTGTTGGATTTATTGACGAAAAAGTTGGAAGTAAGTGAAGACAGATATGAAAAAGCTATTTTATTGAATGGTTTCAGTGTCCAAATAAGGTATCCAGATAAAACCATTTACTTATCAAAGGAAGAGTTGGCCACCGCAATTGAAATAGCACAGGATTTTAGGGTATTTGCCATTGATTTAATCGGAATTAAAGATTTTTAATCAGAATTTATCGTCTCCGAATTCCCTCCATTAAAACCTTTTCATTTCCCATCAATATCGAAGGTTTCGATTCGGGGTTCAGCCACTTCAGCAATCTTTCCATATCGTTTTGGGTTAAGACCACACAGCCGGCACTCGGATTTGGTTTTTCTCCTTCACTCAAATGAAGAAAAATAGCACTTCCCATGCCTTTGACAACCGGATGCATATTGTATTCAATCGCCATGCAATATTTATATTCGTCGCTGCGAATTTTTAAGTTCTCGTACGATTTTGACTTCGTATCTCCCCTGACGTGCCGGTTATAATCTACTGAAGTAGTGTCGTCAATCCATTTGTCTTCCGATGTCGTTTGCATAAACGGCATCCTGGTATCTACGGCTTTATCGTAACAAAATAATTGTCCCAGGTGATAAAAACCACTGGGCGACAGCTGATCGCCTTCGCGTTTTGCGTCGGGGGCAGCAAACCCTTTTCGTCCGATGCCCACTGCCACAGGGGTGAAAATCACCTTCCATTGTTTGTTTTTCTTCTCCATCGCGACCAAAACAGCCGAATTTTGTTCGGGCGTTTCATTAAATACAACGAGTAATTGTTTGATGCCACCCAACAGACCTTCATTTATTTTCGCGATACGAAGCGCTTTCTCTGCCGGATCAACAGGTGTTTCTCCTTTTGCCGATTCACCGAATGGACATACGATCAGGCATTGAAAAAGCAGGATTTGCATAAATAGTCTCACGAAATGGTGGTTTTACAAATTTTGAATTTTTACTGGCCAAATATATTGCATTTTGATGGCGGATCCGGATATTAATTACAAATAAATTTTGATTGAAAACGTTTGAACAGAGCTATCGCCTGATCATTTGAAGAATTAAAATCATTCTTCAGGAATACGGAAGATCAATGAGCAGTAAGGGAAGTTATTATCCGTCATCGGGAAGATAATTACAGCTATAGGGAAGATTCCTGATGTAACACGGAAGGTAATTGCAGCCATCTTCAAATAGCTTCCGTATCCCGGATAATTACTTCCTTTCAACAATATATATCTTCCGTATTCAGGTGAAGTACTTCCCTGTAAAGACAAAATATTTCCGTTAATATTTTTGATAAATCTATTGTACATTTCATCTTCTCTTCCTAACTTTACTATTGAAAAAGTATTCCAACACAGCCTTTAACGGTATAATTCACCTTAATTTCATCACTATGAAAAAACCCGAAGAAGTAATCCGCAACTTCAAAAAATCGGATGATGCGTTGTTGCAGCAGTCGGAGGTAAAATTGGCTTCATTCATCAGGAACAAGAGCCGGTTTGTTGAACGTTTTCCCCAACTGGCCGACCCCTTTGCGGCGGAATGGGAAGCCGCCACAAGCTCAGCCCGGGAATTTCCTCCTGACTATGTGTCAGTTTCACATCAAATCATCCGGACGGATGCGCTGAATGCGCAGATAGAGCAGGGGGCCAACCTCTACCAGTCGCTGTTGTTGTACGTCAGGCTTGCTTTCAGCGACGATGCAACAGCCTTGAGCTTATTCGGTCAGCCGCAATATGCCGCGGCAAGTCGAAGTGCCATCAAACTCCCCCTATTGCTCCGCACTGCATTTATACAGGCGTCGAAGCCCGAATACAATGCCGCATTAACCGGGAAAGGGATGAAATTATCGGAGATCGACCTGTTATTATCCATGGCCGATAACATCGTCGACCTGGATATCGCTCAGGATAATGCGATTAAACAGCGTAAACTGGATGCATTCAACCGGATTACTGCGCTGAATGCGGTCTGGGAGAAGATAACCCTGGTTTGCTTTTGCGCCAAACTGATTTTCCAGAAGGACGCCACCCGCTACAACCTATTTCTGCTTAATGATGGTGACAGCCTGGAAAAAAAGCCTGAAGAATAGAATTATTCTTTATGCTCTAAAACCAACTGAAGCAAATTCCATTCTGAAACAAGGTCGTTAAATAATATATCAAGCTTTTCCAAATGAGCTTCATCTATATCCGATTCGATTTCTCTTGCCAGTTCCGCCAGTTTAATAAAACACATATTCAACGAAGAGCCTTTGATGGAATGAGCTGCTTTCTTAATATCCGGCAAATTCCGCACCCTGATCGCCGTTTCCAACAACGCGAGATCAGTTGAAAATTGTATCGGAACAACTTCGAATAATTCATCATAAATGGCCTGACTATTCCCGATATTTTCCATAAACATTGCTTTATCAAAATGGAGCATGTCATTATTTGCAAGAATCGTATCTGCAGGAATATCGGTTTTGCGATCAATCAGGTTGAGGTGTTTTTCCAATATTCTGCGCAAACCAACCTGGTCAATTGGTTTGGTCAGAAAATCGTCCATTCCTGCTTCAAGGCATTTTTCCTTTTCTCCCTTTATGGCTCCGGCCGTTAATGCAATAATCGTAATATGGCTTTCTTTCCCGTATTCATAGTTACGTATTTTTACAGTTGCCTCAATTCCCGACATTTCAGGCATCTGAACATCCATCAATACCAAATCCGGATTTTTATCAATTGCTGTTTCATAGGCTTCGATTCCATTTTTGGCTTCCAGAATTGTCACGTTAGGAATCATCTGTTTAACGATGGTAGTTACCAATATCATATTTAAAAAGACATCCTCAGCTACAAGAATAACCGGAGAAAAATCTTTTGTAAGTATTGCAGATGAAATAACTGATGCGTTTTTGCGATCTTTCACTGTCAAAACAGGTTGCGTGTGAATGTTCTTCAGGTATTGTAACAACTCCTGCGATTTTATAGGCTTTGTCAGGTTAAACCGCACGCCCAGCCTTTTACATTCATCATAGATCGCAATATCATCGGACGAGCTATGGAGCAAAATAACAGGTTGCTTTTCGGCCGAAAGGTCGAGCTGGCCCCTTATCATTTTGATTGTATCGATTCCATTCAGAAAAGGCATGTGGTAATCGACGATTATAACATCAAATGCCTGTGACTTTTCAATCAGTTTGAGGGCTGACAGTCCGTTGTCGATTCCCACAAATTCGATCCCCCAGTTAATGAAGGTGTGTTCAAGAATCATCCGGTTATTGTCGTTGTCATCAATGACCAGGATCCGGTTTATGCCGGTTAAACTGCCGGGTTCAAGTTTTTCACCCACCTCATATTCTGTTTCAATCGTAAAAAGGAAGTTAGCTCCCTTACCCGGCTGACTGATGATTTCAATTTTACTTCCCATCTTTTCGGCAAGCATATTCGAAATGGCAAGTCCAAGTCCGGTTCCGCCAAATTTCCGGGTTGTTGAAGTATCTGCCTGGGAAAACGCCTTGAACAGTTTTTTCTGCTGTTCTTCGTTGATCCCAATTCCTGTGTCGCGGACAGAGAAAGTGAATTTGCCTGAAATTTCGTCTGTTTTGGTAAAAGATATTTTCAGTTCTACTTCACCCGATGTCGTAAATTTGATCGCGTTCCCCAGAAGGTTGACCAATATCTGTTTTAGTCTTGTCGAATCTGCCACAATAAAGCGCGGCAGGTCAACCTGGATATTCAACAATAGTTCGAGCCCTTTTTGCGAAGCGTGGTATTTAATGATGTCGGATGTTTGTTCCGCGAGTTCAATAACATCGGTTTTAATTAAATCAAGTTCCATTTTCCCGGCCTCAATTTTCGAGAAATCAAGAATATCATTAATGATTCCCAGCAATGAAAAACCTGAGGTATTCACATTTTCAGCATATTGCTGTTGCATTTTGTTTAAGGGTGTCTTGAGTAGCAGATCGGTGAATCCGATAACGCCGTTGAGTGGCGTGCGAATTTCGTGGCTCATATTGGCCAGGAACTCAGATTTGGCTTTGCTGGCAATATCTGCGGTGAGCTTGGCATTTACGAGTGCCGCTTCTGTTTTCTTTTTATAAATTACCCCTGCCAGGACGCTGGCATAAATTTTCAGTAAGATGATTACCTGGTCGTTCCAATGTTTTTCTTCGGCCACCGAATCGAAGCTTACAAACCCAATCAGCGAGGTGCCATAATACATCGGTACTGCCAGCAGAGATAGTATTCCTTGAGGCTCTAAAATCCCCTTTTCTAACCCGAATTCGTCGGTTAGATTGCTTACCGATTCAATGAAAACATGTTCATTTCGCAGAAATGCTTCCTGCCAACGGGGAATATAGGAGAAAGTAATTTTTTGAAGATCGGCTATGTGAGATGGGATACCGTCGGCACACCATTCAAAAGTATTACTGATTTCATCTGTATCAGCATCTAAACTGAAAATATTGGTTCTGTCAACCCGGTTGAAGATGCCAAGTATTTCAAGGGAGTGATTAATTTCCAAGTCCAGTTGGTCGGAATCGGTTTGTATTAGTCGCTCAGTCACTTTAGATGCGATATTATAAATATCATTTTGAAGCTTGATTGCTTCTTCCAATTTTTTACTTTCTGTAATGTCAACCATTACTGTTAGGAAGTATTTTTCTCCAAAGCTTTCCATCATCTCACCGGAGAACAGGCAATCTATTATAGCACCTGACCTGGCTTTTATTTTTAGTTCGCGATTGCGTATAAAACCGATCTTTTCTAATTCGGTGGTCATTTCAAGATGTTCTACCGGCTGAAGAAACATCCCTAATTGGGTGGCAGTTTTACCAAGAACCTCTTCTCTTGAAAAGCCTGTATTTGCCAGAAATGCTTGATTCACATCCAAAAAAACATTTTCAGGCATCGACCCGATTGCCATCAGTGCAGGATTGTTATCGAAGATCTTGTTGAATTTCTGAAGCGATTCAAGTTCTTTACTCAGGTCCTTTGATAATCCAAAAATAGCATCATTACCATCCCATTTTCCAAGCCAGACATGTGTCTCAACCGGGATAAAAGTTCCGTCTTTTCGTACCAATGGTAAAAAGCTGGTTTCCATATTGCCCGCACGCAACTTTCGTAATATCTGCTGCAGCTCGTGTCGTTTTTCAATAGGTTGCATATCGAGTACATCCATTCCGTGCAGTGCCTCCATGGGATAGCCAAGTTTGCGGGATACGGAACTGTTCACAAAGAAAATCACGCCTTCAAGATTTGCAACAAAAATCATGTCGTCCATCGATTCAAAGAAAGTGCGGAAGTTGGCTTCGCTTTCCCTTAATTTCTCTTCAATCATTTTACGTGCGCTGATGTCGCGTGTCACACCAACTAATCCGGTGATTTTCCCATGAATGTCGCGTAAAGGGACTTTCGAAACTAAAATCCAATGACTGATTCCTTCTTTATCGATGAGTGTTCCTTCGTTGTCCATAATTGGAGTTCCTGAATTCAGAACTAACTGATCTTCGTCTAAAGCGCGGTTAGAAGCTTCGTCGGAATACAAATTGAAATCTGTCTGGCCGATTATTTCATGTTCGGAACTCTTTCCTGCAAATTGAACTTCTTTTGGGTTGGCTAATATTTTTCGTCCTTCAATATCTTTTACATAAACTGCATCGGGAATCAAATCGATGATGGTTCTGAAAAGTGCGCGTTCGTTGCTCAGCGCTTCTTCGGCTTGTTTACGTTTGGTAACATCCCTCTGGATGAAAAGAATACTGGAAGGATTGCCTTTCGAATCGTATAAAACGGTTGAGTTGGTGTCAACAAATATCCTGCTGTTGTCCGTTCTAACCGTTTGGTATTCCGTGATATTTGAACCTCCGCGGCTTTCAAGCAATTTGGTTATATTCTCTTTTAAAATCTGGTGATTTGAAGGGTCGGTAAATCGCAAGATAGACTGATCGATGATTGAATTTTTTTGGTCGGCCGGAAAGCCATACATCACCGCTAACTTATCGGAGGCATATTGCACTGTCCCGTCTAACGCTACAATCCCGATTCCATCGGGTGAGGCGGCTATAATGGCTTCCCATTTTTCGCTGCTAAGTTGCAAAGCTTCTTCTGCTTCTTTTCTAACGGTAATGTCGCGGCTGATGCCAAGGATTCCGATCAGGCTTCCGTCACTTGCCCAATAGGGTGTTTTTAGTGTATCAATAAGTTTTTTTCTTCCGTCGGGATAGGTAATCCATTCTTCATTGTGACGTGATTGTTTTTGTTTAAGCATTTCGTTATCAAAACTTCGGAATAACGTGGCTGTCTCTTTGTCGAAGAGATCGTAGTCGGTTTTCCCTATTATTTCATCTTTTGATTTTCCTGCAAATTCTGCAAAAGGAGGGTTACAGCCGAGATAAACTCCTTTAGTATCTTTGAAAAAGATGATATCGGGGATTGAATCAAGCAATGAAGTGATCAATCCTGCCTGGCGGACTCTTTCAGCTTCTGTCCGTTTACGTTCTGTAATGTCTTCCTTAATCGCTATAAAATGGGTGATCTTCTGATTCTCGTTTATGATTGGTGATATTAAAGCGGATTCCCAATAAAGATCTCCGTTCTTCTTTTTGTTATGCAATTCTCCGCGCCATTCATTACCTGACAAGATTGTTTTCCAAAGCCCACTGAAGTATTCAGGTGAAGTACTGTCAGACTTCAGTATTCTTGGATTTCTACCAATAACTTCTTCTTTTCTGTAACCGGTCAGGTCGCAAAACTTGGGATTTACATATTCAATATCTCCATTGAGATCTGTAATAACGATCGAAGCGGGATTCTGTTCTACTGCTTTTGACAGTTTAAGGATTTCTTCTTCAGAGTGTTTGCGTTCTTCAATCATTCGGATTAATGAGTCGAACAAGTAACTCGTATCGGATGCGGAGGATTCACTTTCGTTAATATTTGCCTGATCAAAAGGGTTGAGTACATAAATCGCCTCTTTTATTTTGTTAATGGTTTCCTTTCGTGCACCAGCATCCTCCCTGTGTTTCTGAAATGCATCCCTCAATTCCTGGGAACTGATTTCGATTGAATTCTGAAGCAACTGGGTATCGTCTTCAAAATTTTCATAGGTATTGTTGATATCTTCAAGTATGCCCTTAAGTTGATCCGGTACATTGTCCGCAGAACCGAAATGTTGTTTTATCTGGCGCAACAAAAGTTTGTTCAAGTTGATTTCCATCATGGTTTATACTTCCTTAAACAGTGTAATTGTTATGGTTTGGTTGTGAAGTTCGCAATGTTGTTCGAACGGTTTGGTCGGGCATATTTCTCCGTATGAATAAAAGCCAGTCATTAAAGTATTGCTGCCAATTACCTCGCGAATAATCTCAAGTTCTTCTTCTACTCTTTGTTTTAAGACCAGTTTTCTACCTACACAACTAATCAGAATCGCAAGATCGGGATTAGAATTTCGGAGGCTGGTTATCGACATTTCAGCTGCATCGCTGGCACCATCAATGAGCCGGTCAGAGTTGGCTTTCATTAACCGAACATATTCGCCCTGAGGAATATCACCTGCAAATATCATACTTCCATCGGTTTCGTTTACTGATAGAACAGTACGGACAACCGCAGTATCCGAATTTTTTAATCGTAAGCTTAAAGGAAATAACAATGCAGATGATGGCAGATCTGCGGCATGATTACCCAAATACCTTTTGTATAGTTCAAGTGCAGGTTGTCCGTCAAGCTCGTACAATACATTGCCAATTGATTTTGTAACTTCACGGTCAACTCCGAACGAATCCCATCCACCCATCGAACCATAGCCAATTTTAAGATGTTCGCCGTAGAACCCAATTGCCATTACCAGATTTGTCTCGCCTGCCATATTGTGAACAATCACTGTTTCGAGAAAGTCGTCCTGATCGCCTGCCAGACCACCCGTTATTGAAATCCTGTCCTTCAGTGAATAATTCAGCCCTTTGGTGAGCTCGATTCCGTTTATATTTAAACCTTCCGAAAGTATCATGATATGAACCAGTTGTTCTTTATCCAGCTTTTCTGCCAGTTTTTCGCCAACTATAAAACTGTCTTCCATTTTATTGATTCGCTCGACGGCAATTTCAACAGTGGAATTTTCAAACCATACAGCCGTGCATATGATGCTTTCGTTAAGCACTTCTTCCTGACAAATCTCTCCGGAAGTTGAACAGCCAACAATTTGCGCCGAGGGGTAAACGCCTTTTATAAATTCAATATGATGCTGGTTCTTAAGCAGATCTTTATTGCCAAATAAGTAAACAAGCTGAGCCAGGTTTCCAAGGCTGTTGTCATTTTTTGTCACCCAGCCATTGACTTCAGAATAAGTACGCTGCTCTGTTTTCATGGTGTAATATTCTTGATTAATTCTATCTGATGTATAGCTTTTTTTGAGCAAATTTCTGTTCCCGTATAACAATGTTGCGACAACTTTGTTAATGGTTTTTACGGATATAAGTTAGTTGGAAACCATAGGTTTTTGCCTGAAACGGTTCAGTAAAAAACAGCTTTATTAAAGATTCCCTTTAAGTCCGATCATTTCTGCCCCATTTTGCATGGCAAGAATCGTCTCATCAATAAGCTCTTCCACGCTCATCCCAAGCATTTCTGCTCCTTTTGAAATCACTTCGCGGTTAGCTCCGGCTGCAAACGATCGTGTGTTCCATTTCTTCATTACCGATTTAGTGGTGAGATCGAGAATGCTTTTTGATGGCCGCACATAAACACTTGCAGTTATCAAACCTGTAAGTTCGTCAATTGCAAATAAAACTTTTTCAAGATAATGAATCGGTTCTGTATCTGAGCATATTCCCCATCCATGGCTGACGATTGCCCGGATATAATCTTCCGGCCAGTTTTGTGCTTCAAGTATTTTGCGGGTCATTGTGCAATGCTGATCGGGGAATTGCTCATAATCAAGGTCGTGACAAAGACCAATTACGCCCCACTTTTCAATGTCATCTCCAGATTTGCCGGCAAAATAGCGCATTACGGCTTCAACAGCCAAACCATGGAGGATCAGACTTTCCTTTTTATTGTATTCACATAAAAGCGCATATGCCTCGCTTCCTGAAGGTTGTTTTTCCATTTCTTTAATTGCAATAAGGAATGCAAAATTGATAATAATTTTTAGATTTGATGTACCGAAGGAGAAATTTAGTTCTATAACGAAAAGTATGGTTAAGAAAGTCTACAATTGGGGTATTCTTGCCCCTGGAAATATTGCCCGAAAATTTGCAACTGAATTGCAACAACTTGACAATGCACACATTTATGCGGTCGGATCGAGAAACGCCAAACGCGCAAAAGAATTTGCTGAAGAATTTGGCGCGGAACGATATTACGACAATTACAATGATTTAGTAGCAGATGCTGAGGTGGATATCATATACATTGCATCACCGCATGGTCTCCATGCCGAACATACACTCCTTTGCCTGAACCATCGGAAACCGGTTCTTTGCGAGAAGGCGTTGGCATTAAATCAAAAAGAAGTTGACCTGATGATGGCGTGTGCCCGTGAAAACAACATCTTTTTTACTGAGGCATTCTTTACACCGCATCAGCCGTCTTATAAAGAGGCAAAGCGGTTGATCGAATCGGGGGAGTTAGGGAAGGTGAAATACATTCAGGGTTGGTTTGGATTCAATAAATCACCATATGACAATTCGTTACGTCTGATGAATCCTAAGCTGGGAGGAGGGGCTTTACTCGATATCGGTTTATATCCGGTTTTCGATGCCCTCTATTTTTTAGGCGAACCCGATCAAATAATTGCCAGGGCTGACTTTTCTGAAACCGGGGTTGATCAGAGTGTTTCCATCCGGTTCGATTATCCAAATGGTGTTTCGTCCTCAATTTTTGCGTCTTTTGTCGCTGCCTGCGGACTTGGTACCGATATTTTTTGCGAATTTGGTACGCTTCGGTTACGACGATCGAGTGCGTTAGATCAATCGCTTGATGTTGAAAGACCAGGTTCTGAGGTAAACCATTATAAATGGGATGCGGATTCCTGCGGTTTAAAACAGGAGGCAGCTGAAGCAATGAAATGTATGGACGAAAACCGGCTTGAAAGCCAAATTATGCCACATTCGATGAGCCTTCGTTTAATCAAAACATTGGACATCATACGCCATAAGTCTGGAATTGTATATCCGGAGAGGGACTAAAACAAGAAAGCCTGCTAAATTTTAGCAGGCTTTCAGTTAATATCTACTTGTAATTATTCCGGAGAAATTGCGTCGGTAGGACAAACTTCAGCGCAAGAGCCACAGTCGGTACAAAGTTCACTATCAATTTTGTAGATTTCACCTTCGCTGATAGCTTCTACAGGACACTCGTCGATGCAAGTTCCGCAAGCGATACATTCGTCAGAAATTTTGTAAGCCATAACTAACTTGATTTTTTGTTTATGATTATTTTATTACTTTTTCAAATTAACGTCGCAAAGTTATAAAGAATGGACAAAAAACAAATTCGATTTTCAATTTTTACTTAGTTTAAATAGTGAATTTTTTGCATATGTTTTTTAATGGACCTAAAATTCACCGGTGTTCATCATTCTTTTTCAGCTGTAAAGTAAGCGCAGTAAGGTTGCAGTCCACATTCTTTGCACTTTGGGTTCCGGGCAACACAAACATATCTGCCATGCAAAATTAGCCAGTGGTGAGCAATCGGTATCATCTCTTCAGGTATATTTGCAATCAATTGTTTTTCTGTTTCAAAAGGAGTTTTTGAGTTGACCGACAGTCCGATACGCGCTGCCACCCTGAAGACATGTGTGTCTACAGCCATTGCTGGTTTATTGAAAATTACGGAGGCTATTACACTCGCAGTTTTTCGTCCGACACCAGGTAATTTGATTAATTCATCCACCTCATCAGGCATGACGCCATTATATTCTGCGATGAGTTTGCGGGCCATCCCAACCAGGTGCTTTGCTTTATTATTTGGATATGAACACGAACGGATATATTCAAAAACTTCGTCAGGCTCAACTTCAGCGAGCTTTTCGGGCGTTGGAAACCGCTTTAGTAGTTCCGGGGTGATCAGATTTACGCGCTTGTCGGTACATTGTGCTGATAGAATAGTAGCCACAAGTAATTCATATGGATTGCTGTATTGAAGTTCAGTCTCAGCTACAGGCATATTTATTTTAAACCATTCGATGACCTTCTCAAACCGCTCTTTTATTTGCATGGAATCCCTTTTAAGGTATGCGTTAAAATTAAGACTCCTTTTGTAGATTTTCGTGTTAATTTTGCAGCTGTAATTTTAATTGTTTATGATCTCATATCTGCAAGTAGAAAATCTCACAAAATATTGGGGCGAATCGCCTCTTTTTGATGGAATTAGCTTTTCGGTTACCGAAGGCCAAAAAGTCGCAATGATTGCCAAAAACGGCGCCGGAAAATCAACATTAATGGATATCATCGCAGGTTTGGAGACTCCCGATTCGGGCAAATCAACTTTGTCAAACGATATTTCAATCGGATACTTGCGTCAGAATCCGGATTTGAATCCTGAGGATACGGTGCTTGAAGCCGCTTTTAATTCGACAGGGGAATTGATTCAGGCTGTAAAAAACTACGAAAAGGCACTTGAAAGTCACGATCCGCATCTTTTAGATAATGCCATTGAGCGGATGAATGTGCTGAATGCATGGGATTTTGAACTTCGGATTAAGCAAATTCTGACTCAGTTGAAGATCACCGACGTAAATCAGCAAATCAAATTTCTTTCGGGAGGGCAGAAAAAGAGGGTTGCATTGGCTCATATTCTGATTGATGAACCCGATTTTTTGATCCTGGATGAACCAACCAACCACCTTGACCTGGAGATGATTGAATGGCTCGAAAAATACCTCGAAAAAGCCAAAGGCACCTTGTTTATGGTAACGCATGACAGGTATTTTCTTGATCGTGTATGTAATGAAATAATTGAATTAGAAGATAATACAATATATAAGTACAAGGGGAACTACTCTTATTACGTCGAGAAAAGAGAAGAGCGGATCTCATCAATGAATGCCGAAATCGACCGCGCCAGGAATCTTTTTCGCACCGAACTGGAGTGGTTACGTAAGATGCCACAAGCTCGGAGTCACAAATCAAAGTATAGGACTGAAGCTGCTTATAAATTGCAGGAGAAGGCTTCGCAGCGTCGTGTTGATGATGAGGTTGAACTTACCGTACAAGGTAGGCGGCTTGGAAGTAAAATCCTTAATGTGAAGAGTCTTTGTAAAGCTTTTGGTGACCTGGTAATATTGGATAAGTTCAGCTACAACTTCGCCCGCCTGGAGAAAATCGGGATCATCGGAAAAAATGGCAGTGGTAAAACGACAGTTTTAAACATGCTGACAGGTGCCCTACAACCTGACTCCGGTACGATTGATGTTGGTGAAACGATCAGCTTTGGTTATTACCGCCAGGACGGAATTAGCTTTAATCCGGGCGATCGTGTGATCGATGTGATCAAAGAGATCGCCGAAGTGGTGGACATGGGAAACGGAAACAGGATGACCGCTTCGCAGTTTCTGAATTATTTCCTTTTCCCGCCCGAATCACAGTTCAATTTTGTTGACAAGTTGAGTGGTGGTGAAAAACGTCGGTTGTACCTCTGCACAATCCTGATGCGAAATCCGAATTTCCTGATTCTGGATGAGCCGACAAACGATTTGGATATCATGACATTAAATGTGCTTGAAGACTATCTTCGCAATTTTCAGGGATGTGCCATTGTTGTTTCACATGACCGGTTTTTTATGGATAAGATTGTCGATCATTTATTTGTATTCGAAGGAGATGGGCTCATCAAAGATTTTCCGGGAAATTACTCCGATTACCGCGATTGGGTTGATGCGAAAGAGAAAGAACAGCGTGTACCTGAGAAAAAGGAAAAAGTTGTGAAAGCCAAGCCGGTAAAAGAGGGAATTCGCAAATTAAGCTTTAACGAAAAACGCGAGTTAGAGCAATTAGAGAAGGATATTGAACTGCTTGAGGAGGAAAAAAGGGTAATTGAAACAGCGATGAATTCTGGCGACTGCCCTGCAGAAGAATTGGTCATTAAATCGCAGCGCCATGGCGAAATCAGGGATTTACTGGACGATAAAGAGTTGCGTTGGTTGGAATTGAGTGACCAGGAGTAGAGGAAGGGTCAAAGTGAAAAAGGATAAGGGATAAAGAGTGAAACGCCTGTTGCCATTTACCATTCCTATATACATCCGCAAACAAATCCATCGGCCAGTCCTTCGAGTAATTCTTCAACTTTGACAACTTCCGGTTCAGTTCCACGACAAGCATCGCAGACAGGTAAATTTACTTTTGGATGATAGGAGATATTTTTGGTTAATATAGGCTTTCCGCAAACGAAACAAAGGACTAATGGCTCAGGCATCTTAATTCAGTCCAAAATGATGATCATCGGTTAAGTTGGATGTTTCGAAACTCTCCCTTTCCATCATAAATGAGCCGCCTGTGCCTTCTGCATCACGACTGTTGCCAGTAATTTTTCCATTTGGCAGAAGTTCACCCTCCCAGGTATCGAGCTCATAGATAATATCTTCGTCGCTAAATAAAATTTCGCACGAATGCGATTTGAGTTTAATTTTTGTGCCGTTGATCTTACCGGCAACTTCCTGCTTTACGATGAACGTTTCTTCGCCATCAATTTGCTCCGAAAAACGCAGAACTCCCTTCAGATGACTTCCTTTTTGGTTAATATCAGCGTATCCACTGTCTTTACCAAATCCGAAATCTTCTTCAAATCGCCAACGTCCAGTAAGATTTATTTTCTCGGGCATCACTCAATTATTTCAATCGTAAATATAAAATATATCCTCAAAATTTATGCCTCAAAATTAACCATTATTAGAAATATACAAATCATGATCTTTCTTAACCTTTAAATAACAGAGGCCATCCTGATTGGACGGCCTCTGAATTAGCATATCTGAAATGATTTTTTATTTCACGTAAGAAGCATTATTCAAGAAATCAAAGCTTTTCTGAACGCTTACAAATGGTTCGAAATCATATCTTTCTACTTCAACAAAACAAACTTTGGTGCCGGCTTTTGCTCTGTTATCGTAAATTGGTTTGAAATCAATCAGACCACTTGCACCTATTTCTTTTTCATCTTTAATATGCAGAAGTTCAAATCTTTTAGGATATTTATTGAAATATGCGACAGCATTTTGGCCACCTTTGTAAATCCAGTAAACATCCAATTCAAAAGTTACTTTTTTAGGATCGGTGTTTTTAACCATATAATCATAAACGAGGTCATCTGCATCGGTAATCTTCGTAAACTCTTTATTGTGATTATGATAGCCGAAGCGAATTCCGGCAGCATTGCATTTCTCACCGATTGCGTTAAAATATTCGCAGGTTTTTTTCAATGCTTCAAGATTTTTGTAAGGATAATCCCCCATCGACGGTTTGACAATGTAGGTGCACCCTGCTTTTTTGTGCGCTGCAATAGCCATATCCCACCAGATCATAGCTGCATCCCACGATGCCTGATCGCCCGTGTAATTGGCGCCGGTATGTGAACTTACCAATTTCATTCCATTAGCTTCAAGCAGGGCTTTAAAAGCTTCAGGCTCCATTCCGTAAAACTTGCCATTGTCAAAACTGGCAGCCTCCATGGATGTGTATCCGATTTTTCCCATTTTTTCGATCGTACCTTTTACATCTTTATTCAGATCATCACGAAGCGAATACATCTGAAGACCAATATCTTTCTTCTTTTTAGCGAAAGACGACTGTGATAAACCGCCAATGATAATTGCAACTAAAGCAATAACGACCAATGGTTTAATAAGATTTGTTTTCATGCGATTAAAAATTTTAAATAAGTAGTATGAATGTTTTTTAATTAAAATGTGAATGAGGCAAAATTAAAGTTATAATTGGTTTAAACCAAATTATTCTGTTGATATACTAGGTGCAGCCTCATTGCGTGGAGGAACCTTTTGTTTTAATTGATTTTTGCCGATTATTTACTAAGTTTAAACTTTAGTTTGTGTCAAGTCCTCCCATTTTGTAAACTGCTCTGATTCTATTGCTTATTAATGTGAGGCGAAAACGTCACAGTCTTATTTTGGGCAACATAAAAACAACGGACATAACTTTGAGAAAAAATGAAAATTGATCAATTGACTTGTATTGGTTTATGTGGTTTTTTGACGGTATCATCAATTCAAGCCAATGAACCTGCAAAAAGGTACTTCAAGCAAAAACAACATCCCAACATTGTTTTGATTTTGGCTGACGACCTGGGTTACGGTGACCTTAACTGCTATGGTGCAACGCGGTATATCACGCCAAATCTCGATAAACTTGCAAATAAAGGTGTAAGGTTCACAAATTTTTATGTCTCTCAAGCCGTTTGCAGTGCTTCGCGGGCCGCATTACTAACCGGATGTTATTCAAACCGGGTCGGGATTGGAGGAGCATTGTTTCCAACGTCTTTGATTGGGTTAAATCCTCAGGAAGAGACAATTGCCGAAGTACTTAAAAAGAGTGGTTATTCCAGTGGTATTTTTGGGAAGTGGCACCTGGGCTACCAGCGTGAGTTTTTACCTTTGCAACAGGGTTTTGAAGAATACTTTGGGTTGCCCTATTCGAACGACATGTGGAAATACAATATCGACGGATCGGTGGTGACACAGGAGCAGAACAAAAATAAGGCAAACTATCCTCCGCTACCGTTAATTGATGGAAATGATGCTGTCAAAGAAATTGTTACGATGGATGATCAGGCGCAACTCACAACAATGTACACTGAGCGCGCTGTCTCGTTTATCGAAAAGCATAAGAAAGAGCCTTTTTTCCTCTACCTCCCTCACTCGATGCCTCATGTGCCGATTGCTGCCTCCGATAAGTTCAAAGGTAAAAGCGAACAAGGAGTTTATGGCGATGTGCTAATGGAGATTGACTGGTCAGTGGGACAAGTACTGGAAGCACTCGAAAAAAACGGACTCACCGAAAATACACTGGTCATTTTCGTTTCTGACAATGGTCCATGGCTTAATTTTGGGAATCATGCCGGTTCTGCAGGTGGACTTCGTGAGGGGAAAGGGACAAGCTGGGAAGGTGGTCAGCGGGTTCCATGTATCATGAAATGGCCGGGTCATATTCCAGATTGCCTGGTTTGTAATAAGTTAGCGGCCACAATTGATTTTCTCCCTACTTTGGCTGCTATTTCGGATGCAGCGCTCCCAACTAATAAAATTGATGGAGTCAACATCCTTCCGTTGATGACCGGTGATCTAAATGCCAATCCGCGTGAAGTGTTTTTGTATTACTATAACTCGAATTGCCTGGAAGCTGTCCGGAAAAATCAATGGAAACTTGTATTCACTCATCGGTCGCAAACTTATGAAGGCTTTGCCCCCGGAAAAGACGGCGTTGGAGGAAAAACCGGCATTGTTCAAGTGGAGCTTGCCCTGTATGATCTGCGCCGTGATCCAGGCGAACGGTATGATGTGAAAGATCTTAATCCTGAAATTGTCGTGGAACTTACAAAAATTGCAGACGAAGCAAGAGCTGATCTTGGTGATGGGATTTTAAATATTAAAGGAGCGAATGTTCGGGAACCCGGGAGAGTTAGTGTTCAGTAAAATATGACTAAGTTTTAAATATGACAATTTTAAGAAAAGGAAATCTATTTGTTTCGATTGCAGTATTATTGCTGGTGTTCACTGGAGATTTATCCGGCAGAACAAAAAAGAAGTACCCGCCCAAAGTTCAGGTGGGACTTATTGAACGGGAATACCTTGTAAATGCTTTGATTAAGATTGCTGATCCTGTGCTGGAGTCATTGAGCAAAAATCAATTAAAAGAACGAATGCCAGTTGAGTCTGCTCCTAACCAGGAGGCAGACCGGAAAAACTATACTTATCTTGAAGCGCTTGGCCGGACATTGGCTGGTATTGCACCTTGGTTAGAATTGGGTCCTGATGATTCTTCCGAAGGTAAATTACGCGAAAAATATATTTTGCTGGCCCTACAAAGTATCCGAAATGCTACTGATCCTGAATCTGTTGATTTCATGAATTTTACAAAAGGAGGGCAGCCACTCGTGGATGCGGCATTCTTGTCACAGGCTTTCCTCCGAGCGCCAACCCAGCTTTGGGGACGATTGAGCATATCGGATAAAGATCATGTAATTAATGCATTAAAGTCTACACGGATAATTACACCCGGTTATAGTAACTGGTTGTTATTTAGTGCTGAAGTAGAAGCTGCATTGTTGAAATTCACGGGCTCGTGCGATCGGATGCGCATCGATTATGCAGTCAAGGAGCATTTAAATTGGTACAAAGGGGATGGATTTTATGGTGATGGACCTAACTTCCATTTCGATTATTACAACAGTTTTGTGATACAACCTATGTTATTGGAGGTCCTTCAGACCCTTAAAGATGCCGGCGATCATGTCGAAGCGAATTACGATCTTGTGTTTCAGCGCAGCCGCAGATATGCTGCAATTCAGGAACGGCTTATCTCACCTGAGGGAACTTATCCCATCACAGGTCGATCGATTGCTTATCGATTTGGGGCATTTCAGGTACTGGCAAAAATGGCACTTCTGCATGCGTTGCCAGAGAATGTTTCCCCGCAGCAGGTACGTGCAGCACTTTATACATTGATTAAAAGGCAGATTGAAGTCCCTGGAACTTTTGATGAAAACGGGTGGCTTACAATTGGCGTTGCTGGTCACCAGGCTCAGGCAGGTGAGGGGTATATCTCCACGGGAAGCCTTTACCTCTGCACAACGGGGTTACTGATGCTCGGTTTGCCGGTAACAGATTCTTGCTGGCAAGGTGACGATGAGAAATGGACTTCTAAAAAAGTGTGGGATGGTGAATATTTCCCAATAGATCATGCATTGTAAGGATTGGAAAATGTGAATCAAAGTGCAATTTGTGTAAATCACGAATCATTTTGTCCATTGATGGCATTGAAGATCAATGTATCTTTGGAAAGATTATTTCTAATAAAGGACTAATTACCTGATTATTTAATTTGAAAATGAAAAACACCAGGATGCTGGCAACACTGGGACTTTGCTCTGCCGGGCTGATTCCCAATAGTTTCGGACAAGAAAAGGAGCAGAAACGTCCAAATATCCTCTTTATCATGAGCGATGATCATGCCTATCAGGCAATTAGTGCTTATGGATCAGGATTGAATTCAACTCCGAATATTGACCGGATTGCCAAAGAGGGGGCGATTTTCACAAGGGCATTTGTCACCAATTCTATTTGTGCTCCCAGCCGGGCTGTGATGCTCACTGGTAAATTCAGTCACCTGAATGGAAAGACCGATAATGTAGGCGGGTTTAACTGGAAACAGATGATCTTTCCTAAACTATTGCAGCAGAATGGTTACCAGACAGCCTTGATTGGAAAGATCCATCTCGACGGTAATCCCCAGGGTTTCGATTATTCGAATGTGCTGCCCGGACAAGGAAATTACTACAATCCCGAATTTATTGAAAATGGTGTACGTAAGCAATATCCTGGTTATGTCACAACCTTGACGACCCAGTTTGCACTTGACTGGCTCGATAAAAAACGCGATAAAACAAAACCATTCTGCTTGTTATATCATCAAAAAGCGCCTCATCGCAATTGGTTACCGGAGGAAAAATACCTGAATCTATACGAAGATCGCGATTTCCCGTTCCCTGAGAATTTCTTTGATGATTATACCGGTCGCGGAACTGCGGCACATACCCAGGAGATGGGAATTGTCAAAGAGATGACATGGGGACATGATATGAAGTTCGAGAACGATCCTTATACCGGCAAACCCACGGAATTTATGCAGGACATCAAACGCATGGACGAGCAGCAACTTAAGGCATGGCGAACTGCATATATTGCAAGAAATGAAGAGTTTATAAAGTCAAAACCAGTTGGCAGGGAACTTGCAAAATGGAAATACCAACGTTACATTCGCGATTATCTCAAATGTATTAAATCCGTTGACGACGGAGTTGGTGAAGTGCTTGACTATCTCGATAAAAACGGTTTAACGGAGAATACGATCGTTGTTTATACCTCTGATCAGGGTTTTTACCTGGGCGAGCACGGATGGTTTGACAAACGGTTTATGTACGAAGAGTCGTTCCGTACGCCGTTGTTAATCAGGTATCCGAAAGAAATTAAACCGGGAACGGTTATCACACAAATGGTTCAGAATCTTGACTTTGCACCGACGTTTTTAAATTATGCCGGAGTAAAGGCGCAAAAAGAGATGCAGGGCGAATCGTTTCGAAAGTTATTAAGCGGTGAACCGATGAAATGGAGAGATGCCATTTACTACCATTATTACGAATATCCTGCCGTTCATTCCGTTAAGCGTCATTACGGTGTGAGAACTGAAAGATACAAACTCATCCATTTTTATTACGATGTTGACGAATGGGAATTGTATGATCTTGAGAAAGATCCGCACGAGATGAAAAGCGTCTATAATGATCCTGATTATGCTGAAATTCGAGCAGATCTTCTAAAAAAGTTGAAAGAACTTCGTGTGAAATATAAAGATACGGATGAAGTTACACAATCGTTTTTACCAAAAAAGAAGAACTAATATTTTTTCAAACTCAATAATTATCAAGTTTATGAAACGAACCAACAGCTATTTGAAGATTGTAACCCTCTTCGTGTTATTCAGTGGGTTTGCTTTTTCTGCGATCGCCAAAAACGAGGTGAAGCAGCTAATTTGCGAATACAAAACAAATCCGCTTGGTATTGATGTTCTCAAACCCCGGCTCAGCTGGCAGCTGGTATCTGCCGACAAAGATGTGATGCAAACCGCTTATGAAGTGAGGGTTGCAGACTCACCATCCAAATTGAATTCAAACAAATTGATTTGGTCAACAGGCAAAGTAAACGGTTCGCAATCTGTAAGTGTTGAATACGGTGGACCAGCGATGGTTTCGATGCAACAACTTTTCTGGCAGGTTCGTGTATGGGATAATAAGAACAAGGCAACAGCCTGGAGTGAACCTGCTTCGTGGAAAATGGGAATTCTTAAACCAGCAGATTGGAAAGCCTCCTGGATTTCGATTGGCACTGAAAAAGAGATGGATGGCTCAAAACCTGCCCAGTATTTCAGAAAGGAGTTCACAACTGCGAAAAAAGTGAAATCGGCCCGCGTTTATGCAACAGCACTTGGTTTGTATCAATTGCATATCAATGGTGCCAGGGTAACTTCCGACCTTTTTACTCCGGGTTGGACCAGTTATAAAAAACGTTTGCAGTACCAGACTTACGATGTAACTTCAATGCTCAAGGGCCAGAATGCCATTGGTGCTGTCCTGGCTGATGGCTGGTATCGCGGGAATATTGGATTTGCAAAACAGCACAATTATTATGGAAATAAGTTGGGACTTCTGCTTCAATTACAGATCACTTATATAGATGGAACTTCTGAAACGATTGGTTCGGACAACAGCTGGAAAGTGAGCTCAAACGGTCCGATCGTTGAATCAGATATTTATAATGGAGAACTTTATGATGCACGACTTGAATTGACCGGATGGGATCAGACAGGTTATGATATGACGAAATGGGACAATGCCTCCTCATTGAGCCAGGCGAAGGATATCCTGATTGCGCCTCAGGGCGTTCCTGTGAAGGCAATTCAGGAGATCCACCCAATCAAGCTATTTGTTACGCCAAAAGGTGAAACTGTCTTTGATATGGGACAAAATATGGTCGGATGGGTCAAATTGAAAGTGGCCGGAAAAAAGGGAGACAAGGTAATCCTGAAATTTGCCGAGGTGCTCGATAAGGCCGGCAATTTTTACACTGATAATCTTCGCGCAGCAAAATGCACAGATGTTTACATGTTGAAAGGTGAAGGAACAGAGATTTATGAACCGAACTTCACATTTCATGGTTTCCGGTTTGTTAAAATTGAAGGATTGGCAACTGCCCCTGCACTTGATCAAATCACTGGAGTCGTGATTCATTCTGATATGAAACCTACCGGAACCTTCAGTTGCTCTGATACTTTGATTAATCAGCTTCAGCATAATATTCAGTGGGGTCAGAAAGGCAATTTTCTGGATGTTCCCACCGATTGTCCGCAGCGTGACGAACGACTTGGCTGGACAGGCGATGCGCAGGTTTTCAGCATGACTGCTGCTTTCAATTTCGATGTTGCTGCTTTTTATACAAAATGGTTAGGTGATGTTACTGCTGATCAGTTACCAAATGGTAAAGTTCCCCATGTGATACCTGACGTTCTAAACGGTGACGGTGGTTCCACAGCCTGGGCTGATGTTTCTGTCATCGTTCCATGGACCGTTTACCAGTCATATGGCGATGTGCGGATACTTGAAAAACAATATCCAAGTATGAAGGCGTGGATTGGTTACATGACAAGCCGGGCAAATGCAAATCATCTCTGGATAGGCGATGGCCATTTTGGTGATTGGCTTGCTTTTGCAACGACAAATTCCGATTATCCCGGAGCAACTACCGAAAAAGATTTAATAGCAACAGCATATTATTGCTATTCAACCAGTTTACTTAGTAAAATTGCTTCAGTTATCGGACAAAAGGAGGATGCTGAAAAATATAATAAACTGGCAAGTGAAATTAAAACTTCATTCAATCAGGAATTTGTCACCCCGAACGGACGATTGGTATCTCATACCCAAACAGCTTACGCGCTCGCATTGGCATTTAATCTGCTTCCGGAAAACCTTATTCCAAAAGCGGCAGAATACTTTGCCAATGATGTTCAAAAATTTGGCCATTTGACCACTGGATTTGTTGGCACACCTTTGCTGTGTAAAACTTTATCTGCGATTGGTCGCGACGACTTGGCATTTATGTTATTGAATAACAAGAAGTATCCTTCCTGGCTTTATCCGGTGTTGCAGGGTGCGACCACGATATGGGAACGTTGGGACGGACAGAAGCCAGATGGTTCTTTCCAGGATGTAGGAATGAATAGCTTCAACCATTATGCCTATGGCGCTATCGGCGAATGGCTTTACAGGCATGTTGCCGGTATCGATATCAATCCTAACCATCCCGGATATAAACATATATTACTTGCTCCTCATCCTGGTGGCGGACTCAAAAATGTGAATGCAGAAATCATAACCCTTTACGGGAAAGTGGGTTCATCATGGAAATTCGAAAACGAAGATTTTGTATATGAAGTCGTTATCCCCGCTAATACTTCTGCAACGGTGACGTTACCTTTCGCCAAGGCCGAGCAGGTGAAGCAGGATGGCCAACCAATTAAGGCTGGATCAATTCAAAACATAAATGATCTTCAACTCAATCTGGGTTCGGGAAAATATACATTCCGGTATCCTGCCAAGGCCTTGAATGAGGCTGCCACCGAGAAGAAGAAATGAAAGAATGAATATTTGAAATATAAAAGGCTGTAAATGCGGCCTTTTATATTTTATACAATCGGACCCGGGAGTCATTGGGGATTAAAATAAGTTTTGAAAGCAAGATAGGTTATTTCTGGTTTATGCCGATCGTTTCAATGAACGTGTAATTATTGCTGAAAGAGTGGCTATTTGCGATAAAACTTCAACTTTACTTCAGCGAAATGTGAGTTAAGAATCGCGGCATAGATCAATTAATTGAACAAGTTTAATCCTGTTATGATATAATACGCTAGACTATAGCGAAATGAGATATTTACATGACATAAAAGTTCATTGCAGGGATTTTTTGGATAACATACAGACATTAAATAATTTTAAAACTGGCAAAATGCAAATTGCATATATTCAATAAGATACCTTCCTGAATAAAAAAGATGACATGATTGACCGATAATTTGTTAATCTGTTTTCAGACTAAAAAAAAACGTTTATATTTGCATCCGCTTAGCAGAAACAACAATACTGTTTGATTAATTGTCAAAGAGGTTGACTGAAAAGGTTTGGCGAAAGAAAGATTAGTGCGGGAATAGCTCAGTTGGTAGAGCACGACCTTGCCAAGGTCGGGGTCGCGAGTCCGAGTCTCGTTTCCCGCTCAGATTATAACAAACGTTCATATAGTGGTGCATTTTAAGCGGGAATAGCTCAGTTGGTAGAGCACGACCTTGCCAAGGTCGGGGTCGCGAGTCCGAGTCTCGTTTCCCGCTCATAGTAATGCCCAGGTGGTGGAATGGTAGACACGTTGGACTTAAAATCCAATGGCCATTACGGTCGTGCGGGTTCAAGTCCCGCCCCGGGTACGATTATTGATTAAAACCTGCTGATTACCAGCAGGTTTTTTGATTTTAGTATATTTTACTTTCTGCTGGATCAGCCAATTATATTTCTTATCCTCCCATCAAGCATTTCCTGATCGGCTGTAAATGAGGCCAACCCGGCCAGTGTCAGCAATGTATCCGGAGCTATTTCACCGGCATGAATCTTTTTCTCCCATCTCGAATGAACAGGTATTTTCCCGTCCGAGGAAATAAATGCTTTCTCCTCCGTTGTCAATACCGGGAACATATCCATGCAACCCTCTTCAGCCGCAACGTGAATCAGTTCTGAACCCGTGTTTGGAACGTTTGTCGCCAGTCTTTCTGCAAGAAGTAGTACTTTATCATCAACTTCCCAAAACTTTTCAATCGCAGACCCTTTGGCCGATTCAAACTGATTTACTTCGTAGTTTTCGTGAATCATGGACGAGAACTTCCCGGAAAGGGTTTTATGTCCGGAGGCGGCAACTTTGGGCGGCATCGTAAAGACATCCGTCCCTGCAAGCAATTCAAGCTGATTGTGATTCCGCAGACTTGCCGCAATGAGTTTGGTCTGCCATGGATTCTTTAACGATAACGCTGTAACCCATGTCTGAGAGGAAATAACTGCCTTTTCCCCGGCACCTGAACCATCGCCAAGCTTGTTATTAATAAGATAAGCCCCTACTCTTCCTAAAAAAACATTCAGGTAATCGGGTCGTGCAACCCTGGTAACGATTACATTTTCGCGTGCACTAAATTCAAGGGTGAAATTAATCCTTACACCTGAATCTTTCAATCGTCTGGCTCCCAGCAATCCTTCGGCTGTATAGGGAACCTTTACAATAAACTGATCGGGACAAATTTCATGGTATCTTTTCCCATAATATTCAATTGCCTGTATATCATAAGCTGTATCTGTATGAAGTTCTACACTCACTTTCCCACCAAATCTTTTCGCAAGTCTCAAACCATGTCTGGCGTTGAGGATGAAGGCAATCTCCTTAACCTGCTCGTCTGAGGGCAGATCTTTGACAATGCTTTTAGCTTCTGAGATAAAGTTGTCGTATATTCCTTTCTGAATCTCATTATTAAGTAAGGAATTATTTGTAGTCAAGGCACTCATTTCTGCCGACCAGTTTGCTGCTGCTTCATCCATGTCACCCGTATCGAGCCAAAGTTCGGTTCCGGTACTTCGCAAAGCCTCCCAAAATGGATCTTTGATCCCGTCAATTGGCTTCTCATCCAGGTTTTTCAAAACAAATTCTCTGATTTTCGAATTGATATCTGCCATCTTTTTTGTTTTTTAATAATTTAACCATGTGTAAGATTCAGATTCAAAGGTAATAAAAATGAGAACTACCATCCTAAACTGGTAATAAATATAACATTTACGCCAGGTTTGGTTTTAAGTAAGCAGGTCCATTTGTTAATGCTTGTTCGTTTCTTACTTTTGTAATTCTCACCGCTGCAATTTGTCTTGTGAATTTTGAATTAAATCAGGTTGGTTTGAAAAGAACAAATAATGATGACATTATTACTGTCAACAAAAAAATTGGAGAGTCAACAGCTGTTTGGTTTGCTGCGTCGCGGTCTTTTGTCCTTTTCGAAGAACCGGCATGGGAGGTGTTCGACAAATATATTCATAATCTGACAGTTCCGGAGATTGTTGAATATTTGAGTTTATCGTACAATCTGTCTGAACAGGAAATTAAACAGTTTGTCAATGATATTATTACATGGGTTGACCAGTTGAATGACCCTGCGAACGAGGTCTACCACTCGCCCAAATTACGCATCGAATTTGATGAATGTGCATTTTCTTTAGTTTCTGAAAAGCACTATCTGATTGGAAATAAATATATCAGTTTCAAATATGGGAGTGAATGGCTTATGAATTGTTTCCATCCTACAATGGCACATCTCGAAACCAATTTACAAGCTAAAGATCATCTTTTCGAAGTCTTTGAAGCTGATAATTTATTAATATTCAGGTATAATCAGAAGGCGGTTGAAGCTTTCGACCTCGAAAACAGCCATTTTCTTCGTGGTGCGGTTTCGCAAAAACTTTTTGGTGTACTTTATGGTATCGCTGATAAGGACTGGATGGTAACTCTGCATTCGGCGGCTGTTTCTGACGGGAATTCTGCAATTATTTTCCCGGCGCAGGCCGGAAGCGGGAAGAGTACTTTATCCGCTCTTTTGCAGGCACATGACTTTACAGTGCTTTCCGACGATTTCAACGCCATTAACCGGAACAACGGATTTGTGTATCGTCTGCCATTGGCAATTTCGGTTAAAGAGGGATCCCTGAATACTCTTACCCGGTTTTATCCTGAACTGACTGGAATTGTTCCCGAAAAAGCCGCTACTGGCAAGATTGTCCGCCATTTGCCTGTGGAGAATAACAAGACCGGATCGACAACGGCATTTCCTGTAAGGGCATTCGTATTTGTAAAATATTCAGAATCAGAACCATTTGTTTTTGAAGAAGTTGGAAAGCGGGAAGCCATTCAGTCGCTTTTACCCGAAACATGGGTTAACCCGGATCCCGAAAATGTGGCAAAGTTCTTTGACTGGTTTGATGAGATTGCATTTTATCGTTTGCAATATGCTAATTATGAGGATGCATTGAATGCGATTGAGCTCTTGTTCAAAAAGTAATCCGGACAGGTTGTTCTTATTCGAAGCCAGTGTTTTTTAAACTAAGTTAATTTGTAATTGTTTTGTGGATAGTTATTCCGGATTAAAAGATTAAACTGCCGATTTATAATCAAAAATCAATTCTGGCTTACTTTCAAGCGTTTTACAAGGTTTCTATTTTTTCCTTCTGTTTTGAAAGTGACTCATAATAAATAGTATACCAATCACAATAAAAGGAACCGTAATCATCAAAATTATCGAAGAACTTATCCAAATGGAATGTGTCCGATTGTAATTCAACGTGTAAACAAACGGACTCATAACGATTCCCGCAACTGCAAAGAGAATCCCGCCCAAATACGGCTTTTCCCATGCAATCCAGAGAAGCAGCAATAAAACAAAAGAAGGAATCAAATGCATAATGAAGTTGAGTATTTGCTGTCCGAATGGCATTCCTGGTTCAAAGGCATCGAGCGCAAACATGCTTACAAAAAGTATAGCGCCGATGCATAGCAGGCGCGGTAGCCAGAGAATAACCTTTTCTTTTGTTGTCATATTATTACTTGATTTGGTAATGTCTTGATCTGTAATTCTGTAAATTTAAAAGTATAATGTTCGATTGTAAATCAATACCGAAATTAAAACATTTTGACTTAAAAAAGAAACCTATTTTAAGTCTCTTGAATCTTTGAAAAATTATTCTAATTTTGCGTCACCAATTAAAAAAAGCGGAAATAGCTCAGTTGGTAGAGCATTAGCTTCCCAAGCTGGGGGTCGCGAGTTCGAGTCTCGTTTTCCGCTCTTGAAAACCAGTAAATTACATTTTTAGTAATTACTGGTTTTCAATTTTTATTACCATATTTATAACCATAAAAGGTATTCTTGGTACTGAAAATGCTGCATATGTCATATTTGAATTTGCAAAAAAAGAGGGTTTTGTTGTATGACGTCCTTATTATAAAACTATAGATTAGAATTCTATCTCAAAGTAAAGGTGTCATTTTGTAGAATCGATTTGCGAATGGACTCCGACGGATCGAAATATTTCTGATCGATAATTCAGCTCCCTTTTTTCTGATAGTTTAAAACATTCAGACTCCAACCACCAGATAATAATAATCAGCGCACTTTGGACTCCTCCTGCGAGTTTTAAAAACCGACTTCGGACCTTACCGTTTGGGAATTTTATCACATTATTTCCAAAGTAAAGATATCTAAAAGAGGCAGATAGCTGATTATTTCAAGAACCTAACGGTGAGAATGGAAGATATCGGAGTAAGTTTAACACCCTCGACGAAGCCCAGGTGTGTCTAGAATTCTTATACTGCAGCGAGTACAGGATGCAGCTAGATTGGCAATTTATTTACTGCAAACACCGAAATTGTGACTTCATTTGAAGATTTCCGTTTTGTGTTACAGGACATATTTACCCCACCATCGGCCAGTCGCTGTATTGCCCTTCGGCTTGTTCGATCACCTCTTTGAGTAACCGGTCTAACTCGGAGTAAGGAACTTTTCCTCTCAACTCCTTTTTGACTGCGAGGCGGATGGCTGCACGCGCATCTTCCTTCTTGGACCAGTCGAGCTGAAGGTTTCTCTTTACAGAGGCGACGACCTTGTGCACCAAATCCTGTATCGGACCCGCTTCGTTCAACAACTTTTCGTTGGCTGAAAGTAAATCGTAAAAGGCCAGTTCATCTTCGGTCAGACCAAGTTGTTTGGTGCGGATGTCGTCATTCTTAAACTCGTTGGCAATATCCAACAGGTGCTTAATCGCTGCAATCGAATCAAGGCTGTTCTTGTGGTACCTGCTTAATGCCTTTTCGAGATCTTCCAGGCGACATAATCTTATGCCTCACAATCATTTATCAATCTGAATAAATTTGGTTTTATGCGATTAAACAGGATATATCCATATTTAATCGTCTTTTCAGAATTACCAGATTAATTTATTTTTTCTTTTCCGGAGTTAATAATTCCGGCTGATAAACCTTTACAATATCCGACAATCGTTGCGACACTTCATTACTTAAAGCTTTTTCGCCATACTGACCAGCGATGCGACTAAGTTCCTGCATGATAGCGAATTCTCGCTGAAGATCTTCCTGAATTGAGGCACGAAATTTTGGTTCGAGTGAAAAATAATACTTCAATTTTTCTTCACTGCTTTTGGCCATTATTTTAACTACCTCATTTGCCTTCTTTGTAGCAGAAGGGAAGGTATTCATCTCTACAGATAAACTATCCCTGTTCATGTTGTTCATATTGCTGCCTGCTGCCCTGTAATATGAATTTGCCATCAGCAGGTTGAAAAAGTTGTATTCAATTTTCTGGTTAGGAACTAATTCATTACAACGATCAAGAACAGAAATTGCTGAATCGCGTTTACCCTGATCAAGCAATCCGTCAGCCAGTCTGACAAAACTATTCCGCACATTCATTGCCATACGCATGTTATTCTCATCAAGATAAACCCTTGGATCGTTCATATTGCCCCACTTGAACTTGTTGATGATGTTATTGTACATCACATCGGTGCGCACACTTCCTATTTGCCCGTTTGTGGCCGGCGTCTTAATGGGAACCAGGCGATAAGCAAAACCTTCAGTCTGGAAATAATCCTGCAAATTCAGGTATTTATCCGGTCCTACTGTTATCGCAAAATAAATAGGGCGTTTCCAGTTATTATTGGCGATAATATCCAAAATCATAAGTTCATCCTTGGTGAGATAATTCCCTTTGAGATTAATATTCATTTGAGGAACAATACTATCTGCATTTTTCGGATCAACCACATTGTTGGCAAGAACAGCTGCCTTGTCAACTGGATATACCAATTGACGTGACGGGAAAAATGATGAATTGTCCGCCTGTTGTAATTTGGTTCCCGGATCTTCAGAACGCACAAAGTCAAGCGCTTCTTTAAGATTCACCGGACGTTTGATCTGATCCAGCACATAAATGATATCCCGCGTTCCCTGAACGTACTGATTGGGCTCAAATTTTATTGGTAAGGGGTCCGATTCGTATGCCTTGCGTCTCATCTGATCAACATACCAATCAGTTTGAAAGTAACTCAAATTGCAAACACGAACATCGGTTCTGATCCCCTCGACACTTTGGGCATACCAAAGAGGGAATGTATCATTATCACCGTTGGTAAACAGAATGGCATTTGGAGCACACGATTCAAGGTAGTCGGCTCCAAAATCACGGCAAGTGTAACGGTTTGAACGATCATGATCACCCCAATTCTGATTTGCCATCAGGCATGGGACAGCAATCAGTGACACTACAGTTACCGCAATTGCACTTGTTTTTGCAGGCGATAATTTATTCAGCATTTCAAAAAGTGCGAGTACACCTAACCCAATCCAAATTGAAAAAGCATAAAAAGATCCGACATAGGCATAATCCCGCTCCCTGGGTTGAAACGGTTCCTGGTTCAGGTAAATAATTATCGCCATCCCTGTCATAATGAACAAGGAAAGGATCACCCAAAAATCCTTTTTCCCCTTAATCCCTGAATTAAACTGAAAAAATAACCCGAGTAATCCCAGAATCAGTGGCAACATATAGTACTTATGCTTCCCTTTGTTGTTGGCCAACGCGGAAGGGAGATGATTCTGATCGCCTAACCTGATGGAATCGAGAAAATTAAATCCCGTAATCCAGTTACCATCCAAAATATCTCCATTCCCCTGGATATCATTCTGACGTCCGGAAAAATTCCACATGAAATAGCGCCAATACATCCAATTAATCTGATAAGCTAGGAAGAAAGAAAGATTATCCCCAAAGGTTGGTTTCATCAATGTTTCCGGTTCCCCTTCCCTGTTCGTTACCTGAATGGGTGTTCCTTTAATATTTGCCCAGTCCTCATACCCCTTTATATGCTCAGGAGTATTACTGAACATTCGCGGAAAAATAGTGCAAAACCGACTGTCAAAATTTTGAGACTGCTTATAATCTGATATCTCATATTTCCCATTTCGCTGCACATATTCTGCACTTCCTTTTAAGTAAGGAGTTTCATTGTTCAGAGGCGCGTTGTAATATTGCCCGTAGACCAATGGTTTAGCACCATACTGCTCGCGGTTAAGATAAGAAAGTAATGCAAAGGGATTATTCGGATTGTTCTCGTTCATAGGCGGGTTTGCGTTTGAACGAATAACAATTAACGCATACGATGAATACCCGATCAGCATCACAGTCAGTCCCAATATTATCGTGTTTGCCAGAACCTTCTTCTTTTGAATGGTATATTTTACACTCCAAACAATCAAACCGGTAAGTAGCAGTAAAAAAGCTACAGTACCAGTATTATAAGGCGTGCCGAATCCATTCACTAAAAGTAATTCAAACCATTGAGCCAAAATTATTACTCCCGGAATAAATCCAAAAAACACAAAACCAACCAAACCCATCGACAGGGCCATGGCAATAATTACACCTACCGTAGTAAAGGAATACTTTCTGAAATAATAAACAAGAACAATAGCGGGTATAGCCAATAAATTTAATAAGTGAACGCCTATTGATAATCCGATCACGTAGCAGATCAGGATAATCCAGCGATTACCATATTTAGCATCTGCTTCGTTTTCCCATTTTAGAATGCACCAAAAAACAAAAGCAGTAAATACTGAAGAAGTTCCGAAAACTACACCTTCGGAAGCCGAAAACCAGGCGGTATCTGAGAATGCATAGGCCAATGCACCAACAGATCCAGCTCCTAAAATAGCAATCATTTGGGGTAAGGACGGATCAGAATTTTTAGTCCCCACAATTTTACGAGCCATATGTGTAATGGTCCAAAAGAGAAACAAGACAGTGAAAGCACTTGCCATAGCCGACATAATGTTAGCCATATGCGCTACATTAGAGGTATTCCCGGCAAACAAGGTGAACATGCGTCCCATGAGCATAAAAAACGGGGCTCCGGGCGGATGACCTACCTGAAGACTAAATGCGTTTGTAATGAACTCCGGGCAATCCCAAAAGCTGGCAGTAGGCTCAATCGTCATCAGATAAACAATCGCAGCAATGAGAAAAATGAACCATCCAATGACGGTATTGTAAAACTTAAACCCTTTTGTGTGCATATGATTAGTCTTTTTTACTAATTCTAAACCAAGTTTTTATGTAGAAGGATCTCTTTGTTATTGCGAAGGTATTAATAATAGTTATTCCACCATTCATTGAACAGATGAACCATGCAATAAGTTTATTTTTGATTCCTTTACCTGAAAGTTCCGTTCACAGAATAATTCACCACATCAGGAAAAGTGTTAAATTGGGACTAAATACTACAGATATTTAATTGATTATATGCCAATGAAAACTGACTTGAAATTGGTGGTATTTAATATTGGAAAATTTGAACCTTAGACTTATTTTTTTTGTGAAGATCGATTTCAATGCACATACAATTATCACATTGGGACATATCAAGAGAATAGACGGTTTGGATCATATAGAATATCAATGTTTTAATTAGATTTATTGTCAAGAAAGGTTATATTTGAAATGCAGTTCTTCATTTGGAGTTTTATGGCTAAAATTCCACCATTCATGTAGCTTGGAATGATTACCAGTTGCAAAAAAGATAGTAGCGACCACCAAAAAAGCCCTGAAAACAAGGCTTTTATTGGTTTTAGGAAGGAAGATCTTCACCTTCTTTACCGGCATTTTCCAGTTGCCTTTTGGATTTCTTTGCCTTTTAGGAAGCTTTTTTTGATTCTCTTCAGCTTCTTCCGATTCTTCCTTTTTGGAAACGTAAAGTGTGTAGTCACGGCCAAAATTATCAGCTTGTTTCATTTTAGCCACCTCGAATGTGACGTATCTGCCGCCGTCGTATTCGTAACTGAATTGTTCGAGATCTTCCAGGCGACAGGTGCATTTTGCAATGTTCAGACCTTCAACTTGCTTTCCTTTTCCGATGTAAAATTTCTTAAAAGTTTTCATGGTATTGATTTTAGATAAAAATTATATGCAAGTGATCAGCGGACCATGGAGGGGCTGACAAGAAACCGTGGAATACCGGACCGATGCGAAGCGAGGGAGGATATGCAGCGAAAGTTCTTGACAGAGCGGAGCGGTACCTGCAGTGGGAGCTAACTTAGCGTAGAATTTTATAAAAATCTCTTTCCATCCAAAACTTTTGATTTGGAATCGGAATTCAAGATGAAGTCCATTCACAAAATGTTTCTGATGGAATGATCTTTTCAGTATACGAAGCGACTTTAAAATGTCACATAGTGGTAAAATTGCTGGAATTGGCGTGACGGAAACATGACTTCCAAATAGACTGTGAAGCTGAAACAAACAAAAGCTAAAAGGATTAGAAATACGGTATTGGAACGGCGGTAAGAGATGGCATCCTGAAAAATCAAAAATGTTTTCAAGGCTTTTGGGGAGCGAATCGGGAATGGAAACCGTGTTGTTTCCGGAATTATGATTTTTATTGATGATGATTTTTTAGAAAAAGCTGGTTAACCAATGAGCTATTAAAATGCTAATATTGAATATTATAATAGATCAAAGTGCTGCAATAATCAAATGCAACTCCTCTTTTGTTATACCAAGCCTTTTTTGAAGTTTTCTAAAAAGCTCATCTTTCTCGCCTTCTTCAAAAATTTGTTTATTATCGGTTAAGAATCCAAATTTCTGCTTTAGCTTCTCTTTCTGTTTCTCCCAGTTCAATTTATTTATTCTTGTAATCATATTTTTTACACAAAAAGTGAAAAGATTTCTCTGTGCAAAGATGAGTGACAAAGTAGCAAAATCTGTTACATAATTTTAATTGAAATTTGCAAAATTCACACCCTTTAAATTAAATATCGCATCTGAAATTTTAACATAATGCTGTAATTCAGATCATTAAACAATGTCGTGTAATTCTCCCTTTACCTGGCAAATCATTTTCGTATGCTTTAAAACTACCCCATTTTCTTCATTCTTTTAACGGCGATCCTCAAAAAAAGGGAAAAGTTTTCCCCTTTTTTATCAATAAGCATAAGGATTTCCGCATCCGTTGTAGACATCCTCATCCGCAGCACTTGAAAGAAACTGCCGGTATGGACCTTCACCGCATTTGGTACAGAATACTTCCCTGGAAGAAGACCAGTAATAGATGCTGGTACCCTTTAATAGCTTTGTTTTGCATATGGAACAACTGGATGAAAACTTAGCGGTTATCATCCTTGGATCATTTTTGTATTGGCTCATTCTTTATTACCGCTGCCCCTCTATGTTGTAATGCAAATTTTCCAGAGCTTTTTTTCACATTTTTTGTTTTAAGTGTAACTTTACATTTGTAAAGCCTAAGAGGAAACAGGCTCTGCTGGGGAGCAACCTGCTAGCAATAAGATTAATGGATGAACTGCATCCGGGAAGGGCTTTAAATGCCCTTCTTTTTTAGACGGATGCAGGAATCCCACTATGGCTTAGAAAACCACATTGCATTGTCATAAATAAAATTTCTATAAAAACAACCTTCTATCAACAGAACCGGACTTGTCCGGGTTGTATTGCCTCGCTTTATTTTTTATAGAGTGTGAGCCGCATCCTTCGGAAAGCAGATTCTAAAATTCAGAACTGCAGGGCATCGGTAGCGGTCTCACAAGAGTTGTTTTTATAGACTAGAGATTTATTTAATAACAGAGCATACATAAGGTTGATTATTTTTTATAACAAACCTGATTCTGTTTAATAATTTCCTTGCAATTCTGACAATTGCCTTATTTGGTTCCATTCTTTTGCAATAATCGTGGAAGCTTTTATTTAGAGCCAGATCCCATCTTGAAGCAATCCAAGCACTCTCAATAATTACACTCATTAGAAAATTGTTTCCGCGATGTGTTATTTTACCTGTAATTTCTTTTTCGCCACTTGAATTTGTTGATGGAATTAACCCAATGAAACTGCACAACTGATCGAAGCTTGAGAACCTGCTTATAGTTTCAATTTCTGTCAATATTATCATCGCTGTTGATGTGCCAATACCTGGTATAGTTTGCAATAATTTGACAAGATTACAATATTCTTCAACTTTGCGCTAATTCACGTATTCCTCTGATAGCATCCAACATGGTTAACCTTAAATGTTGGCTCTCATTAATTAAAAGAGAAAGTGATTTTTTAGCACTGCTTTCAGTAAATTCTATACTTCTTAACCAATTCATAAATCGTTTGGACAAGTGAGTAGCCGATTTATTAAGTGCTTCAGGCATATCGATTCCATGAAAGTATAAAAAGGATTTTATGCGGTTTTTGTTCCGGCTTAGATCTTTTGCCAAGGTTCTTCGCATTCTCACCAGACATCTATCTTCAAGTGTTTTTAAAGAGGATACAAGTATTCCCTTCAGATCACCGTTATGCAATGACCGTGCAATTTTTTTGCTGTCACGTTTGTCTGTTTTGTTTACCTTTTCCTTATCTGTTGTTGGAATATCAGCAGGATTTACAACGATGGAATCAATTCCTAAAGCGGTGAGTTTATTATGAATCCAATACCCACAAAATCCAGCTTCATAGGCCGAATGATAAATTCCATTAGGAAAATTCTTTACCAGAAAATGATGCAATAGTTCTGGTTTGGGATCCTGAGAAAAGGTTTTTAGTGTTAGTTTTTCAGTCATAATTGAAACCTTCTAACTTTTTAGATGTACATCTAAGCCAACATAAAAGCGTTGACCATTAAAATCAATTTTGTTACTTTGTGTAAGCATAAGTCTTGTTTTTTATTGTTTATATTGTGGTAAATTAAAATTAATAAATTTCGAGACTTATGCTTTTTTTTACAAACATAGGGCCTCCGGGTTTATTTCGGTATCTGGCTCACCGTTAAATTAAATTTCGGGCAAAAGAGATTGAGCAGGCGGATTCCAGTCAAGGGAGGGATGTCAGTTTCAACCAGCGGTAGGAAGAAACAAAAGAGAAAGTGACTGAGCACAAATTGACGGGAGGTGAAGAGTACGGATAAATTAATGAAAAAACCGGACGTACCTTGAGTTTTCCGATCTGGCGATCAGTACCTTTGCCCCACAATTTGAGTTAACAGTATTTTCTCAGGGAACAAAATTGTCCATAAAAAAAGCCCCGTCAGAGGCTTCTAATGACTAATATAATATATTATTATTCTTATCAAGTATCAGGTGGCATATTCTTCGATTTCTTCCACCAGTGGTTTCTAATATGGCTTAATGCATAAGCCTCTTTAAAATTAAAATGGTTGTTTAAATAAAACTGTTGCTAATTTCAAGTCATTTTAACCGTTTTAGGCACGTAAAACAATAGAAGATTAGGTTTCAACAGGAGTTGATAGTCAAACATTGCTTTTGTAGACCACATGTAAATAGTCATAACTGAAAGTACTGTTAAAGTAATTGCAATAAAATATTCACGTAAATTGGTTTTGAAATATATTCATTGTACCCTGCTTTTTGTACAAAATCCTTATCACAAGTAAAAATGCATCCTGTTTGTGTTTTAACCGCTGATTTATTAAAATGACAGATTTGCCTTGTTATATCATATCTATTCCAGTCTGGTATCTTGATATCCATCAGCACCAAGTTAATTTCAGAGTTACTAAAGCTAGTTTCAACGGCTTCAAGACTGGTTCTTACATTTATAATCTCATTACCAAATTTTTATCTACTATATTAAGGAACATTGCTGATTTTTCATTGTCATCAGTATTTAATATTTTAACTTTCGAAATTTCAGGAACTATCTTAATATTGGCTTTATTGTCAAAATCGATATTTTTAGTCTAGGATTTGTCTCCTTTGTTAGTATTGTTTGGAATTGTGAAATAAAATGTTGAGCCTTTTCCATTTTCACTCTCAATCCACAAATTACCTCCATGTCTTTCTATAAATTCTTTGCAGAGCATTAAACCCAGACCTGAACTAGGCTCGTTCTCGGTGCCTTTCCGGTTAGTTTGTACATCGAGCCTAAATAAATTTTCGACCATTTTAGAGCTCATGCCGATACCTGTATCCCTAATTGATAATTCAATACAATTGTTATCTGAATTTTTAGCTGAAAGACTTACTTTCCCTCCTCTGGGAGTAAATTTCAGCGCATTGGAAACAAGATTGCGTATTACAGTTTGAAGGATATATCTGTCAGCAAAAACCGATATATTTTCAGGAAAATCGTAAGTCAATTCTATTTCCTTGTTTTTGGAAGTTTCCAACATCGCTGAAATACATTCATCTACAATTGAAAGCAATTTTATCGTTTTTGGTTCAAAAGGAATTAAGCCCTGTTGAATTTTTGCCCATTCAAGTAGGTTTTCGAGTAGAAGGAAAAGGTTGGTGGCTGAATTTCTTAAGCTTGTGGCAATCTTTTGTATCTCATCCATCGTCAAAGTCGGTAAATCTTCTTCCATAATTTGTGTTAAACCCAGGAAACCGTTGAAAGGGCTACGCAAATCATGAGCGATGATAGAGAAGAATTTATCCTTTTCGGCATTCATCTTTGAAAGTTCATCATTACGTTTTCGGATTTCTTCTTCTGCACGCTTAGCACTGGTGATATCACGGAATGACCACACACGTCCAATAGAGGAATCGTCCATAACCAGTGGTGCTGAAAATCTTTCAAAAGTTCGACCATCCTTGAAATGAAGAAAGTCCAAATCTTCATCCATTGAATGATAGAGTTTCTGAACTTTTGAAATAAACTCATCGGGATTAGTCAACTGGTCGAGTACAAAACTGATTAAGGCATCATCATCACCTGAATCTACCAAAGGTTGTGGAATTTGCCACAGTTCGGCGAACCGCCTGTTCGTTTTTATCACTTTACCATTACCATTCACTGCCAAAATGCCATCGGCGGTTGATTGAAGGATTGTGTTCAGTTTAATTTCACTTTCACGAAGGTCTTCTTCGGCTTGCCTGCGTGTGGTAATATCTCTGCCAATGCCAACAAGGCCGGTGATTTTACCAAATTCATCCATTATCGGAAGCTTTGAGGTAAGCAGCCAATGTTTTTGGCCGCTAATATCAATTACAAATTCTTCTCTGTTAATCACGGGTCGGCCTGTTTGTATTACCAACTGATCGTCGGCAAAGAACCCCTCTGCCAACTCCTTCGGATAAAGGTCAAAGTCTGTTTTTCCTAAAATTTCAGTTTCTGACTTTGCTCCCAAATAGTTTAATTCCGTAAGGTTGGCAAGTGTCTTTCGATAGGCCTTGTCCTTGCTATAAATTGAATCTGGAATATTATCGATGACGGTACGTAACAAAAACTTTTCATTTCGTAAATCTTCCTCTGCCCGTTTACGATCTATTGCCATGGCAATCTGACTTCCGGCAGAAGCCAGAAACAGAATATCACGTTCAGAAAAGACATTTTCCTTTTCATAGTGTTGCAGAACCAAAACACCAATTGTTCTGGCAGGTGTTTGTAGTGGCACACCAACCCATGAGGGAGAAGGCGAGCCGACCAACTCTACTTCGTTTTGTTTCTTAAGCTGCTGAAATAATTCAGGTGTAATCAGTATAGGCTTTCCGGTCCTGAAAACATAGGCGGTGCAACTTTTCGCCATTTCAACAGGCTCAGGGGTTGAATCGAACTGATCGACAAAATAGGGGAAGCTAAAGAGTCCGCTAACTTGATCATGAAGTGCGATGAAATAATTATCGGTATAGAGCAATTTTCCCAGCGATTGGTGGATCAATTTAAGTAAATCGTTAAGGTTTTCAGTCGTTGTAACGCCTTTTGTAATCTCATAGATAACCTGACGTTCCAATTCCGACTTCTTTATTTCGGTTATATTTTCAACGGTCCCATCGTAATATAAAGTCTTGTGGTTCAAATCACGAATTGCCCTGGCGCTCTCACGAATATAAACAGATCTCCCATCTTTTCTGGTCCACTGGGCTTCAAGTCCGATAACTTCACCATTTGTTTCCATTTGTTCGATAAATTGTTGACGATCATAATTGGGCTCATAATCGTCTTTATCGAGATCTATCGAACTTAGCTCTTCAAACGAAGCGTAACCAAGCATCCTGATTAAAGTGTCGTTCGCTAAAATAATCTTTCCTTCAGGAGTAGTTCTGTAAATACCCATCGTTGAATTCTCGTATAACGAACGAAAGCGTTCTTCGCTATTTCGTAATGCATCGGCCAAAACAATCCTTTCCTTATAGATTTGTGTCCGTTGATTTCTCCATATAAATCCCAAACCGAAACCGGCTAATAAAAACATTATTAGTCCGAGTATCACGGTTTGCAAAAGATCATTTTTGAGTGGTGCATAAACTTCACTTTCATCAGACTGTGCAATCAGGAACCATGGCGAATTGGGAACCTTATTAATATATGCAATTACAGCTTCTCCGCGATAATCGATACCCTCCATGAACCCATTATATCCAAGTACTGCCCGAACTGCCATTACGTTTGTATTCTCAAGTGGTATCCTTAAATTCAGAATCGTATTCTTTTGAAACTTCAGTTCACTTAAATAGACTGCATGGTTGTCCTCGCGCCGTAAAATAAAAGTTTCGGAAGTTTTGCCTGGCATGGGCCAATTTTTAAGTGCCGGATAAAGATAGTTTTTCGGGTCAATTCTCAATTCCAGAATGCCGATCAACTGATGGACGTCAAGAATTGGAATGAGTATTTTTAGAAATACTTTTTGCCTTACTTCATCGTAGTAAAAATCTTCTAATACCAATTTGCCTGCTCTGATGGAATCCAATTTTTGAAGTGAAATGTAAGCCTTGGGACGTTCGGTTAATTCAGGAATTACAATTTTCTTTACGAGTTGAGGATCTACAAGTATAACAGCGTTATAGTTATATCCGTACTGAAATTCTTTCATCCATTCTTGAATTTCACTTTTTATAGTGTGGTCGTTTGGGTTTTTGAAATATTGTTTGACAACTTTGGAAAACACTTTATTCCCTAGTAATGTATTTGCATCGCCTTGCCGCTCTTCGAGCCAATGCTTAAGCTCATTCACCTTTAAATCAGCGATTATTTGGAGTTGATTTTCAACATTAGTCCTGAAATGTTTTTCGAAATTCTTATGATGTTGGTATCCGGTAAGCGCAATGCATGCCCCGATAATTAAAAATATTACAATGTATACGTAAGGTACCCGGGATAATTTATTGTCGTTAATTTTCATCCTAATATTCATTCCCACTTTATATGGTTATTCGATTTTAATCATTTTAATCTCTACACTATTACACGCATCTTCCAATTTTTTACCGCGCTATTTTTTAAAATAGTTTTCAATTAACTGTAATAATTGGGCTTTATAAATCGGTTTTGTAACATAGTCATTACACCCGGCCTCAATTGCCTTTTCCCTGTCACCGGGAAGCGCAAAAGCTGTTTGAGCAATTATTACCAGGCTGGCGTTAAATTTCCTGATTTCCCGGGTTGCTTCATATCCGTTCATTACCGGCATTTTAATATCCATCAGGACCAAGTCGATGTCTGGATTATTGCGACAAATTTCAACTGCTTCGAACCCGTCTCTTGCACATAAAACTTCTTTACAAAACTTGTTGATTAAAATTTTAATAAGGAATGACGCTTCATCATCGTCCTCAACAACTAATATTTTAATGGGTTTAATTTTAGATGTTTTATCATCTGGAATAAAGAAGTTTTTAGCTGCTATTTTTTCTTCCGGCTCAACTTTGTAAGGAATTGTGAAATAAAATACAGAACCATGTCCTTCTGTGCTATCAACCCAAATTTTGCCGCCAAGCATTTCGACATATGCTTTAGCGATAGATAACCCCAACCCAGCTCCCTGATAGGCTCTTTTGTCGCCGATATCGGCCTGAATAAAACGTTCAAAGATGGCCTCCTGCCGTTCCTTGGGAATTCCTATTCCAGTGTCTTTTACGAAAAATTGCAGAGACATATTGTTGTTAATAACTACAGGGCTATATCCAAATTCTATCGTACCGGCAAAACTATATTTAATGGCATTTTTAACGAGATTGATTAAAATTGCATATATCTTTTCTTTGTCAGTCGAAATGATTAATTCTTTTTCGGGAATGTTGATGCTATGGATGAGTTTCATCCCTTTACCTTCAACCTCTGCTTTGAAGAATTTGTAGATGTATTCGATTTGTTCGTTAATATTCGTATCCCTGATGTGAACTTCCATCAGTCCGGCTTCAATTTTCGAAATGTCGACAATCTGGTCAATAATATTGAGCATGCGGGCTCCACTTTTTTCGATGATTTCAATGTACTCCTGCATTTCGTCGCCTGAAAGATTAGGCTCTTTTAGTAACCCTGCAAACCCAAGAATTCCATTCATCGGTGTGCGTATTTCGTGGCTCATGTTGGCCAGGAATGCAGATTTCAAACGTTCGCTTTCTTCTGCTTTATCTTTAGCTTTTATCAATTCATCAAGCAACTGTTTCTTTGCAGTTATATCTTCTTTTATTCCTAAATAATGTGTAATTCTACCATGATTGTCAAAAATAGGCGAAATGGTGGCAGATTCCCAGTAGTGTTCTCCGTTTTTTTTCTTGTTAAGCAATTCGCCATTCCAGATATTTCCCGATTTGATTGTTTCCCATAGTCGAACATATTCTTCTTTGGGTTTTTTACCCGAGCTGAATATTCTTGGATTTTCACTTATTAACTCATTGTTTGTATAACCGGTTAACTCCAGTGTTTTTGGATTAACATATTCTATTATTCCATCAGGATCGGTAATACATATTGCTTCAGGACTTTGCTCAACAGCCTTAGAAAGTTTCCGGAGTTTATCTTCTGCATTTCTTTGTGCAGTGATATCCTGATTTATAATCTGAAAATGAATCGTCTCATTCCACAAAACCTCTTTTCGGGATACTTTCACGTGGCGGATTTCCCCGTTTTTTCGCACGATACTTATCTCATAATCAAAAAAATCATGTCCATTAATTCTTTTTTCTTTTCTTTTCTGATGTTGAAAATAACTCTCGGATGTGTATCGATCTTTTGCAGGTGTATTTATAAATTCTTCCAAACTACTGAATTCATAAATATCAAGAAAAGCGCGATTAGCGTAAACTGTATTTCCATCAACTGTAACAATGCGTATGCCTATGGGAGATTCTGAAATTGAACGACGGAAATTTTCTTCCGACCGGTGAAGATCCTCCTCTGCCTTCCAGCGTGCTTTTTGTCCTTGTGCTTCTTTGAAGGCCCTATTAATTGCAGATACTAATCGTTCCATTTTGTTTTTGAGCACATAATCGGTAGCTCCATTCAACAACGATTCAACGGCGACTTCTTCGCCCATTGTACCACTTAGAAAAACAAAAGGAAGGTGTGGAAAATTATCTTTTGCAAATAACAAAGCTTCCGATCCATTATAATCAGGAAGATGGTAATCGGACAAAATAAGGTCGATTTTTTGATTTTCGAGCGCGTGTATGTAATCTCTTTCGTTTGCAACCAAAAAATATTCAAAATTAACATTTCCCCTTTTTAGCGCTGATTGTACCAACTCAGCGTCTTCCGGGTTGTCTTCAAGATGAAGGATATTGATTTTACTTTCCATTGATTTAGGTAGTGCTAATTAGAAAACTGAACAGTTGTATTGTTTTATGTCAACTCACATTAATCCCAGTATTGATACTGTTAACAAAATGTTTCTGATAATTGTTTTCATTATTTCAGTGTGGCCATGCAAAAGGCCAGGTGATAAAAAACCCGCCATTCATCCCTTATTTTTGAAACATGGCTTTTTCATAAATCAGGTGATATTTCATTGATTATTGCCCAAAATATCCCCAATTGTTTAACCACATCCATAAATTCCTTAAAATCAACGGGCTTGACCACATAAGCATTAACTCCAAGTTCATAACAAATTTTCAGATCGGGTTCCTCGCGTGATGAAGTAAGCATTACAATGGGTAAAGATTTTATTGCAGGATCATTTCGAATCGCCCGAAGCACATCAATGCCATCCATCCGGGGCATTTTAATATCGAGCAATAAGACAGCTGGATTTGCTTTTTCGCGTTGTTTGAATTTTCCCTCATATCGTAAATAATCCATAACTTCCACGCCATCCTTAACGACTGTAACCCCTTTTAACAGGTGCAGTTTCGAAAGTGCTGAAACAGTTAACTCGACATCATTTGGATTGTCTTCTGCTAGTAGAATTGTTCTAAGACTGTTCATGTTATTTATTTTTTATTGTAAATAAACCTTGTCAGGATAGCCTGAGATGTATCCAATTAAAATTCAAACTTTGCTACCTTCAAATTTATCCCCGTCTAACCCGGTAATGTAAAATAAAAAGTAGCTCCTTTATCAGGTTCTGCTTCAGCCCATGTACGCCCGCCATGCCTGAGAATTATGCGGCGAACATTGGCAAGCCCAATACCTGTTCCTTCAAATTCAGTATTTGAGTGCAGTCGATGGAATACTCCAAAAAGCTTTTGAGCATATTTCATGTCAAAACCAGCGCCATTATCACAAATACTAAAGATATATTCTTCTTTTTCTTTATAACAATCAATTTGTATAATTGCCTTTTCCCGTTTTCGGGTATATTTTACCGCATTATCAACGAGGTTAATCCAGACTAAAAGCAATAAATTGTAATCGCCATAAGCGGTTGGCAAATTAGCAATTTTCCATTCTATAATTCGGTCTATGGTTGAAATCTCGACCTGTTTAATAGCATCCTTAACAACCTGATTCATGTTTAAGAGAGTTTTTCTCATTTCAGTACGACCAGTTCTCGAAAAGCGTAAAAGGTCATCAATCAAAATACCCATTTTTTGGGCTGCCTCGTTAATTGTACTCAGGTAATGTTGTGCTTTTTCAGATAGCTGGTCATTTGTATCATTTGCTAACATATCTGCAAAACCACTTATATGCCGCAAAGGTGCCCGTAAATCGTGCGATACTGAATATGAGAACGACTCAAGTTCTCTGTTGACTTCTTCTAATTGGGCAGTACGTTCAATTACGCGTTGTTCCAATGATTCTTTCAGTCTAAATATTGCTTCTTCAGCTTTCTTCCGCTCGGTAATGTCGTTTATCATTGCAAGTGCGTAGATTGACTTGCCATCCGCGCTGTCGAGTCTGGTCAAGGCACGTTCACCCCAAATCTCCTCCCCATTCTTCTTCAGGTATCGTTTTTCTGTTTTATGTATCGAAATCTTTTTTTCCCATAGGCTCTTGATCGCTTCCAAGTCTTGGGCGACATAATCAGGATGGGTGATATCTTTGAATGAGAGATGCTTCAACTCTTCTTCCTTATATCCCAGCATATTGCAGAAAGCTATATTGACACTGATGAAATGACCATCGGTCAGATCAGACATGTTCATGCCCATTGATCCTTCCTCAAAGACCTTTCGGAAACGTTCTTCGCTTTCATGCAAAACCGCCTCACTATGCTTACGATCAGTAATATCAGTAGAAACACCACCTATACCCATCAGATTTCCGTTTGAATCCAACAACGGAAACTTCACTGAAATATAAGTATGTTTTTCTTCCGATTCAATATTTTCCTCTTCAATTGTCATAGGTTGTCTGGTATTCATAACAAGCAAATCGTTGGCCCGGTGAACTTCCGCAATGGAGAGTGGCATAAACGCCTCGCGGGTTCTGCCGATGAGCGTTTCGCGAGGTACACCGAACACTGATTCAAGACTTTTGTTAATCAATAAAAATTTACCGTCCGGATCAAGTGCATATATGTGTGATATACTATTGTCTGTAAGTTCAATTAGTAGCTTTTGGCTTTTAGCCAGGGCTTCCTCGGTCTGCTTTCTGGCGGTAATGTCCTGAATTGTTGTAATAAAATAAAGTGGATTACCTTCGTTGTCACGCTGTAAAACCGTGCTTAAATCAACCCATACAGCATGCCTATCTTTATGAATGTAGCGCTTTTCCCAGCGTCTCGAAGAATACTCACCAGAGATCATTGACCGGATATATTCCTTATCTATTTCTATATCATTCGGATGAGTGATTTCCTGCCATTTGATATCTGAAAACTCATCTTCGGTGTATCCCAGAATTTGCCTGAATGTTTTATTTGTTTTAATCTTACCGCCAATTTCAGTAATCGATTTTCCCACTGTTGAATACTCAAAGATATTTTTGAAATACTCTTCACTTTGACGCATCGCTTCCTCTGCCTTTTTAATTTCTCCAATGTCGGTGCAGGTTCCAAACCATTTAAGAATTTCACCACTTTCACTCAATTGGGGAACGCCCCTAACTAACCACCAGTGATATTCACCATCAAAGCGACGTAAACGAGCTTCGATGGAATAGATGCCATTATTATTAACAGCGTATTGCCAGGCATCCCTGGAACGTTGCTGATCATCGGGATGGAAAGGCGTGTTCCATCCGTGACCATAGCTTTCCTCAAGGGTAAGTCCTGTATAATCAACCCATTGCTGGTTGAAATAAATGTTCCAACCATCGGCACGGGTAATCCAGACAATCTGTGGCATCGATTCGGCCAAAGTACGGAACTCAAGTTCGCTTTTACGCAATGCTTCTTCGGTATGTTTACGTTCCGTGATGTCTTCTACTTTTCCAAGCATATGAATTGCCTTACCACTTTCGTCACGTATGGTCTCGGCAATCGCATGAATGTTAATGAAACTACCATCTTTTTTAATGGTCCGGTATTCAAGATCGTAAGGCTTTTTTCCGCTCAATGCATCAGTGAAAACAGAAAGAATATGTTCCCGGTCGTCTGGATGGACTAAATTTTCCACGAAATAATTGAAAACTAATTCTGTAGGCATTTCAGGATCAATTTCGAATATTCGAAACATGTTTTCCGACCAGACCGCCGTATCAGTTGCAACTTCATAATCCCAACTTCCAGTCTTCCCAATACGTTCGGCTTCAGCCAGATTATGCTCACTTTTAAGAAGTTTTTCTTCAGCCAGTTTGCGCTCGTTAATGTTGGTAAACATTGTCCCAAACTGACCTGGCTTTGTTTGGAACGCGTTGACATGGTAATAGATGTTCAACGGACCGAACATGGCTTCAAAGCTTATTGGCTCACCTGTGAGGCCAACTTTTCCATAGAGCTCAATCCAATAGTGTTCTGATGACGGAAATAATTCGAGAAGCGTATGTCCCAATGTATCTACATTTTTTAAGCCGGTTTGTCGCTCGAAAGCAGGATTTGCATCTATGAAACGCAGGTCATAAGGATTTCCTGAATTGTCGCAGATGACCTCTTGAATGGAAAAACCTTCGCTCATGGCAGAAAAGATTGTACGTAAATGTTCTTCCTTCTTCTGGATCGCTTCTACTGCCAGCTTGTGATCGGTAATATCAGTAGAAATACCGCCAATTCCCTGAACCTCGCCATTTTTATCAAAAAGTGGAAATTTTTGTGTGAGATAATAATGCTTACCATCTGATTTAAGATTTTCTTCTTCAATGGTAATTGATTTTTTAGATTGTATTACCGCCAAATCATTTTTGCGATGTTGATCGGCAATTTCTTGCGGCATAAAATCATTTCTTAATTTCCCGATCATTTCGGTTTTATGCTTGGCAAACAAGTTTTCCAGTTCTTTGTTGACCATCTTAAACTTTCCTTCACGATCAGTCACATAAATCAATGCAGTGCTGTTATCAATTATGCTATCTATCAGTAAATTATTTTTAGATAACTTCTCATTCAGCTCAATTTGTTCCATTTTCTGAAGCGTTATTTCGCTAATGAGCTGAGTCATATTCAGCAAAAACCCCATTGCTGTTTTAACTTTTTCCTCCGAAACTACAGGGACATCCCCCAGAGCTTTAAGATAAACAGACTTATCAAATCCATATTTCTGAGCTTGCTTGTCGAAAAAATTGCTGTCAGGCTCTTCAAAAAAGAACTGACCCGAAAACAGGTTGGCTATATGTTCTCCTCTAATTACGATAGGTACAGCTACATCCACCAATCCATTTAAACATTTATAGAAGTGGTATTTTTCACCGGCTGCTATTTTCCCAGCTAATACTGTATCGCTTATCGTACACCTTTTTGACGTTTCGGGATTTACACGGTGAAATTCAGTACATATCTGTCTCCATCCTGATTTTGACAAAACATTTCCATCAAGATCTAAAATGGCAGTTACAAAGCCTGTTGATTTGTTAAATCCTTCGAGCAATGCATTCACTTTCTCAAAATCGATTTGCTCCAATATTATAGTCTTCATCATTTTTTGAAATATTTTTTTAAGGAGGCTTTAGCTTATTAAATGTGATCCGTTAAATTGAATTTGGGGACAGAAATATTAAGGAGTATTGAGTTTAAATCGCATTTTAAAATCTAATAAATCAAAATTAGTAATTTAATTTCGATTAAAATGGGTAAATTTAAACTTGAGATCATTCTGACTTTTCGAAGTGACCTCAAGTTTGATTTTCAATTTATATAGACATATAAAATATAATCGGGTAAAATACGGCAAATTAAGCTGGCATAAAGATCATTCTAACGATTTATTTGGTGCAGCGAACCGGATTAGAATTAAAGTCATTTTCGATAACAATGACAAAACAGGCATTCCGCTTAAGGTAATATTTATCACAGAAGATACATTACCGTTGGAGGTGCCTTGAAGGCTTCCTTTTCGTTAATTATAAATATTCTCTTCCACGACCAAAAAGGGGCTGTCTGAAAAGGTTGCCTTTTTATTTTCACTCAACGCTCTTCTCCTAATTTGCCAGCAAGTTCCAATTCCTTTACATTGGTCTGCACTTCATTCTCTTCACCGACCGTCTAACGTGCAAGATTCTTATTTGTCATCTTTTCTCACCAATGCCCAGGATTTATTTTGGTATCGGACTCACCGTTAAATTAAATTGTCGAGTAGGTCAGCGGCAGTAATGCCGCTGACCTACTCGACAATTTGAGTTAACAGTATTTTCTCAGGGATCAAATTAACCATAAAAAAAGCCCCGTCAGAGGCTTTCCCTGATTAGCAGGCGTGCGAATCCTTCTTATCAAGTACCAGGTACCAGGAAGTATATTCTTCATTTTCTTCCTCCCAGGTCTGAAGACTTTTTTCTTGTTTGGTTTCACGTTTGAATCTGAACAGTTCATCCAGCCTTTTGATTTGTTCTTCGTTGGTGTTTAGTGCTTTCATGGTTTGAATTTTTTAGTGAAAATTTACGCAAGTGATCAGTGGAGCCTGGAGAGGCTGTCAAGAAACCGTGGAATACCGGACCGGTGCGAAGCGAGGGAGGATATGCCGCGAAAGTTCTTGACAGGGCGACGCGGCACACGGAAAGGTTTCACTAACTTTCGTAATATTTTCCAAAAAAGCCCATGGAAGTACGGTTCCGAAGAGCAGATTTTCCGGAAGTAATGGTTTTAAGATTTAAACGGGAAATGAGTATCTACTTGACTGATGATGTGGTGTCTTTGCAATGATCGTAAGTGGCGAACAGCAGACGGACGCAAAGACTCCAAGAAGCCAGGAATACGATGGACCAAAATGCCTGCGGAATACAAATGTCTATTTGACAATGGTTACCTCCTGAGCCTTAGTGAGGGTGGTGTGCATTGGCCGGCAGAAAGACCAGCATTCAGAACGAATAAAAAATACCAGGCCCACTAAGGAGCCTGATAATGTAGTTTGCATGTATTGCTGTTATTTGGATCTGCCTGGTGACTTAAGATATAATCCACCGATTTTTGTGCCTGGGTGGCAGCCATCACCAATACTTTGGAATCGTCTTTGAATTTCCGTATCCAGCATCCATAGCTGGGGTCGCGAGTTCGAGTCTCGTTTTCCGCTCATTAATGATGAGAGAGTTAGATTGATTTCTGGCTCTCTTTTTTGTTAGCTTCTGTTATTGAGCCCTGTCTAAACTGAAGATGGTGTTGACTTTCATGCAAAGTAGTTCAGAACTTCCGGTATGAAGCATTATCGATATTGAAAACACACACCATTCGCAGCCCGGTAGAATCTGCCACCGCATTTTCAATACTTTGACTTATTCAAATTCATAATTGCCTGATGTTCTAAATGATGTAAACGGCCAGAAGCTTATGCCTTGTTTCAATTGCAGCGCAATCAAACAACTAATTGGTATCTTTAATTAATGCCAGATTTTCCTTTTCCGCCATATTTATATTGTCGTACAGTTTCTTTGCATGGTCCATTAGACTTGCGCCGTCAGGCTTTTCATTTTTCAATTCTTCAAGCATCGAATTGGCGTGGACCGTTGCAGATCCATAATACTTGTCGATATTGTCATGATGGACTACCGCTTCCGATTTTGCCTTTTCCGGCAATACTTTTTTCAATAGATTGTGCGTTTTTTTAGCTTCTGCCAGGCTCCTTCTGAATTCATTGTAGTTCGTTACCCAATCATTCTTAGTTTTTGCCTCTCCGGATGCAATTGCATTGGTGTGTGTCATTATATCCTGATTAATTTTCGAAAGCTGATTATGGTTTTCAGCATCGGTCTGCGCGATAACTTTGTTTGATAAAAATAGAAACATCAGCGCAACCAAAATAGAGATCATGTTTTTCATAATGCATATTTTTTAAGCGTGTAAATAAATTCTCAATGTTAGACTAATTTTCAAATAGTTACAGAAATATCCATTCTTTTAGTTAGGATTCCGGATCGATTTCCTGGAAACAGTGCATACAATCGATTCGGAACCGATTACGCTTTAAAGGTAAATAAAATTCGGGAGATATTCTAGCAAAATAGATTAAAATAATTGACTGGAACTTTCATTTTCAGTTATTTGGATACTAATCTATAAAGCATCATCCTTGTGATGGCAGCTTGACTAAAGTATGCTTCTGCGTATCTATACGCACCTCTTTAAAAATATATGATTTTGTCCCACATTTTGTAAATGAATAAATATCCGGTCGTGATTAAAATTCAGTGTTTCTTCTAATTTTTAAATTTCCTTGACTATAAATCAGCGTTCTTGTATTAAAGAATTGTAAATTTTTCAACCACCTGTTTTGCAACTTAAAATGTTTATATACTTTCGCGTTGAAATATGAATGAATAATCATTCATTAAATGTGAATTGGAATGGCAAGGATAATAGACGAAGGTAAAATACAGCAAATCAGAGAGGCAACGATTGCTTTGGTGGTTCAGAATGGTTATGGTGGCGCTGCTATTTCTTCAATTGCGCGTCGTGCCGGTGTGGCAGAGGGATACCTTTACCGCTTTTACACTGGTAAACAAGAACTTGTTACTGAACTACTTTATACCAAAGTTGCCCAGATTATTGAAAAGCTTGAGTTTTTGTTGAATTCATGCACAAGTATCAGGGAGGTAATCAGCCAGTTGATCGGCGAACTTTTTAATATGGCTACTGATTCTCCGGAAGAGATCAAATTTATTCACGTTCTGATGCATGATTATAATTTCCAGGTATCGGACGAACAACGGTTGCATATTAAGAGTCTGTGCGAACGTGTGATAAACATTGGAATTGAAAACGGAGAAGTCAACAGGAATATTTCACCTGAAGAAGCCTACGGAATCGTTGTTATTTATCCGATTGAGTTTATTAATCTGAGGATGAAAGGATTTTTCGGGATCAACACATGGACAATTGAAGATAAAAAACGTGTGGCGGAATTTTCAATCAACGCCTTAAAATAGTTAGAACAGAATGAAAGCTAATGTATTGATAGTTTTATTTTTAATGACAGGGTTTTCACTTTGCGGGCAAAACAGTTCAGTCGTATCTAAAAACCTGACCTTTGAGGAGGCGCTGAACCTTTCGCTTCAAAACAACCATTTGATCAGGCAATATACAAACAAAACGCTTCAGATGGAGCAGGAAATGAAAGCTGCAAAAGGGTTACATCTTCCCAGGATTTCCCTGAGTGCTTCGTATGCAATAATGTCGGACAATATCAATTTGGATCTTACGCCTGTGCGCGATGCAATAACCCCACTTTACAGCACATTGGGCCATTACGGTAAATTTGGTGGTGTTCCGAATCCCGATCCCAGGACAAACGGTGCGATGCCATTTCTTCCTGACGATGTATCAACTGCAGTAGTGCGTGGGAAAATGCTCGAAGGTCTCGAGACTGTTAATAGTGGTGAATGGGTTCAGACAATCCAGGAGAAGAAGTTCGGAATGGTAAATGCCGGGTTTGTAATGCCGATATATACTGGCGGCAAGATAAATGCAGCCAATAAAGCTGCGCAGATCAAATATGAAGCTTCTGAAATAGAGACAATACAAAAATCACATGAGCTAACAAGTGAATTGGTTGAACGTTACTTTGGCTTGATTCTGGCCAATCAGGCAGTGAAGGTTCGCCTGGAGGTAAAGACTGGCATGCAAAAGCATTTCGACGATGCACAGAAACTTGCGAAAGAAGGGATGATCGCCCAGGTTGAGGTTTTAAATGCGAAAGTTTACTTTGCAGATGCTGACCGCGAACTGAAGAAATCGGATCGGCAGGTTGAAATACTGAATGAAGCAGTTTTAAACACGGTTGCCGATGTGGAGAACTCCACCATCCATCCGTTATCGGAACTATTCTATATCGAAAAAATTGAATCGCTGGATTTCTATAAACTAAAATCCAAGGAAAACAGCCCCTTACTGGGTCAGGTCAACAAAAAGAAGGAACTGGCAGAACAAGGTGTGAAGGTTGAGCAATCGGCCTATTTGCCAACAATTGCTGCAACCGGGACTTACGATATTGTAAATAAAGATCTTTCGCCCTATCTCCCCGATTATTTGGTCGGAGTGGGGCTGCAGTGGAGCTTGTTTGATGGAAACGCGCGCAGCCGAAAGGTTAAAGCGGCTAAATTCCAGGCAATGCAGGCGGACGATTACTATGCTAAAGCAGAATCTGATATCTACTCGGCTATCACCAAATACTACCAGGAACTTCATATGTACCTTGAGCAAATCAACGAGCTGGATGCTGCAATGGCATTTACCGCTGAATATTCACGAGCCCGGGAAAAAGCTTTTTCGGAAGGAATGGCCACTACCACCCAGGTATCGGATGCAAATCTGGCAGTTGCGAAAGCAAAAATAGAAAGGTTGCAGGCAATTTATGCATGGGATGTTTCATTGTCTAAATTGCTTTATTACTCCGGAATGTCGGACAAATTTGCGAGCTACATGAGTCATCCGGACGCGAAACAGGGAAGGTATTGAGAGGGAGAGATAGAGAGAAAATGAGAAATAAAGTGAAATAAAACAAAGTGGAGAAGGGGAGAAGAGGCGAGGGGGAGTCAGGGAGAAGGTACAAATACCCTGAAGGGGTTTAATCTCAATAACCCCGGGTAAGGAGGAACGACGCAACCCGGGGTAAGAAACGGAAGAAAGAATATAGGTGCATCTGCATAGGTGAATAGAAACAATACTTCTCTATGCACCGCATTCCAAAACTTCGCATGAGACTTTCATCATTAAAGAAATTAAATAATAGACACATAATTTATGAACAAGACTAAACATTACGTGATTGCAGGGGCAATTCTTGCCGTAATCATCTTTATCGGATTCGCCATATGGATCGTTGCAAAGCCAATTCCGCTCGAAGTACAGGGAGAAGTGGACGCTACACAGGTGAAAGTGGCTTCAAAGTTGATCGGACGCATCGACAGCCTTTTAGTTCACAAGGGGGATGACGTACAGACCGGCACACTTCTCTTCACATTAAGCAGCCCTGAGTTGGATGCCAAATACCTCCAGGCTTCTGCTGTCAGAAAAGCAGCCGGAGCACAAAAGGAGAAGGCTGATAACGGGGCACAGAAAGAGGATATTCAGGCTGCTTTCAATTCGTGGCAAACCGCTTTGGCAGCTGCCGATTTTGCAAAGAAAACTTTTCAGCGCGTTGACAACCTTTTCAAATCAGGCGTGGTTGCCGAACAGCAGAAAGATGAAGCAGAAACCCGTATGAAGGCTGCTGTTGAAACAGAAAAGGCGGCCGGATCTCTGTATGCGAAGGCAAAGAAAGGTGCCCGGTATGAAGATAAAGCATCTGCGGGTGCCCTCGTCATGCAGGCCGATGGTGTATTAACGGAAGTGAATTCGTACCTGAGCGAAACCCGGATTTTTGCCCCCATCAGGGGTGAAATTGCCAATATTATTGCAGAACGCGGCGAACTGGTCCCGGCCGGCTATCCGGTTATCACAATTGTCGATCTCGCCGATGTATGGGTGACGTTCAACCTGCGGGAAGATTTGCTCGCTGCCATTCAGAAAGGATCAACATTCAAAGCCCGGTTCCCTGCACTCGGAATGAAAGAAGTATTGCTTAAAGTGAATTATATCAATGCGCTTGGCGAGTTCGCTACCTGGAATGCAACAAAGACATCCGGCGATTTTGATATGAAAACATTCGAAGTTCATGCTGTTCCTGTTGAAAAGACAGAAGGTTTACGACCAGGCATGTCTGCATTGGTCAACTGGGATGCCGTGAAGAAACAGGATCGTTAAAAAAGATGCTAAACAAGCTAATGAATACTGCGCTTGCCAGGGTTGTCCGGCGCGAAACGAGGCGAATTGCGGGTAGTTGGGTGCTGTTATTTACAACAATGATTGCCCCGATCGCTGCTTTTCTGATCATCATCTGGCTCTTTTCGGACGGTGTGGTGAGGGATCTACCGGTGGCTGTTGTAGACTTGGATCATACTGAATTTTCATCAAAGGTTACACGACTGATTGAAGCAACGCCGGTGTGTAATGTGAAATGGCGCCTTAGCTCAGTTGAGGAAGCTAAACAATTGATGGAGACCGGTCAGATTGATGCAATTGTTGTACTGCCAACTGAACTCGAACGAGAAGTGCTGAATAACGGAGTCCCCGCGATCGCTGTTTATATCAACAATGCGAATGTTGTAAAAGGCGGAGCCTTAAAATCCGGTCTGTATACAACACTCTCAACGATCTCCGCCGGAGTTAAAGTGCAGGTCGCCATTAAAAAAGGGGCGACCCCGGCGCAGGCGGTTCAGAAAGCAAGGCCGGTGAAAGTAAATGCCCACCTGCTTTTCAATCCATTTGGTAATTACTCCTACTTTCTGGTTCTCGGATTATTGCCGCTCCTGGCGGTCGTTTTCATCTTCCTGGGATCTGTTTATGCACTTGGAATGGAATTGAAGGAGGGAACAGCCGGCGAACTGATCTCGCTCGCTAAAAATAATATTACAGTGGTGCTCATGGGAAAAATGCTTCCTTATACCTTCCTGTTCTTTATGGATATGATGGTTATGAACATCATCCTTCTAAAAACATTGGGAACACCGGTTCACGGCAGCCTGTTTTTGATCCTGGTTTCAGAGATTCTTCTGATTATTTCGTACCAAATGCTTGCAATCCTGTTTTTAAAACTGACTGCCAATTTAAGGTTATCGTTATCCCTCGGAAGTGCCTACACGATGATGGCGCTCACGTTTTCGGGGCTCACCTTTCCTTCAATTGCGATGCCATTGATCGCCAAACTGTTCTCGTTGATTTTCCCCTATACTTTCTGGCTTCAGATTTTTATGAGTCAAACGTTAAGAGGTGAGCCGATTTCAGAAGTGGTGATTCCTTTCCTGGCCTTCATCCCTTTTATACTGGGTGGAATTCTTGCTTTTCCCGGGATGAAACGGAAACTTACCTATCACAAATACTGGTTCAGGGAGTAATCGCTGTGAAATTCACAGGTGATTTAGCAGATTAAAAAATTGAACGATGAGATTATTAAATATTCCGAAAGCTGTTTTCTCAGGACTTGACCTTACATGGTTCTCATTCGTCGATGAGCTGAAAACCATTCTGAAGGATAAGGGGGCAGTGGTTATCTTTTCCCTCGCTGTGCTTGCCTATCCGTTGATTTATTCAATAGCCTATAAAAATAACGTCGTGCGGGATATTCCTGTTACAGTTGTTGATCTCGACAATTCAGCTTCGAGCCGGCAGATGATCAGAATGCTTGGAGCAACGAAGGAGATTGAAGTTGCACAGGAGGCTGGAAGTCTTCACGAAGCACGGCAGCTCTTCTGGGACGGAAATTCAAAAGGTGTGATACTAATTCCCGAAGGGTTTGAAAAAAATCTTTTAAAGGGATTACAAACCTCGGTGAGCGTTTATTGCGATGCCAGTTATTTCCTGATTTATAAAGAGACACTCAGCGCAACCATTCAGGCTGCCGGAACATTCTCTGCCGGGGTAGAGATCAAAAGATTGATGGCAGCCGGTAGTGGCGAAGAGCAAGCCATGCAACAACGCGATCCGATGCCTGCAAAATTTTATATTCTTTACAATCCGGCAGGTTCATACGGTTCGTATGTGATGCCCGGGATTATATTAATCATTCTCCAGCAAACCCTTCTGATCGGCATCGGAATGATCGGCGGGGCAGGGAAGGAACGGAGAAATAACCAGTTGGTTAAGCCGGGGATCAGGGTAAAGGAGGGGATGTTTTCTGTCGTTTTTGGAAAAGGACTGGCGTATTTTATGATCTACCTTCCTAATATTGCATTTACGTTGATCTATCTTCCAAAATGGTTTGGCTTTCCCGACAAAGGGAGTTTTGCTGATGTTTGTATTTTATTGGTGCCCTACCTTTTTTCAGTCATCTTCCTCGGACTGATGATCTCGATGCTGTTCCGCCGCCGCGAACACTCCATTATGACACTTGTTTTCGTATCTCCGATCGTTTTGTTCGTGAGCGGTTTGTCATGGCCCGAGACCTCTATTCCTCCCTTGTTGAATCATTTATCACATATATTCCCAAGTACATCAATGATACCGGCATTTCTGCGGATCAGGTCGATGGGCGTTCCTGTTACTGATGTAAAGCCGGAGCTCCTTTTTCTTCTGGCACAGATGATTGTTTATTTTGTAATGGCAGCTGTTACTTACAAGATCACTGTGATCAGGCAGGAACGATTACATCGCGCACGGATGGCTGTTCAACCGGTAAATACTGATGTATCCGATAATCAATGAAATAATTGTCTTGAAAAGGTAATTGAAATTGATTCCCGGACGGGTATGCGGCCTGTGTCATAACCTCATGTATTGAGATCAGCGTCTCATATATTGAATACATGGTCTCTTGTTCTGAGATCAGCGTCTCATATATTGAATACATGGTCTCTTGTATTGAGATCAGCGTCTCATGTATTGAATACAAGGTCTCTTGTACTGAGATCAGCGTCTCATGCATTGAATACAAGGTCTCTTGTACTGAGATCAAAGTCCCATGTATGGAGATCTACGGCTCATATGTTGAATACATGGTCTCATATATTGAAAAATGCGTCCGGAATATTTGAATCAATGGCGTATCCATTGCTATCCGTACGAAATATACCCGATTTTTCATTTTAAAGTTTCTTTCAACATTCTCCAATCTTCGTATATTTGACCCCTTTGAATAAGATAAATAACTGATATGAGAATGCGGATTCATCTTCCTCTATTTGCCCTGTTGATCTTAACATTAATAAGCTGTGGAACCAACACCCCGGGGCCTTATCGTAAGATTGCGGGCTTTACACAGGGAACCACTTTTCACATCACTTATGAGGACAAGGCTAACAAGGATTTGTCGGGAAACGTAGATTCTATATTCAGGGCTTTCGACCTCACTTTCTCCGAATACATTCCCAATTCAATCGTTTCGAGGATTAACCAAAACGATTCGACCGTTCTGCTTGATGATATGTTCATCGAAGTTTATAATAAATCGGTAGAAATCAATAAGGAAACCAATGGTGCTTTCGACCTTACTGTCGGTCCGCTTGTCAACGCCTGGGGATTCGGTCCCGAAAAAAAGGTGAAGATTGATTCCTCCAGGATTGACAGTCTGCTGCAATATGTCGGAATGGAAAAGATCAGGCTTGAAGGGCGAAAACTGGTTAAGAAACTTCCCGGAATCAAGATTGATGTCAATTCAATTGCGCAGGGGTATTGTGTAGATGTGGTTTATCGTTATTTTGAGTCCCTTGGAATTAAAAATTTCATGGTTGAAATAGGTGGGGAAGTAAGAACAAAGGGGAAGAATCCGAAAGCTGATTTCTGGAGAATCGGTGTTGATAAACCTGTTGAGGGGAATAATACTGCCGGTGAAGCATTGCAGACCATCATTCTTCTCGATAACCAGGCGGTAACTACTTCGGGTAATTACCGTAAATACTTTGAGGAGAATGGTCAGAAATTCTCGCATATCATCGATCCGCACACGGGCTATCCCTATAAAAACAACCTGCTGAGTGTAACTGTGATTGCCAAAGATGGCCTGACTGCCGACGGATACGATACGCCGCTGATGGTGCTTGGCCTTGAAAGGGCGCGCCAGTTTTTAAAACAGCATCCTGAATTGCAGGGGTATATGATCTATTCGGATAAAACCGGCCAGTTCAAGGTAGAATATACCAAGGGGATTCATTTTGATAAAGAAGACTGAAAATTCCCGATTTTTATTGTATCGCATATTTTATAATTGGATGTTGAAATCGGGACATCAATGAAGTTCTTCAGTTTTTAAATTTATTATCTTTGTCTTTGTCATATTTTAAAATAAATTTCGACATGAAAGCAATAAAAATGACAGCGCAAAAAAAGAAACCTAAGAGTTGGGTATTACCCGGTCAATCTCTTAGCCAGGATGAATTTGTCTACGGAATAAAGGAAGCAGAAGAAGGAGCATTCCATACAGTCGAGGAGTCGAAGGAAAAATTTGATATATGGCTGAAATCGAGAGAAAAGAAGTCGTAATCTCCGAGCAATTTGATGTAGATATTATTTCACTTTATACTTTTGGGGAAGAAGTATTCGGTGTTAATGCTGCCAAAAGTTTTATAGCAGAGATTTACAGCCTGGTTTTGAACTTAGATAGAATGTACTTGCTTCATTTGGAATGCCGATACTTACCAACACTAAATAAACGTTACCGAAACATCATTCTCGGGTCCTATTTAATTATTTACAGGATCACATCTGAAAACATAGAGGTTCTGCGAATTCTTCATTCGCATTCAAGTATTCGGAAAATAAAAACTTCAAGACAAATAAAACTATAATAGTTGTTGTCATCATTTGGATTTACCAGAGATTTGTCTTTACGCACTTTAACAGGCATCAAAATAATAAGGGAATAGGATTCCCGTCGGTATGAATATAAATGGAAATGGATATTTCACGATGATATTGATATTAGACCATCATACACTATCCTTCAGAAATTCTTACTTTTGGAACCTGATACTTAATAGTTGAGCCATTGATAAAGAGGAAAGATATTCAGGTCATCGAGAAAGGCGATCCAAAGGTTGTGCGGGCGTGGGTAATGTACGACTGGTCAAACTCTGTTTACCAGTTAACCATCGCTTCTGCCATATTCCCGATTTATTACAATACGGTGACACGCCACGGAACCGATTTTATGGTTTCGTTTTTTGGATATAAAGTCGTCAATACTGCTTTGTATTCATGGGCAATAGCAGCTGCTTATCTTCTTGTCGCTATTGGTTCGCCGTTGTTCTCCTCTATGGCCGATTACACGGGTCGCCGTAAAGGATTTATGCGGGCATTCACCATTATCGGTGCGGTGGGTTGCGGGATGCTTTTCTTCTTTGATGCCAATCACATCGAGTTGGGCGTGATCTCCTTTGCACTGGGAACCCTGGGTTATGGCGGCAGCATTGTATTTTACAACTCTTTTCTTCCGGTAATTGCAAAGCCTGAGGACCAGGATCGTATCAGCGCGCGCGGTTATTCGATGGGTTACCTGGGAGGTGTGATACTGCTGCTGTTTAATTTGCTGATGATCATGAAGCCGGAGCTTTTCGGTTTCGATAAACAGTCGGATATGCCTGCACGTATCTCCTTTTTAACTGTTTTTGTTTGGTGGATTGGTTTCTCGACCATCACTTTCAAATATTTGCCAAAGTATGTTTTCCGAAAGCGGACGGGCAGAGGCCGTATTCTCACCAACGGATACCGTGAATTGCGGGTGGTTTTTAATGAGATCAGAAAATCTTACCGGCTAAGTGTTTTTCTGTCTGCATTTTTCTTCCTGATGATGGGCATGCTCACCACGATGTTTATGGCGGCCACCTACGGCGAAAAGGAGTTGGGTTTGAACGAAAGTGTATTGATTCCTACGATTTTAATGATTCAACTTGTCGGAATGTTTGGTGCCTGGTTTTTTGCCCGGTTATCGGGGAAAATTGGAAATCTGAAAGCGCTTATCATTTCAGTTATTGTTTGGATCGTTATTTGCGTTTATGCCTTCACAATTAAAGGGACTGCCGGCTTTATTATTGCCGCTGTATTTATTGGGATTGTAATGGGCGGTTCGCAGTCGCTGGCTCGTTCAACTTATTCGAAAATGCTCCCTGAGACGACTGACCACACCTCTTTTTTTAGTTTTTATGATGTGATGGAAAAGTTGGCGACTGTGGCGGGAACTTTCAGTTTTGGAATTATTGAAGTAATGACAGGAAGTATGCGCTTTTCCGTACTGGCCATTGCTGTGTTTTTTATGATAGGTTTGTTTTTCCTGCTGATGCTACTGAAAAGGGATTGGTCTGTTTCCAGATAAAGATATCCAAATTGTTACTTAAAACCTTTGTTAAAAGTTAACATCAAATTTTCATTAAGATTATTACGAATTGTTCTTTTGTTGCAAAGAACTTTATAATTTTATGTCGAAAAGTTTGATGGTCAGAATTACCAGATAATCAGTTATTAAGAATGAAATTTTCTGATGAAAGCTTTTTTAAAAACGGCCTTTCAATATAATATAAGCATTGGTGATGAAAAGTTATTTGAATTTTACGCTAAAAGGAGGTCAGTTACTCCCTGTTTGGATCGCTTTCTTTTTCTTCTTTTTAATTCCGCTTTATCTTTTCTTTGATGGTCTGATCGATCTTACAGCAGAAGAAGTTTCTGCAAATGGCCCTTCAAAATTATTCTTTCTATATCTTGTCATTGTTTTGGCAATGGTTTTCACCTTTGTTTTTTACAATGCTAAACTGGTGATTCAAAATCTTGAATATAAGGGGATGAAGGTTGTTTGTAACTATCATGTAGGTAGATACATAGGAATAATCATCTCCGGGATTGTTCTTTCAATTGTAACACTTGGAATTTACATCCCCTGGTTAATCAAGAATATGCACCGGTTTTTTACGAACGGCACGTCGTACAATTCACATAAATTTGCCTTTAAAGGGAACGGTACATCCCTTTTTCTGATTATGACTTTTACCATCTTTATTCCATTTCTTGTGGTTGGTTTTGTTGTTTTTACAATTATGAAATCGGAGATCGAAATCTGGATTTACCAGGTGATTGTCATCTCTATTCTTGTTGTTCTCATCTATTTGACATTTAATTGGATGACTAATATCAGGTATGTAAATTACCTTATTAAACTGGATATCGGATTCTTTACTGCAATATGGAAAATTGGGATTGAACTCGTACTGGCGGGCATCTTTGTCCTGATTTTCAGATGGCTTACCTTAGTTAGTGATGTCCTATTGTCAAATGCAGATTTCTTCCCCACTCCCGGGAAAATAGTGATTGAACTAATTTTGGCAGTATTCACAGCTGGCTTTTATTTTCCAATGGCTTTTATACGGCTGTACCGCTATTTCACGGCGCATACCAAAAGTAATGTTGTTGATGAAAAGCAAATATCGATGGGTTATGACGGAGATCAACTCGCTGATTTCCTTTTTATCTGGGGACAGATTCTTATGACGGTTATTACCTTTGGAATATACTACCCATGGGCATTCAGCCGGATTACTCACAGAGTGCTGACGCAAACCTTTGTTACAACAGATATTATTTTGAAGTCGGATAAGTAGGAATCGGATTTTTTGATGAAGAAATAATGAAAAATCAGAACATTGAAAGCTAGCTATTGCAAACTTTCTTCCTTCTGATGGTTTCTTGGCAAGATAAATGTAAAGGTACTACCCTTTCCAGGCTCGCTTTCGGCCCAGATTGTTCCCGAATGTATTGTAATAAACTCTTTGGACAGAATAAGACCCAGTCCGGTTCCTTTTTCTCCGTTGGTTCCTTCTTTTCGGTGTCGTTTAAGATCAGTAATAAACAGTAGTTCTGTGGTGTCGCTGTCCATTCCTGTCCCGGTATCTGTTACACTTATCTCAACAGTATGATCCAGCTCTTTTGCTGAAATCGTTATTTGGCCACCTTCATCTGTATATTTAATCGCATTATTGATGAGATTTCGCATTACCGTATTGATCATTTCCAGATCGAATTCGAATGTGAGATCAGGATTTATTTCATTTATAATGTGGATTTTCTTGCTTTCAGCATTTGAGATAAACAAATCGGTATTCGCTTGTAACAATATAAAAAAATTGCTTTTTTGTGGATTAAATACAATCTCTCCCTTTTGTGCGCGGGCCCATGTAAGGAGATTCTCCAGCAGTTTGAATGTTGCTTTCGTAGAATCTTTTATTAAAATCAGGTTGTCGAGAAGCTCATGTTTTGTGAAATCACTTTCGTGGGTGGTAAGAAGTTCGAGAAACGTGGAGGTACTTCCGATTGGACCACGTAAATCGTGCGCAATGATTGAAAACAATTTGTTTTTTGTCTGGTTTAGTTCATCCAGACGATCGCGTTGAATCAAAATCTCCTTATTCTTTTGATTCAATAACTTGTTCAAACGTATTTGTTGATTTTTCTTACTTTCAAGTATAAATAGAAGCAGACCAATCAGAACAATAATAATTGCAAATGCAATTATAAGCAGATTGTTAATGTTAAGCTTCATCTTCAGGTCGGCATTCTCTTTTTCGGTTTCCCTTGTTTCGTATAGGATCTGTAAGTTTTTGATTTGACTCAATTTTTCTTCCTTCGCGACACTATCCATTGCTGCCATGCTCATGTGCGCATACCGAAAAGCCTCTTTCCATTCTTCCTTCAATGCATAGGCATTCGCCATTTGCCTTAAAATAAGATCATTCCCTTTTTCTGTGCTCAGCCAAAGCTTTCCGTAATATATAGCTTTGTCAGGCTGTTTTAATAGATTGTATACCCTGGTAAGATCTTTATCGACATTGCGGACTGTTACAGGCGAAATTGAGTCAGAGTTTACAATTTCCATATAACAGGCCAATGCTTTAGCATATTGATGTTTTCCTTCCCATGCACGTCCTATACTTTTCATCGCGATCAGCGAGTTTTCATTCATGCCCATCTCTTTTAAGAGTTTATAAGCTTTTTGGGCACTGATTAAAAGGGAGTCGTAGCGTTGAAGACTATTGTAGACATCGCTCATTCTCATATAGGCATAAGCGATTCCCTTTGCATCCTTGTTTTGGATCTGGAGAGTTAATGCTTTACGGGCAAAGATGAGTGCCTGCCGGTTTTCCCCTTCGGCAAGAAGTGCACTTGCGATATTATTTAGTGCATACGCTTTTTCGACGCCGATTTTTAAACTATCACTAAATAAGAGCGCTTTATAAAAGTAATCTGCTGCAGTTGGAGAATCATTTAGTCGTAGATAGCAGATGCCCAAATAATTCAAAACCTGGGCTTCGCCTTTGATGTAGTGTATCTTTCTGGCCATTTCCAACGCATCTATCCCGATTGATATTGCCGATAATGGATCGGCTCTTCGAAGTGACCAGCATTGCTGATTTAGGAGGTTGACTATGGTCGTATCTGCCGGGCTGCTCCCGGAATCTATCGGACTGACGATCGTGTGCAATCTGGCCAACGATTGCAATCCGGTCATGAAGGTGAACAGAATAAACAGGTAGACTTTAACCATTACACATCATCCAAATTAGTACTGCAAATTTCCGGCAACCGGGTTGATAATCCAGTGAATATGCTTGATTGTTTGCATACTCAGATTATAAAAGTTCTGTTAGTTTGTGGCTGCACTATTCTGGTTCAAAAATAACAAGATAGTTCGTTATAAGAGATAATTGTTGAGAAATTATTATTGTCTTCTTTTATTTGATTTCAATCTGATTAAATTTCAAGCGTTAAAATACCAAACGGGACAAATCTTATGAATATTTTCAGGTTTCTATTTAGAGTTAATAAAGGGTATAATGGTGTCAATCAGCTCTTTTTTGAGGGCTAAATCAGGTTGGGTATAAGTTTGAATATTCATCTGTCGGTCGGCAGGAGCTTGTTTCATAATATGATTCATACCTTCGATGATCGCGAGTTTTGCTTTGGGGAGTGCTTTGGCGAGGCGGTTGGCATCATCTGTTCCAACCTGAATATCGGTGGTTCCCTGAATAATCAGTACAGGAATTTTAAGTTTGGCAATCTCTTTTTGCGGATCGTATTTGAACCATGAAATTATATATGGCTGTACAGAAGGTCGGAAAAGTGAATTTAATATGGGTGGAACATCCGATACCGTATCTCCTTTCACTAACTTATCAAGAATTGTATTGGCCGGGATACTTACCGACATTGGCTGACTTTTTAGTTGTTCCCTTATAATTTTGTCGGCTGATTGTCCGGCACCGGCAATGGAAATAAATTTGCTTACAATATTACTTTGTGATGCAACCATCCCAATCAAGGACCCTTCACTGTGACCAATCACGATGATATTGTTGGATTTCAACTCGTTTTTCAGATAGTTAATCCATGCTTTTACATCATTTATATAGTTTTCGAACCTCAGATCTGTTTCTTTCAGTCCTGCTTGCCGGCTCTTCCCAATTCCCCTTTTATCGTATCTCAGCGAAGCGATTCCATTCTTATCAAGCTCATTGACAAGCATTTTAAGTGAATTATTCATCATTGCCGGGTTATTCCCGTCCCGGTCTGTCGGTCCCGATCCTGCAATTATCAATGCGATCGTTTTCAGTGAATTTGATGAAGGCGTTATTAACGTACCTTCCAGATCACCGGATGCTGTCTTTAATGTTACAATTTTCTCATTCCGGGCGTAAATGTTCTGTATGAAAAATAATAAAAGAAGAGTGATGACAAATCGAATTTTCATTGAGATTTTTTTAAAAGAGATTAATAAAAAGTTATTGATATAAAGTTGAATTACAAGGTTTTCGTTAGTTGTCTTTTATTGATTTGCGATTTTCTGATAGATAATATATGAATATACAATAGGAACAATTGTGATAATGAGTATGATCGGCAGCATTACAAAGGTTGAATTTTCAACAAGGAATAAAGTGACAATCCCGATAAGTCCTCCCCAAAACCATAATTTCCCTGCAAGCTTGTGGGTCTTTATCCAAACCACATCGTTGTTGAGGGTCCACGGAACCTTTATTCCAACAAAATAATTAGGGCGGATATTACCCATATAGTTGCCCAAAAGGGTAAAAATAAGCATAATCAAAATCGGAATGATTAATCCCATTTTTTCAATTCCATGCAATGAATTATATATGATCACAGTATCGATGGTTCCGATAAACACTGTTAAAATAATTCTCAGTTTATAATAGGTGTCGCTGAAAATTTCATAATTACTTTTCCTGGGATCGATAAACGGTAAAACCAGCAGCAGCAGATATAGTCCCAGCGGCAGGAATATAAAAACCATTTTTGATCCATAACCATTTGGTTCTCCGTCGAAGTCGAAATGGATGGGCATTTGTTCGGGGAGCGTACTCCAGCTAAAAAGCAGATAGGCAATTGGGATTATCGTCAATAAAATGAGTAATAACTCTCTAAGGATTGTTTGGTTTTTCATTGCTTATGTATTTATTATTTGAATTGCATCATCCATTTTACAATTTCATCAAAGACTGTTGTATTAATAGAATATTTTTGAAACTGACCTTCCCTCACACAAACAACCAGACCTGCCTGCTTAAGAAGATCAAGGTGATGCGAGATACTCGGCTTTGTCATATTGAAATGATCGGCAATTTCACCAGCAGTGAGATCTCCTTTATTCAGTAATTCAAGTATTTCGCGTCGTGTTGGGTCGTTCAATGCCTTAAAAAAAATGTTCATACTTCGATGGTTGTATAATTAGACAAATGTCTAAATAAATTTTTAGAATATGAAATTATCTTCCAACTTTTTTTTGACGATCTGAAGTTTTTTACCTCCTGACAGATTTTGAATTTAATCTTATATATCATATACTGTTTAATTCAAAAACGCTATCTTATGCCCCTTAAAAAAATAGATTTTATATGCGAAAACTGACCATTGCATTTGTCGGTCTGGTGTTGACACTGGGAGCGGCTGCACAGAAGAATGACAATCTGATGAATAAGGACAACCCTTTTTTTAAAGAATACAAGACTCCATTTCAGGTGCCTCCTTTTGACGAAATAAAACTGGAACATTTTTTACCTGCAATAGAAGCCGGAATCATACAGCATAATATTGAAATAGAGGATATTATTAAAGTATCTGAAGCGCCTGATTTTAAAAATACAATATTGCCTTTCGACAACTCAGGCGAGTTGTTATCCAAAGTTTCAAGGGTATTTTCTAACCTTAATGGAGCCAACACGAATCCAGAAATGCAGAAACTGGCGCGCGAGATCTCTCCAAAAATGACAAAGCATGGTGATGATCTTTCGCTTAATCCTGAGCTGTTCAAGAAAATTAAAAGTGTTTACGAACGCAGAACAGCACTTGGACTCGATGCCGACCAGCTAAGGGTAGTCGAGAAAATGTACAACGATTTTGTCCGTGGTGGTGCAAACCTGTCGGCAGCTGATCAGGCCAAACTCAGGACACTTAATGAAGCACTTTCGAAATTAAGTCTTCAGTTTGGTGAGAATGTATTGGCTGAAACCAATAAAAACTTCCGATTGGTGATTGACAATAAAAAAGATTTGGATGGATTGCCCAGCGACGTTATCGAAGCAGCAGCTATTCAGGCAACTAAAGACAAAATGCCTGGAAAATGGAGCTTTACGCTTCAAAAACCGAGTTTGCTCCCATTTCTCCAATATGCCAAAAATCGCAATTTGCGCGAAAAGCTTTACAGGGGATATTTTATGCGGGGTGATAATGACAACAGTTCCGATAACAAGGAAAACATAAAGAAGATAGTTAAGCTTCGTGACGAAAAAGGAAAATTAATGGGATATCCAAATTTTGCTGCCTTTGTGATTTCAGAAAATATGGCACAAACTCCTGAAAATGTTGATGCTTTCCTTCAAAAGCTGTGGGCTCCGGCGTTAGGACGCGCGAAAAGCGAATTAAAGGAAATGCAATCGATCGTAGATAAAGAGGGAGGAAACTTCAAACTACAATCGTGGGACTGGTGGTTTTATGCTGAAAAACTGCGAAAAGCGAAATACAATCTTGACGAATCTGAAATCAAACCCTATTTTAGTCTTCAAAATGTTCAGAAAGGGATCTTCTATGTAGCCAATAAGTTATACGGAATCACCTTTGTGAATAGAAACGATATTCCGATCTATAATCCGGAAGTTCTGCCATTCGAAGTGAAAGAGGCAAATGGCACGCATCTTGGTGTGCTGTATCTTGATTTTCATCCCCGCGATGGGAAAAGAGCTGGTGCCTGGTGCACTACCTTTCAAAGTCAGAAATACCGTGATGGGAAAAAGATAACACCGGTCGTTTCGATGGTGATGAATTTTACCCGCCCTGCCGGTAATGTCCCGGCTTTGCTTAGTTTCGACGAAGTCACAACGATGTTTCACGAATTTGGCCACGCATTGCATCGTCTGTTGCAAGACCAGCCTTACGACCGGACAGCAGGGGACGTGCCACGGGACTTTGTTGAATTACCATCGCAGATCATGGAAAATTGGGCTTCGGAACCAGAAGTGTTAAAGGTATATGCACGGCATTATATGACAGGCGAGGCAATTCCGGATATATTGATTTCCAAGATAGAGAAGAGTCGTCAGTTTAATCAGGGATTCGAAACGGTTGAATTACTTGCCGCTTCTATTCTGGATATGAAATATCATGCGCCTGTTTCTCCGGTAATTTCAGATGTCCGTGCCTTTGAAAATGAATCTCTTGCAAAAGAGGGACTTATTCCTGAAATTTTACCACGCTACCGAAGTCCGTATTTTTCTCATATCTTTAGCGGAGGCTATTCTGCCGGCTATTACGTTTATATTTGGGCCGCGGTACTTGATGCCGACGCTTTTAATGCATTCAAAGAAAGTGGCGATATATTCAATCCGGCGTTGGCCGCAAAGTTTCGTGAATTACTGACAAAAAGCGGTTCGGATGAAGGGATGACAATTTATAAAAAATTCAGAGGTAAAGAGCCAGATATCAAGTCCTTGTTGCAACGACGAGGATTGGAATAAAAGACGTTCAGAAAAATTAAAGCACAGAAAAATGGATTATTCAAGAGACCCGCGACTGGCAGTACTATTTGATGCAGATAATGTTCCTTACTCGAATGTGAGAGGAATGCTGGCAGAGATCGCGAAATACGGAACACCCACATTTAAACGAATTTATGCCGACTGGACCAAACCAACCGTCTCTGGTTGGAAAACGGTGCTTCTCGAGAACGGTATTACACCCGTACAACAATACAGTTATACCACGGGAAAAAATGCAACCGATTCAGCAATGATAATCGATGCAATGGATATTCTTTACACAGGACGTGTAGATGGATTTTGTATTGTTTCGAGCGACAGCGACTTTACACGGCTAGCAACCCGCTTGCGGGAAGCAGGGATGAAAGTATACGGAATAGGGGAGAAGAAAACACCGGTTCCATTCATCGCAGCCTGCGACAAGTTTATCTATCTTGAAATTCTGAAACCAGTTGAACCGGTTTTAAAGCAGGTATTAACTACAAAGGTTAAATCCAAAACCCGCACAAAATCCAAAGATATTGTGCAAGCTCCTCCGGTAAATGCGATTGAAATTGCGAATAAAGGGCTTGCCAAGGTGATTTCTGACAGTATTAATGACCTCGCTGATGAAAATGGTTGGGCATTTCTTGGCGACCTGGGTAACCTGATACTGAAAAAACAACCCGATTTTGATCCGCGAAATTATGGTTTTAAAAAACTGGTACCACTGATCAAAAGTTTCGACCAGTTCGAAATCGATGAACGTGAGTCAGGAAAGAAGAATACAACCTTGGTTTTTGTCAGAACAAAATAAAATAGACGGAAAACTATTTTTATATTTGTTCAATTATATAAGCACTTCATTTTCGTAATGAAAAAAGTAAAATTAAACATTCTTGGTTTGTCGTACAGCCAGACGCAAACAGGGGCTTATGCCCTGGTCCTTTCTGAGGCTGATGGCAATAGGAGAATTCCCATAATTATTGGCGCAGTTGAAGCACAGGCTATTGCAATACAGCTCGAAGGGTTGAAACCTCCGCGGCCGTTAACGCACGACCTGTTTTTGAATGTTGCGTTGGCTTTTGATATCGAAATTGCGGAGGTTTTTATCCATAAACTTGAAGAGGGGATCTTTTACGCCGAGATTGTTTGTGAACAAAATTCAAACCGAATCAGGGTTGATTCGAGAACTTCCGATGCAATTGCCCTGGCACTTCGGTTCGAATGCCCTATCTTCACAACAGAAGAGATATTGGAGAAAGCAGGAATTAACATGGAATTTGACGAGTCCGGTGAAGGAGGTGACGAGTTCGAAGAGGCTGAGAATATTAAGAAATCTTCCGCAGGGCATGTTGATTACTCCGATTACTCACCCGATGAGTTGAACGAACTGCTTGATGCTGCCATCACCGACGAAGACTATGAAAAAGCTTCGGAAATAAGGGATGAAATCAATAAAAGAAAGCCATAATTGTGAGACAATACATTGATCTTTTGCGTCATGTCCTCGAGCAAGGAAGACCACGTGAAGACAGAACAGGTACTGGAACGAAAAGTGTGTTTGGCTACCAGATGCGTTTTAACCTTGAAGAAGGATTTCCTGTCGTTACTACAAAAAAACTGCATCTGAAGTCCATCATTCATGAATTACTCTGGTTTCTCGACGGCGACACCAATGTGAAGTATCTTCAGGATAACGGCGTGAGGATTTGGAACGAATGGGCGGACGAAAACGGCGATCTTGGTCATATTTACGGCTTCCAGTGGCGGTCGTGGCCAACGCCCGAAGGCACTTTTATTGATCAGATTTCGCAATTGATCAACGATATCAAAACCAATCCAACTTCACGCAGGTTAATCGTAAGCGCATGGAATGTTGGTGATCTTGATAAAATGAATCTTCCTCCATGCCACTTGCTGTTTCAGTTCTATGTAAATGAAGGAAAACTTTCATGTCAGCTTTACCAGCGAAGTGCCGATATCTTCCTGGGAGTTCCGTTCAATATCGCCTCTTATGCGTTGCTGACCATGATGGTAGCCCAGGTAACAGGATTAAAACCGGGTGATTTTGTGCACACTTTTGGCGATGCCCATATCTATAACAATCATTTCGAACAGGTCGAACTTCAGCTTTCGAGGACACCATTTCCTTTACCGCAGATGAAAATCAACCCTGATGTGAATTCCATTTTTGATTTTAAGTATGATGATTTTGAGTTGGTTAATTATCAGTGCCATCCGCATATCAAAGGGGAGGTTTCGATATGATCTATTCAAATATTGCCATCATAGTTGCGATCGCACAAAACTTCGCCATTGGAAGGAATAACGACCTGTTGTTTCATCTTCCAAATGATTTGAAACGGTTCAGGAAAATCACGTCGGGTCACGCTGTAATCATGGGAAAGAAAACCCTTTTTTCTTTGCCGAATGGCCCATTGCCAAACCGCAGGAATATTGTCATAACTGATGTCCCGGGTGAAACGTTTGAAGGATGCGAAACGGTTTATTCAATTAATGAGGCAGTTGAGGTTGTCAGTAACGAAGAACTCGCATTTGTAATCGGAGGCGGAATGATTTACAGGCAGTTTTATCCCATTGCCGGAAAGCTTTTTCTCACAATGGCACACCAGGATTTTGAGGCGGATACTTTCTTCCCCGAAATTAATTTTCAGGAATGGAAGGAGTTGTCACGCGAAACACTGTTCGATGAGAAAAACAACTTTAGCTATTCGAATATTGATCTTGTGAGGAACTGAATCCTTTGATTTCCCAATTAATCCATTTTGAAGTTTAGGGCCGGAATGTCGCTTCGTCACCTGCCACTTCTGCCTGAACCAATTTTATTATTTTCCGTTCGTGTTTATACCTGAATACAAACGGGAAGATAATTCCTAACAATAAAGCATATCCTGCAAAGACAAACCAGATGCTGCGCCAGTCTTTGACACCTCCTGAGGTAAATAAATCAACCACCCAGCCGCTTGTTACTCCACCTATAAATGCGCCAAAACCATTGGTCATGATCATAAACAAGCCCTGAGCACTCGCGCGGATGCCAGGTTCTGTTTCCATTTCAACGAAAAGTGATCCTGAAATATTGAAGAAATCGAAGGCCATACCATAAATGATCATCGAGAGAACCAACAGAACAAGGCCTTCGCCGGGATTGCCAAATCCAAACAAGCCGAAACGTAATACCCATGCAAATATGCTGATCATCATTACTTTTTTAATTCCAAAGCGATGCAGAAAGAAAGGAATTGTGAGGATAAATAGCGTTTCTGAAATCTGCGACACCGACATTAGCAACCCGGGATGTGCAACGGCAAATGAGTCGGCGTACGTATTGCTGAAATCATGCAGAAACGATTGGCCAAAAGTATTGGTAATCTGAAGGGCAGCGCCTAATAACATCGCAAAAATAAAGAATACAGCCATCTTAGTCCTTTTGAACAGGACGAATGCATCGAATCCCAATGCTGACATCAACGACCTTTTCCCTTTTGATTTTGCCGGTGGACAAGCGGGCATTGTAAATGCGTAAATACCTAAAAATAATGAAGATGCCGATCCGATATAGAGTTGTAACGGACTAAGGCTCCATCCGCATAAATCGACGACCCACATCGCACAGATAAAGCCAACAGTACCCCATACCCGGATAGGGGGGAAATCTTTCACCACATCAAACCCTTTTTGTTCAAGGACATTATAGGATACAGTGTTATTTAATGCAATTGTTGGCATGTACGCCATCGCATTAAACAGCATGATTAAATACATAAGTTGCGGATCGGTGACGGTGGACGCCCAGAACAGAAGTGTGGCGCCAACGATGTGACACATTCCAAGTACTCGTTCTGCATTGATCCAACGGTCGGCAACGATACCGAGTAATCCCGGCATAAACAAGGAGGCAATTCCCATTGTGGCAAAAATGCTTCCGATCTGACCTCCTGTGAAACTGAGGGTGTTCCCCATGTAACTGCCAAGTGAGATCAGCCATGACCCCCAGATGAAAAACTGCAGAAAATTCATTAATGTAAGACGATACCTGATCCCCATAACCTTAATTAATTTGGTGTGAATGCAAAAATACGATTTGTAGGTCGCCGGATTCAACATGAAACGAGCGTCGAAAAGTAATCATATTTTTTTAAACGGATGATCAGTTTTTCTCATGCTTTTCACATAAAAATAAGTGCTCTGCAAGTCTTTTTTCTTGTCCGGTTAAGTGAGATGATCAAAATTTACAGAAGGACAATTCGGTTATTTTACAGGAAAAAGAAAAACCAGGCAGGGATGGGGGAAATACAAACAAAACACCCGGATAATCTAAGTGATACAATTTCCGGGTGTTTAATAGGTGTTGTTTTTCAGATGGTTGCTGCTATAACCTTCGTTTAGTCATCAAGAAGAAGTAATTTTCCGAGATTTTCAAAACGTGAATGGTAATCATCAATCGCGCATTGAATCACTTCATATGCTTCCTCTTTGCTGTAAACATGGGTGATCACTGAATTTTTCTCTTCGCCAGGCAAGTCTTTATAAGTGAGAAAGTAATGTCGAAGTCGGGTAATAATCGTTTCCGGAACATCTGTCAGGTCGTTAAAATGGCCATAAACAAAGTCATTATTGAGTACCGCGATAATTTTATCATCTGCCTCATTTCCATCGATCATTCTAAATCCACCGATTGGGCGTGCAGTGACGAGAATATCACCATGGTGAATCGATTTTTCGGTGAGCACTACAATATCAAGTGGGTCACCATCACCTTTCACTCCTTTAAGACCAGCTTTATCCATACAAAACTTGGCAACTTTCTTGCCACAATAAGTCTGCGGAATGAATCCATAAAGTGCCGGAACGACATTTGAATACTGCTGCGGCCGATCTATTTTGAGATAACCAGTATCTTTATCAACTTCATACTTAACGGTATCTGTGGGAACAACTTCAATAAAAGCGGTTACCTTTTCTGGAACGTTATCACCAATGTGAACACCGTGCCATGGATGCGATTTGTAGCGCAAACCCATGAGCCTCCCAATTGGATCTGAGAATTTATCTGGCATGTTTATCGATTTTTAATTAAAACAATAAAAAAGACATTTTGTTTTAAATTCGTAACCTTGAATCAATATCGATTGTAAAATTTCAATTTTACTTTGGAAATGACTAGGCGCCCCATCCTTCACGGTCGAGACTCCGGTATTGGATAGCTTCACCAAGATGGTCAGCCTGAATGGATTCAGCACCTTCAAGATCCGCGATTGTCCGGGAAACTTTCAGAATACGGTCATAAGCCCTTGCCGATAATCCCAGTTTCTCCATTGCATTCTTGAGAAGCTGATGTCCGGCCTGATCGGGATTGCAATATTGATGCAGCATTTTTGAACTCATCTGCGCATTGCAATAAATTTCGGTGTTTTGAAATCTTTCACGCTGAATCTCCCGCGCACCGATGACACGTTGCCGGACGGTTTCACTTTTCTCTCCCGGTTTCATTTCCGTAAGATCGCTGAACGGAACCGGAACCACTTCGAGGTGGATATCGATCCGGTCGAGCAACGGCCCTGATATTCGGCTCAGGTATTTCTGCACCATCCCCGGACCACAAACGCAAGGCTTTGTAGGGTGATTATAAAACCCACAAGGACAAGGGTTCATGGATGCAACCAGCATAAAACTGGCAGGATATTCAACGGAAAATTTCGCTCTTGAAATTGTGATCAGTCTATCTTCAAGAGGTTGGCGCAAAACCTCAAGAACCGTTCGTTTAAATTCAGGCAGCTCGTCAAGAAATAAAACGCCATTATGTGCAAGTGAAATTTCGCCAGGTTGTGGGAAAGTTCCTCCTCCAACCAATGCCACATCAGAAATTGTGTGATGCGGACTGCGGAAAGGCCGCAAGGTCATCAATGATGTTTCGCGTTCAATCTTTCCTGCTACGGAATGAATCTTTGTGGTCTCGAGTGCCTCCTTTAGCGTGAAAGGTGGAAGTATTGTAGGTATTCGTTTGGCAAGCATTGTTTTACCTGCTCCTGGCGGCCCGATCATTATTAAGTTGTGCCCCCCGGCGGCCGATATTTCGAGCGCACGCTTTACATTTTCCTGCCCCTTTACATCTGCAAAATCGATATCGTAATTCGAAATCTTGGTTTTAAACTCTTCACGCGTATCGATAATTGTCTGTTCAATAACTAAACGACCTGATAAGAAATCAATCACCTCTTTAAGATTTTCGACACCGAAAATCTTTAGTTTGTCGACGACTGCCGCTTCACGGGCATTTTGTTTTGGAAGGATAAACCCTTCAAAGCCTTCTTCCCGTGCCCGGATCGCGATGGGGAGAATCCCTTTCACTGTTTGCAATCCGCCATCGAGTGAAAGTTCCCCCATCAGCATATACTTATGAAGGTCTGGAGCGACAATCTGTTCTGAGGCCGCCAGAATTCCTATGGCGATGGGAAGGTCATAAGCCGATCCTTCTTTGCGGATATCGGCAGGCGCCATATTGATGACAATCTTTTTTCCGGGAAGTTTATATCCAATAAAGCGTAAAGCTGAGTCGATGCGTTGCTGACTCTCCTTCACTGCATTATCCGGTAATCCGACAAGGTTAAAGCGAATTCCCCGCGAAACATCGGTCTCTACTGTAATTGTTGTGGCGTCAATTCCATGAACTGCACTACCATAGGTTTTTACAAGCATAATTAGGTAGTTAACTATCGTAAGATGAAATTACAATAAATAAACGAATAATTAGTCTTTACTTTTAAATGGAAATATTTTTTAATTCTCCTGTTCATGTACTTTGGTTCACTGGTATTTTAACAGCGAATAAAATGGTGTTATATTTGTGATTCAATCAAAAGGTGATTCGAAATGGCAATTTTTCAAATCTTTACAAAACGTCAGTCGCGGCAATTTAATATTCCGACCCGTTTTTCCGATCCGGCAAAGGCTGAACGTGATGATCGCGAAGCTCGTATCAGAAGAGAAATGGGCATTTCTGACGATAAGATTGAAACGCCGGAATTCAAGAATTCGATTTCGGGTGCTTTCCGCAGCCGCCTGAGCCCTCGTTTTAATATAAAGGAAGACAAGTCAAATTCGACCGTTAAATTCCTCTTGTTTGCCTTCTTCATAATTTTGGCGATTTTGATCTATTTTAAATTAAACTAAGATTTTATACGTGCCGGATATTATCCAACTTTTACCCGATTCAGTTGCAAATCAAATTGCTGCAGGGGAGGTCATTCAACGTCCGGCTTCGGTCGTTAAGGAACTCGTCGAAAATGCGATTGATGCTGGTGCAACTACAATTACAATTAATATCAAAGATTCAGGGCGGACTTTGATCCAGGTGATCGATAATGGAAAAGGGATGTCGCCTACTGATGCAAGGATGTCATTCGAGCGTCATGCCACCTCCAAAATACGCGAAGCTAACGACCTGTTTGCGATCCGGACAATGGGATTCAGGGGTGAAGCGCTTGCTTCGATTGCTGGTGTCGCTGATGTTGAACTTCGCACACGTCCTCATGGAGAGGAACTTGGAACATTCATTCATATATTGGGTTCTGCGATACAGAAACAGGAGGCCGATCAATGTGCTGAAGGAACAAACTTTTCAGTGAAAAATATTTTTTTCAATATTCCTGCACGTCGTAAATTCCTGAAATCGAATAGTTCTGAATTAAAATATATCATCACTGAGGTGCAGCGGATAGCCCTGGCGAACCCGGATTTGGCTATCGAACTGTATCACAACAATTCCGTAATCTATAACCTTCCGTCGGAAAATGTCCGTAAGCGGATCGTTTCGCTGTTTGGCAAGAACATCAATCAAAGCCTGATTCCTGTTGACACCACCACATCCGTGATTAATATATCAGGTTTCATTGGTCAACCCAAATATGCAAAAAAGACCTTAGGTGAACAGTTTTTTTTCGTGAACGGACGATTTATGAAACATCCGTTTTTCAACCGGGCTATTCAACAGGCTTACGACCGGATTCTTCCCCCCGAAACATTTCCATCGTACTTTCTTTATTTTGAGGTCGATCCGGCAACGATTGACATCAATATTCATCCAACAAAAACGGAGATTAAGTTTGAAGATGAGAGTTCCGCCTGGCATATTATTCAAGCTTCGGTCCGCGAAGCCATGGGGAAATTCAACCTGATGCCTTCCATCGATTTCGATCAGGCCGGGTCGATCGATATTCCTCTCAGCCCGATTGCTGGTTCGAGAATTCCGGAACCCGAAATAAGAATTAATCCCAACTTCAACCCGTTTGAACAGGAGCGTGGTGCAGATCGTGACTATTCTAGAGCCACTTCTTACAGAGACGGACAGAATCTCGATAATTGGCAAGCACTTTATAAAGGATTTGAACAAGAGGGAGGACAAAGCGATCAAACTCCCGTATTTCCTTCGGATATTTCGAATGTGATAGAGCAGGACGCTACTCAGCAAACATTTACGGATGACGACATAGCAATTAAGGAAAACCACAATTTCCTTCAATTTAAGAATAAATATATAATTACTCCGGTTAAATCGGGATTAATGGTCATTGATCAGCGGCGGGCACACGAGCGGATTTTGTTCGAGAATTTTATGCGGATCATCGATAATCATTTGGCATTGAGTCAGAGACAATTATTTCCGGCAGTGCTTGAACTGAATGCTGTTGATAAAGAAATATTGATAGTTCTTAACGAGGAACTTAAGGCGCTCGGTTTCGAAATCCGTCAAGGTGAAAACGATGATTTCGTGGTTGACGGAATTCCCGCATTACTGAGTCACCTGAATGCTACGGATCTCGTTCAAAAACTCATCGAGGATTTTAAAAACAGGCCAGTTGATGTGAAAGATGAGATTAAAGAATATCTTGCGTTGCTTCTTTCCCAATCAACTGCGATAAATTATGGTGTATCATTAAAACCAGAGGAGATTTCGGAGCTATTCAATAACCTTTTTGCCTGTCGAACACCCAATTATTCACCATCAGGTAAAACAGTTGTCTCTATAATTTCGTTTCTGGATTTTGAAAAATTACTCAAGTGAACAACAATCCGGTGCGATTCGTTATTTTTGCATTATTAACAAGATAAATTTACAATGAACCAATTTCAGACATCACCCTTTTCGATGCCGCCGGTAGTCAAAAACCTGATCATGATCAATGTTGTTATGTTGGTCGCAACGTGGGCTTTAAAAAACATAGGGATTGACCTCAATGAAAAGCTCGGACTATTTTATCCGGGTTCGGAACACTTTAGGCCATATCAGTTTGTCACTCATTTATTTATGCATGCCGATATTTGGCATCTGTTTTTTAATATGTTTGCCTTATATATGTTTGGGAAGATGCTCGAAATGGTGTGGGGTTCCAAACGGTTTTTGATCTACTTTTTTGTCACAGGACTTGGCGCTGCGGCACTTCATTCATTTGTAACCTATCTCGAGATTCAATCATTGCAGAAGCATGTTGCTGCCTTTGTAAATACCCCATCGCCTGAATTATTGGCAGCTTTTGTCAAGTCAAATCTTAGCCATCCGGCAACGTGGGTTGCTGATCTCGTGAACAATTGGGGTGATGCTCCCAATAATCCAGTCTACATTCAGCAGGGCACTGATCTTGTGCAGCGTGTTCTTGTAGAACGTATTGATATTCCCACTATTGGAGCATCCGGCGCTGTATTCGGAGTTTTGCTTGCTTTTGGATACCTCTTTCCTAATACAGAATTGATGTTGCTCTTTCCGCCTGTTCCGATCAAAGCGAAATATTTTGTAATTGGTTATGGTGCTATTGAATTGTATTTGGGAATAACTCAGTCGAATAGCAATATTGCCCACTTTGCACATTTAGGAGGGATGCTCTTCGGATTTATCTTGTTGAAATATTGGGATAAACATACAAACAAATTATACTGAGCCGATGGGAATTATTGATGAAATAAAACTATCGTTCAGGAATGGCACCTATCTTACAAAGCTCATTTATATTAACATAGCGATTTGGGTATTCGTGCGGCTTGTTTTCGTGGGCTATAAACTTAGCGGAACAGATGGTTCACAGTTTTTGGGTTGGCTCGCACTTCCTGCTTCTTTTGAACTGTTTGTCTCACGTCCGTGGACGATTTTGACCTACATGTTTTTGCATTTCGATTTTTTGCACATCCTTTTCAATGTGCTTTGGCTCTATTGGTTTGGGAAAATTTTCCTTGAATATCACAGCCAGCAAAAACTTTTAAGCCTTTATTTGGTTGGAGGATTTTTCGGAGGGTTAGCTTATATGTTGGCGTATAACCTTATACCTGTTTTCCGACCGGCAATTTTAGAAGTTCAATTGCTGGGTGCTTCTGCTTCTGTTATTGCTATTGTAATCGCAATTGCCGTATATGTGCCAAACCATTTGATCCATCTTATATTTATTGGACCGGTTAAAATAAAATGGATTGCTTTTGTGTCGGTTGTGTTGTACGTCATTAACCTTTCGGGTGATAATGCCGGCGGAAATTTTGCGCACATTGGCGGCGCTTTATGGGGCTGGATCTATATGTCGCAATTGATTGCGGGCAGAAATATAACTGGTCGGTTTGATCGTATAACTGATACTGTTTTTTCGTGGTTCAGACCGCGCAGGAATCTTAAAATCAAATATAATACAGCAAATCCTGATTACGAATACAACAGGAAAAAGGGGAGCCAGCAGGATGAGATCAACAGGGTTCTGGATAAAATTGGTAAGTCGGGTTATGATAGTCTGACTTTTGAGGAACGGGAGATGTTGTTTAAAATGGGTCGAAAAAACTAATTGTGTGAAGAAATTCTTTTCAAAATTTGGGTTTACCCTTAATATTGGGGCATCATTCCTGCTTTTACTGGCTTATTTGGCGCCGTTTGTACCCCCTGATTATTTTTGGCCACTCGCTTTTTTCGGATTAGCCTATCCTTACCTGTTACTTGTTAATTTTATTTTTCTGGTAATCTGGATCTTACAGCCTTCAAGAAAATTATTGTTGCCTTTAATTACTTTGTTATTAGGATATTATAATTTCACGAACACCTTTCAAATCATACCCAAAACTCAGTCGCATCAACAGGGGTTTGAGATTCTGAGTTTTAATGTTCATGGGTTTAAAAGCGATTTAAGAAATAAAAGGACGAATACTCCAAAGGTTCTGGAATATTTTAAATCAACCGGAGCCGAAATTATATGCCTTCAGGAAGCAACGCTATCCAAGACAGGATCGCTTAGCCCGCAAGGAATTAAGGATGCATTACCGGGGATTAAATACTACCAGTTGGCATCGATGAGTTCAAATGCGGGATCAATCACATTTTCAAAATATCCGATCATCAACCTGGGCGAAATAAGGTTTTCAGGATCATCGAACCTGGTGCTTTTTTCAGATATAAAGATAAGTGATAATCAGACTATCCGTATATATAACTGTCACTTACAGTCTTATTCCATTGATCCGGATGATTATTCAATTATTGATTCTCTTGGAGCAGGATCTAATAATAAGCAAATCAAAGAGGCCCGAAAAATGACTTATAAACTCAAAACCGGTTTCGAAATGCGTGCATTACAAGCCCGAAAAGTTGCTGATCATATTAGGCAGTCCCCTTATCCGGTAATCGTTTGTGGCGATTTTAATGATACACCTGTTTCTTATGCCTATCACAAGGTTCGGGGAGAACTGAAGGATGCTTTCGTGGAGGCTGGATGGGGAATCTCTAACACCTACAATGGAATTTTACCCTCTTTCAGAATTGATTATATCCTTTGTAATCAAAAGTTTGTCGTAAGGAATTACAAACGTGACCGGGTCTATCTCTCCGACCACTTTCCGGTTAGAAGTCATTTATTTCTTGAGTAATAACTACACATAAATAATTAAGGCACAAGAGTTTTTCTTGTGCCTTAATCAAATGAGAAAGAATGAGTGGACTACAACAAGCCATCAATCTTTGAGGCAAGGATTGTTTTTGGAACAGCACCTACCTGTTTATCTGCAACTTCACCATTCTTGAAAAATAAAATCGTTGGGATATTGCGTATTCCAAACTTAGCCGCAGTTCCGGGGTTGGAGTCAACATCCATTTTTGTTATTACAGCTCTCCCTTTGTAATCGTCAGAAAGCTCAGCTACAAGTGGCCCGATCATCCTGCAAGGTCCGCACCACTCAGCCCAAAAGTCAACTAATACCGGCTTATCTGACTGAAGAACAATCTCATCAAAATTCGCATCTGTTACCTCTATTGCCATGTCAATATATTTTTAAATGTTTAAAAAGTCTAAAAAAAAATTAAGCGAACAAATTTACTAATTAATTTATTGTAAAAACGATATCGGGATTTTTTTGAAGATATGCTTTCAGTTCGCCCGATAACCCGATCCGTCTTGTTCTTGAAAACAAGTGAAGTTTGATATTTGTTGTCTGATCGTACACTGAAAATTTCAGTAATGTTTTTCCGGGTGATTTTGCAAAAGTTGCATCGAACTCTTCAATCAGATCGGCTGTCAAAATATCTGCTGTAACCGCGATCCTGAGACTCTCGGCTTTCTCGGCTAATTCCTGAAGCAATTCAATTTTACTTGCCTTAAATTCAAGTTGATCGCCTCCCTGCCATTTAATAGCTACTTTTCCACGAACTAGCAGGAATAACCCTTTTTTGCAGAAATTCCCAAAATTCACATAGTCATTTCCAAAGAACATTAGTTTATACGAATCGGTATAGTCGGTAAGTATTAGTGACGAAAATGGTTTACCATTTTTTGTAAATCCTTCCTGCGTATCGGTAACAATTCCTGCAAAAGTCAGATCGCGGTTCTTCATCGTTTCCATTTCGCTGTTCAACATTGAAAGGTTGATGTCTTTAGTGCAGAAGCTTTTGATTTCCAAGGAATAATCATCAAGTGGATGTGACGAAAGATAGATGCCAATCAGGTTTTTCTCTTTTTCGAGCGCCACAATTTTGGGCCACTCGGGAACATTTGGAATCGTTGGCAATTTAACTTCTATCGTTTGAAATCCGCCAAATAGTGACGCCATAGATGATTGTTTATCACTTTGTATGCGGTTGCCATATTTGATCAGTGCCTCAATAAATGAGTTTCCGTCGCCCGTATCACCAAAGAATTGTGACCGATGAATATTCACAAAGCTGTCGAAGCCGCCGGCCATCGCGAGCGACTCAAGATTCTTTTTATTAATGGTTTGTAAATTAACTCTTTCAACAAAATCGAATATTGATTTAAAATCACCGTTCGCATCTCTTTCATTTACGATGTCAGCTACGGCACCAGCGCCGACACCTTTGATGGCCGACAATCCGAATCGAAGTCCGCCGGTTTTATTGACAAAAAACTTGGAGCGTGATTCGTTTACATCCGGACCCAAAACCGCCAATCCCATATGCTTGCTCTCATCCATAAAGATGGAGATCTTGTCGGCATTGGTAAGGTTACAACTTAATACCGCGGCCATAAATTCAGAAGGATAGTTGGCTTTAAGATATCCGGTTTGGTAAGCGATATAGGCATAACACACCGAGTGTGATTTGTTAAAAGCATATTGGGTAAACGCTTCCCAGTCTTTCCATATTTTATCAATCAGGTTATCAGTCGATTTGCCAACAGTTTTGCAACCTTCAAGGAAAAGGGGATTACTTTTGCAACCTTCGGTGAACTTGGCTTTTAGCTTTTCCATCATCGGTAAATTCTTTTTCCCCATCGCTTTACGCAGCGAGTCGGACTCACCTCGTGTAAACAATCCCAAGGCGCGTGACTGAAGCATAACCTGTTCCTGGTATACCGTAATTCCATAGGTATCAGATAAAAACTGTTCCATAATGGGGTGATCGTAAACAATTTCCTCCCTTCCCATTTTCCGGTTTACATATTTAGGGATGTAGTCCATCGGACCTGGCCGATAAAGCGCATTCATCGCGACAAGATCTTCAAAACGGCTCGGTTGCAATAGCCTGAGCCACTTTTTCATCCCTGGTGATTCGAACTGGAATATTGCAGTTGTGTTACCGTTACTAAAAAGCTCAAATGTTTTTTTGTCGTCGAACGGAATCTTGTCAATATCGAGGTCTATTTTCTTCGAAAGGTGAATATTCTCAAGACAATCCTTAATGATTGAAAGTGTTTTCAATCCGAGAAAATCCATTTTTAATAAGCCAATCGATTCAACAAAATGTCCATCGTACTGGGTTGTTAGCAGATCCTCATCCTTTGTTGGCATTAACGGGATGTGGTTGTCGAGTTTATCCCTTCCAATCAGAATTCCGCAGGCGTGAACACCGAATTGGCGGATACAACCTTCAAGTGTTTCTGCAAATTTTAAAGTTTTGACAATTAATGGATTGCTTGATTTTTTTTCGGCTTCAAGCAAAGGATTTTCGCTATATGCTTTTTCAAGTGTAATCTTGGGTGTTTCAGGAACCATTTTGGCGAGTCTGTCGGCTTCTGCGAGTGGTAATTTCAGCACCCGGGAAACGTCCCTGATTGCCATTTTTGCGGCCATTGTACCAAATGTGCAGATATGTGCCACATTTTCGCGGCTGTATTTTTCCTTTACCCAATCGAGCACCTTCTGGCGTCCGTCATCATCGAAGTCGATATCAATATCTGGCATCGATATCCTGTCGGGGTTAAGAAATCGTTCGAAGAGGAGGTCGTGCTTAATCGGATCGACATTTGTAATTCCTGTACAATAAGCCACTACTGATCCGGCGGCCGACCCACGACCCGGACCAACGATTACCTGCATTCCGCGGGCTGCAGCAATAAAATCCTGTACAATAAGAAAATAACCCGGAAACCCCATCGATTTTATCGTTTCAAGCTCAAATTCAATTCGCTCTTTTACATCATTGTCGAGTACTTCGCCATAACGGGAAGTAGCCCCATTGTATACCAGATAGGTCAGATAATCACATTCGAACTTCACCCTTAAAGCATGTTCGTAGCTATCCATTTTTTTAGGAGCGTTCTTAAACTCCTCAATCATATCCTCTTCGGAAAACTTTTCCCGATATGCTTCCATCGTTCCAAAACTTTCAGGAATAGGAAATTCGGGCATGATTGGATCGGAGTCCAGTTCAAAGAATTCAATCTTATCGGTTATATTCTGGGTGTTAGCAAGCGCATCGGGCAGATCACCAAATAAATGATTCATCTCAGCAGTCGTCTTTAGCCACTCCTGCTTGGTATAACGCATACGCGACGGATCGTCGAGATCTTTTCCTGTATTCAGACAGATGAGAAGATCGTGAGCATCAGCATCTTCACCGTTGGTAAAGTGACTGTCATTTGTTGCAATTACCTTTACCCCGAATTTTTCGCCAAGACGTATGAGTTCCTTATTTACAATCACCTGACTTTCAAAAACATCGGTAGGCAATTGTGGGTCAGTTGTTTTATGACGCTGAAGTTCCAGATAGAAATCGTCTTTAAAAATGCTTTGAAACCACTTTATCGCCTCTTCAGCTGCTGGCAGGTCTCCCTTCAAAATACACTGTGGAATCTCACCTCCAATGCACGCCGACGATACAATTAGTCCTTCACTATATTTTTCGAGCAGATTCTTGTCAATACGGGGTTTGTAATAGAATCCTTCAGTATTGGCTAATGTGACTAGTTTTAATAGATTACGATATCCTTTTTCATTCTTGGCCAATAAAATCAAATGGTCGCCCGACCGATCCTCTTTTTCGCTTTTATCTTTGAAATGGATTCCGCGTGACGCGACATAGGTTTCAACGCCAAGAATTGGCTTTATATCAAATTTTTTGCAGGTTTCATGAAACTCTTTGATGCCGAACATATTACCGTGATCAGTGAGCGCGAGGGCGGTCATGCCATCTTTTTTTGCTTTTTTTACCAGATCTGAAACTGCTGCTGCACCATCGAGGATTGAATATTGGCTGTGGACATGAAGATGGGTAAATGAAACCATAGTTAAAACCTTTTGAATGAATAGGAATATCCCTTTCCGATGGTGCTTTATGAGGCACGGTTAAAAATAGGAAATTAAAACCGAATCCATTGAGGTGTTGATAACTATTGGAAAATGACTTATAATATATTGAGATTCAAAAAGGTATGTTATTGCATAGGTTTTTATAAATTATCGGGAATAGTCTGCAAACTAAAAGCAGGAAATCCGTCGGATTTCCTGCTTTTATCTCTGGTCAATACTTTTCAATTCAAATGGAAAAAATAAGGAGTAATTTCCATATTTCTCACCATTTAATTGTGCTTATAAGATCTTTAAGTTAAGGTTGACTAAAGCGCAATATCCGAAGATGATGTACTTGTTGCCTGTAAATAACTATAATCTGTTGTTTCATACAACATTCCATTGATATTAAATGTAAAAGTCCCGGTACCAGCAGCAGAATTGAGGTTGTACAGATTAAAACCTAATCTCAGGTTTGGCTTTAAAGGAGTACTTCCATCGTAAAATTTATCTGAATAGTAAATCTGAGTAGTTCCTTTAGTGATTTCAACCTGGTACGAGTTTACGTTGGGAATTGCATCCCATTGAATATAAACTGAATCTCCATTTGCTGACTTCGCAAGAGATGTAATATTTGCCGGCAGAATGGTAGCGGTTGATAATGAATTGGTATAGGTAATTTCCTCTCCGTCATTAAATTTAACGTGGTAGGTGTAACTGCCAATTGATGAAGCAGGTAGAGATGGAAAGTAATCAGCATCTAAAGGTATGTTATAAAACGAACTACCACCGCTCCCTGGATTGGTAAGCTCCTTTATCGTACCGTCGGGTGATGTAACACTTACGCTTGTCATTGTGTTAAATGAAAACACGGAATGAATTACAGTATATACTGTTGCACCCTGAGTATTTTTAATTGCTTTTATGAAAACATCAACAGCTGCCTCATTTGCAACTTTTTCTTTTTTACATCCCGAGAAACCTAGCATAATCAAAGCTAATATGGCCATTAATTGTAATTTTTTCATCTTCAATAGTTAAATGTGTATTTTTAGTTTTTCATTGTTTGAATGTCACCGAATTTATTTTGCGTCATTTCATTTAATATCCGTACATTCATTCTGAATGTGGCAATATAATATTGCTATAAACGAAATTAGTCAAAATCCTTCTTTTTGTTCTGACCGGAATTAATCCGCTCATGTCAATTCGAAACGTGCTATCGAATTGCTTCTCCCTGTTGATCAATGAACTATTTGTTTAAATTGAGGTAGACTAAAGCTCAATACTTTGAGTTGAGGAACTGATGGCCTGAAGATAGTCGTATGTTGTCGATTCAAATAATAACCCGGTCAATTCAAAGTCAAACGTTCCTGTTCCGGCATTCGATGTTAGATTGCTGATGCGAAGCCCCAGTCTTAGACTAGGTTTCAGTGGAACACTGGCATCGACAAAGGCGGGTTGGTAAAAAACCTGTGTCGTTCCTTTCATAACTTTAAGCTGGTAAGCGTGTGAAGTGGCTATTGCATCCCATTTAATATAAACGGAGTCTCCATTTGCTGATTTTGCCAACGACGTGATATTTGCCGGTAAAATTGTAGCTGCGGCCAATACATTGGTATAAGTTATTTCTTCTCCGTCATTGAACTTTGCAAGGTACGTATATGTGCCGATAGTTGGGATGGTGGTTGAATAATCAGCTTCTACCGGTTCGTTAAAAAAGGAATTACCTCCATTTTCATAATTGGTCAATTGCTTTGTTGTGCCATCGGGGGACGTAACACTTACACTTTTCATGACATTGTAAGAAAATACTGAATGGACTGCTGTATAAACAGTTGCTCCCTGAGCATTTTTAATTGCTTTTACAAAAACGTCTGCAGTTGCCTGATTTGTAATTTTTGCCTTTTCGCATCCTGAAAACCCCAATAGAATCAGAGCAACCATGGATATTAATTGTAACTTTTTCATTTGTAATTATTTAATAAAACATCTGCATTTTTTTCATGATTACTACTATTTCAAAAATAGTTTTGTCCTACCAAAATGCAAAGCAAAGTTAACCAAATCTGTCTATTTACTTCAATTCGATGTAGCGCAAAACCTCTTTTGGTTAAGACGCCTCATCAGTTAGAACGGTTGCGTTTGGTTTATTGCATCCTTAAAATGAGGCAGCTATTTTTTGTACCAATAAATATTGTATCTTTGCCCCGCAAATAAAAATTATAAATTTTAACGTAAAACGTTATGTCAGTAAAGATTCGTTTGGCAAGGCATGGTCGGAAACAACATGCTTATTACCACATTGTGGTAGCAAACAGCAGGTCGCCACGAGATGGCAGGTTTATTGAAAGGATTGGTTCATACAATCCAAATTCTAATCCTGCCACCATCGATCTTAATTTTGATAAAGCCATTGAATGGCTTAACAATGGCGCCCAGCCTACCGATACTTGTCGCACAATATTGTCGCACAAGGGGGTAATGATGAAAAAACACCTTCTCGAAGGTGTTAAAAAAGGAGCTTTCGATCTTGCTGAAGCCGATAAAAGGTTTGATGCATGGATGAAAGAAAAAGAAAATGCAGTTCAGGCAAAGAAAGATGGACTCACTGCAGGATTCAACGAAGACATGAAAAAACGTCTTGTAGCTGAAACTAAGGTAAATGAGACCCGTATTGCTGAAATTGCGAAGAAAAATGCTGCTGCTGCCGCTGCTCTTATCGTGAAACCGGTAAAAGAAGCTGAACCAGAAGCGGAGGCTGAAGTAGCTGAACCAACTGAAGAGGCATAAAACTGAAAATGTTTTTTGCAGCAATTAGCTGAAAAAATTACAAAGGGTGATGGTTTTATAAACCATCACCCTTTTTTTATATCTTTGTATTTCAATATTCGTATTTTGCTATGATTCAGATAAATAAAGAAGATTGTGTCGAGGTCGGTTATATTCAGAAGCCGCATGGACTAAAAGGGGAAGTCATTTTAGTATTCGAAAAAGAGTATGAAGAAACGATTGAAGAGCTTGAATTTCTTTTCGTAGAAGTCGATGGCGGGCTTGTCCCATATCATATTGAAGATGAGGGATTAAATTTCAGAACCGATGAAAGTGCTATTTGCAAACTTAAGTTTGTCGATACGCTTTCGAAAGCAAAAGATATGGTTGGGTGCAAGGTTTATGTATTTGATCATGCAGTAATTGATTCTGAAGATCAGGGGATCGCTTCAACTTTGATCGGCATGAGAATTTTTGATGCGAAATTTGGTGATATCGGACTTATCAGCCGGGTTGATGATTTTTCGGGTAACCTTGTAATTACGGTTGATCATCCTCGTGCCGAAATCATGATCCCACTTTCTGACGAGGTCATCACCTCGGTGGATGAAGAAAAGCGGGAAATGCACCTGAATTGCCCCAATGGATTAATTGAAATATACCTTGATTAAAATATTTTATTGATATTGCAACTTTCAGCTCGTTTGTGCGTCCTTATTAGAAAGCATTTAATTTGAAAATTGGAAATGAATCTCCTTGTATTGGGATAAGTTTCACAATAACGTGCTCAATTATAATTTATTAACTCAATTACTTTATCATGAAATCACGATTAATTACATTAGTTGCAATTCTGGTAATTGCCGGAACACAGTTACTCATCGCTCAGTCAAGCCAAAAAAGAGAGGTTTCTGCATTCACAGAAATTTCATTGAGGATCGGGGCGAATGTTCATCTTAAACAAGGAGAGCCTCAGTCTGTTGAAGTTAAATGCAATGAGTCTACACTTGCTAAATTAATTACAGATGTGAGTGATCGAAAGTTAGTGATCAGATATCCAAATGATTCCTGGTTTAGTAAATGGAATCCGGGTCCTGTTGATATTTATGTGACGATGCCTCAGATTGATGCTCTTTCTATCTCAGGATCAGGATCTATTTTTTCGGAAGGTAAAATTGAATCCAGAATTTTAGATGCGACAATAAGTGGAAGTGGTGATATTAAACTGGTAGATCTCAAAGCGGAGAAAGTTTCAGCTTCTCTTTCCGGTTCCGGAAATATTCACCTTTTCGGAAAGCAGAACGCATCTGAACTGAAAGCCGCCATATCAGGTTCCGGTAATATCAAAGCAATTGAATTCCCAGTAGATAATGTTGATGTTAAAATATCCGGATCAGGAAATTGTTGGGTGAATTGCACCAAGAAATTAGATATAAAACTTGCTGGCTCAGGCAATGTTACTTATCGCGGAAATCCCTCAGTTGACTCAAGTATTGCAGGATCGGGTAAGGTAAAAGAAGATAAATAAAATAAATCAAAATTGTATACTTGCTGTTTGCAATTGGCTACTGAAGAAATTCGTATGCCAGTTGCAAGCAGCAGGAGCTATTTTCTGATAACTTCTATCTGACCGCCAACCCCAAGTTTGATAATACCTGAGGGGTTCGACCTCGATTGGTCGTCCTGACGAAAATTGACAATAAAATCAACTGATTTCTTTATTTCATCACTGATTTCGGAGAAATTCTGTGGCGATTTTTGTCCGCTGATATTGGCAGAAGTTGACACTACAGGCTTTCGGAATCTTTGGATCAGTTGTTGTGTGAAGGCTTCATTGGTTATCCTGATTCCAACACTGCCATCTTTGGCTAATAAGTTGGCAGCTAAATTTTTAGCGCCAGGATAAATAATGGTAAGCGGGGTGTCCGCGACATCGATAAGTTCCCATGCTATTTCAGGGACTTCGGAGATGTAGGAGTTGAGTAGATTTGGATTTTCCATCAAAACAAGCATACTCTTTGCATCCTGACGTTGTTTTATTTCATAGATACGGTTAACCGCTGCTGGGTTGGTTGCATCACAACCGATTCCCCAAATGGTATCTGTTGGATAAAGAATGATCCCTCCTGAGCGCAGTACCTCTAGCGCTTTAATTATATCGTCGACAAAACTGGTGATCATATGTATATAATTTGTTTTTTAAAAGTCACTGGAAACCAATAGGATTTTCATATTCTTGTGAAGGATATTGTCACATGGTTTCACGATTCTTTGTATTCAATTAATTGTTTATTCCCGAACGTCCGATGGTTGAAAAGTTTTTCAAAATAGTTGGACACAAAATAGAGGACGTTAAATTTTTTCTTTTTTGTTGAGAGCTTTGGATGCCAGTTAAGCGCATCAATACGTGCTTGAATTGCCTTGGGATGTACTCCTCTGAATTGTTTAAGGCTTTCAATATCCTCCTCAAATCTGAACTCTTCAGATTCCTGTCCGGTAGTCCTGATGTGTTTAGAGCTTACAGACCAAAACTCTTTTGCTCCGTTTAATTTATTCACCATCAGTTCCGGTGGCCTAACCCATCCATAATGGTACATTTTGGCATCAATATAAATGCCGGTCAGTCTTTTTGCATTCTTCCACCTAAAACCGAGGACATCATTACACGACCTTATCTCTTTGTTATTCCTTACAATACGAATTTTGCTTTTGTTCCAAAGCCTGGTATCAGCGTAGTAGTCGAAGGTGCCGTAAAAATGAGTAAAGGGCATTTTCATACAGTCAACATTCTTGATATTCAGGTATTTTCTCATCGAAAGCAAAATTCCAGGTAAGTACTTTTCGTGCATTACCTCATCTCCCTGAATGTAGAAACACCAATCGTATTCGGCGGGAATAGTGTCAAAAGTTTCATTGATTTCTGAAGTGAGTATATGTCTTTGCCCACGAATTGACGGATCACAAACTGCATCAATGATTTCAATCTTACCGGAATCAATCGATTCTATCATCGCCCTCGTGCAGTCGTCACAACAGCCAATGGCCACTATAAATTTGTCGCAGACCGGTAAGATTGATGTGATGGCTTCAACTACACTTTAATCGTATATTAATGCGCTTTTTACAAAACTAAAACCGCAAACTTTCATCAGATAATTTGTTTTTTAACCGGCTGATGGGACACCAAAATTATCTTCTTTCGTGTTTGCGAAACGCAGAATAATTGGTACTTCATCAGTATTTATATTGTGTAATTACTTGAATACCGGGTCGTTTATACCTTAAATCCAGGAATTCCGTTGAAATCAAGTGTTGTAAAATAATCTTCAACGGTTTCGGCTCTACGGATCTGAATCACCTCACTATCTTCGCGAAGTAATAACTCAGCAGATCGAAGCTTTCCGTTATAGTTAAAACCCATGGAATGTCCGTGTGCACCTGCGTCGTGAATTACAACAATATCACCTGAAGCCAATTTGGGTAATACCCTGTTAATGGCAAATTTATCATTGTTTTCGCACAATGATCCTGTTACATCATACATGATTTTTGTTGTTACATCCTCCTTCCCCGGAACGGAAATGTGATGATACGAACCGTACAGAGCAGGTCGCATCAGATTGGCCATACTCGCATCAAGACCAGCGTATTTTTTGTAGGTGTTTTTGATATGAAGCACCTTACTCACGAGATAGCCAAATGGTCCTGTAATTGCTCGCCCCGATTCAAAGTAGAGTTTAATGGGTTTCAGACCATTTCCGAGGATGTATTTTTCGTAATTGGCCCTGATCCCTTGACTCATCTTTTCCAGGTTTACCTCAACCTGTTCGGGTTTGTAAGGAATTCCGATTCCGCCGCCAAGGTTGGCAAATTCGAAGGTGATATTCAGTTTTTTCGAAAGATCGGCAATCAGTTCAAAGAGAATCTGAGCGGTTCCGGCAAAGTAGTCAGAGTCGAGTTCATTTGACGCTACCATTGTATGAATTCCAAAACGTTTTACCCCTTTGTCGATCAGTAATTGGTAACCTTCAAAAAGCTGGCTTCTCGTAAAACCATATTTTGCTTCTTCGGGATGGCCGATAATTGCATTCCCTTCTTTGAGTGAACCAGGATTGTAACGGCAACAAACAAGCTCCGGAAGTCCAATGTTTTCGTCAAGGTATTGAATATGAGCAATGTCATCAAGATTGATAATGGCTCCCAATTCCATGGCTTTCCGGAACTCTTCTGCGGGAGTGTCGTTAGACGTAAACATGATCTCTTCGCCTTTCATCCCAATCCTTTCGGCCAATTCAAGCTCTGCAATCGAACTGCAATCGATTCCAAAACCCTCATTCCGAAGGATTTTCATTAGATATGGATTCGGAGCAGCTTTAATCGCGTAATATTCCTTAAATCCTTCATTCCAGGAAAATGCCTTTACAAACCTTTTGGCATATGATTTCATCCCTTTTTCGTCGTAAATATGAAAAGGAGTAGGGTACTTTTCGATTATTTTCTCTAATGCTTCTTTTGTAAAAGGAAGTTTCTTATCAGTCATAAAATTTTAAATTAAAGCGCTGCAAAATTAGGAAAATTAAGCACATAATACATTAAGACGATAAAACCAAGTGCGGAATTTATTAAAAGATAACGTTGAACAGTCATTTGGTACCTGAAATTTCAAATCTGAAATCGTTGCGAATCAACTTGAAGATTATTAAATGCTTAACTATGATTTATTTTAATAATAACAAGTTTAAAGGGGTAAAAGTTCTGATTGTTTCTACCTGATTCGATTTACAATTCTTATGGCGGCAATTTTTCTGCAAATTAGAATTTAATTATTCAATTGGTAATGATGTGAATATTAGAAATTAAAAGCCATTCCCGAAAGAACGGGGTCAAGGTCATTATTAAATGGAAAAGGCCGGAATTTTTATCCGGCCCGTTTCATCGACTAATGACTGTTCGTTATCGCGGATAATTTTTAAAAATCAATCCGACTACGCTATTTATTTGGTCTTCCCTGGTTTCGGTTCGTGGGTTTACCAACCCTTCAGCAACACCTTCCCATATCATTGTTTTTTGCTGAACATCAATCAAATCAATAAAAAGAGTGCCTTCAATTGATTTATTTACATCAACATAGGTGTTGGACATGCCATATCCCCGGTAGTACATTCCTCCGAAGTAATTGGTGTTTGCTGTGGCAGAATATTTGGTTTTCCCTTTTACAAAGGCATTTACAAGAACATCAGGAGATTCAGAAACTTGATAACCTTTACTCTGCATCTCTTTTGTAATGGCATCTTTTAACCTGCGACGGTTTAAATCATTCAGTGTCACCTTGTCAACTTCTTTGCTGAAATTGAATGTTTTGTATTTCGAGAAGTCAGCTTTCCGGTCGTAGTCGGAGCTCACTTTAATGCTGGCACATCCGGCCATAACAATTACCAGTATGACTGGTAAAATCATTTTTAAAAAATTAGTTTTCATAGCGGTAAAATTTAAATTATAAATTGTTTTGAATCTTGAATTATAGCTGATTAACCTAACGTTGCCTTCCATTGCCCCTCTCTCTGTTTGAGTTTTGAGAGGAAACTATTGGTGTAGACGAACTTCTTTCGCGTGTTTGCCTTCTGCTTGATGATTGCGTATTTACAGCTCTGTTTTGACGTTGTTCAGGTCGGTTCGATGCCCGTTCCGGAGACGAAGATCTCTGAGGTTGCGAAGCTTGTCTTCCTTGTTGAGCAGATCTCTGAGGTTGTGAAGCCTCTCTTCTCTGCGGGGCAGCTGATCTTTCATATTGTGAGGCATTTCTGCCTGATGCAACTCTGCTCGCAGCATTGTTTGATGATGGACGTTGTCTGGTCGCAGATGGTGAAGTATACCCACTTACTCTCCCGTTATTTGATGATTGATTGAATCGTGGATTTTCGTTGGATCTCTGATTCATTGAGGCTGCCTGCCGGGTCCTTTGCGCGGAAGTTTCACCTTGATTGTTATAGGCTGGAGCTGATTCCCTGCGAATTGTACCACTTCCCGTCCCGGAACCTCTTCGGTTTATGGAACCTTCAGACCTCCCTGGATTTACAGTGTTATATTCCCGGCGATTGACGGCTCCGCCTGGCCTTTCAAAACTTCTTTGTCCGTTTCTTCCGCTGTTTATTGATTCATTTCCACGACGATTAACTGTACCGCTTGTTCCAGCTCCCTGTCGTGAATTTGAATATTCGCGTTGCCTGGTAATCCCTGAATTGCCTCTTCTGGTAGATCCGGATTCCATCGTATTTGGCCGACGGACAATATTGTTGCCTCGCTGATGATCAATTCTTTCAAGGTTCGAGTTGTTTACCCTTGGATTGTTAATCACGTTCGATTCGATTGATCTGTAAAACCCGTCATGATGAAACGAACGGTTCGAGTTGCGATATCGATTCATATAATGGTTTTCGTAATAGCTGTAATAATTATACGATAAATGAGGGAACAACGTAGGATGGTAATAAGATTGCCAGTGAAGGAAGTGATAGGATGGAAGTCCGATAAAAACGACATTTCCATAGTGATTTCTGTAAAATCCGGTGTTGCAATAATAGGGTAATGGTCGCCAGTAAGGGTCAGAATACCAGTAAGGATATCCAAACCAGTAAGGGTAACTATTGATGATCCTCACGTTTACTATTGGCTCTGATGAACTTTCATACCGGGCTTCATTATTTTCCTGTGCATATTTCTCCGATGCATCAAGCATTTCGTTATATGCTTCAGGATCGTTCTGTATCTGATTCTTATAGGCATCTAAATCTTCTTTGTTCTGTTCAGCAAGCTCCTGTGAAATTCTATTGAGATTACCCATTACCCATTGAGGATCCTCGCTGTAAGTTTCACCAAGTAAAGTTGTAAAATCCTTATCCTCTACGAGGATAGAGACAATCTCCGGATAAGCCAGCAATGCATTTACGCTTTCGCGTGTCTGCGGATCATAAGGTTCGAGGTATGATTGAAATGCCCCGTCAATTTCGCTGTTTAGTTGGTCGATACGTTGAAGAACATCAAAGTATATTCGGGCATATTTTTTTGTCGTTTCGTGAATATCTTCAGGGTATTTCGACACTATAATATTTACTTCAGAAGAGGTGGGTTTTCCGTTGCTTACTAAGTCAGCGATAAGGTTTGGATAACGGGCCATATCGTAAAATGCGGCCTGTGCATCACGGTCATAGTCATCAATAATTGACCTGAACTGATTCTTCGACCTATTTTGCAACTCCTCAATCTTGTTCAGCACTTCAGGGGTTTGGGCAACCTGAAGAATGTTACTTTGAACTTTTTCGTCGTATCCTGCAATTGCATCAACTGTAGTGCGGTCTCCGTCAATCATTTGCAATAATGCATTTTTATTCTCCGACTGAGCTTTCCCCTGGATTGAAAAGCTCATTATTATTGCTAGAGCCATTAAAGACAATATGTTGTGTCTGAACTTTCTGAGTTGATTTAAAGTTTTCATGACTTACAATATTAGTTGTACACCTAATCGCAAACAAAAATTCTGCCAGAAATGAAGAAACGCTGAAAGTTTAATTTTATTTTTAATGTTTTAAAACTGTTTAATTGGTAAGTTGTTGAGATATAGATAATTTATGTATTTAGATTTTGGCAGTTTGGAAATTGATTGGTAGGTTTGTATAAGAAATATTCCCGAATCGAAAACCATTTATAAATTGCAGAATATTTTAACAGAGAAAGAGATGAGTTTAATGAGCAAAATTCCCAAACTGAATTCCATGATCTTCAAGGGTCTCGTGTGGACTTTAATTGCAATGATTTACATCGCATTTCGCTACGTCTATATATTAGAAATACGACTTATCGATTGGATTGCTTCGGGGGCAATGGTCACATTGGGAGTATTTTCAATTATTGAAGGTATAAAAATCTTTAAGAATAAAATTGTACAAAATACAGATATTGAGGAGTCTAAGCCGTAAATATTTTGAGAGATCCGGGTATGAAAACTTATATTTCAATATTAAGAGGAATTAATGTTAGCGGAAAGAACATCATCAAGATGGATTCTTTGCAGGAAATGTATGAAGGTTTGGGTTTTCAGAAAGTTAAGACTTACATCCAAAGTGGAAATGTTGTCTTTCAAAGTCCCGAAACTAATTTGGAAGAATTGGAGCGAATAATTTTGGAAAGTTTACTGAAGCGATTTGCAGGTAATATCCCGGTTTTGGTGCGGGAAGCTTCTGAACTGAAGAAAATCTTAGCTGTGAATCCATTTTTAAATGAGATAAAAGAAGACATTGGTAAACTTCACATTACGTTTTTATCAAAGGCACCTGAAAAGCAATTTTCGGAAAGAATTGAAAACGGCTCATATTTGCCTGATAAATATATCATTGTGGATCGGGCGATTTATTTGTTTTGTCCAAATGGTTACGGCACTACCAGGTTGAGCAATAATTTTTTTGAAAATAAGTTGAAGGTTAAGGCGACTACAAGAAACCTGCGAACATTAATGGAATTAGTGAAACTAGGTGAACTGTATGAATATAAAGATCTGTAAGACTCACTATTAAAGGAATACAATTTGGGTATCAGTATTACAGCGGTATAACTCCGATATTTTCGTAATTTTGGCCGGTTGTCCGAAAAACATAGATATTGGAACTTAAGGAACTGCTCAAATATTACACTTCACACCCTTCCGTAATCGGGTTGCGCGAAAAGATTGCTGAATCTTGTGCCGCAAAAATTTCACTCAAAGGATTGACCGGATCGTCATCCGCTGTCGTATTAAATGCTGCCTATCAGATAAATCCGTTTAGTACGATTACAATTTTAAGCGACCGGGAAGAGGCTGCCTATTTCTATGATGATCTCAATGCTTTGGGTCTAGAGGAAAACGTATTGTTTTTCCCGTCATCTTACCGCCGTAGTTTTATCCACGAAAGAATTGAGAGCGAGAATATTATTTTTAGGACTGAAGTGCTAAATAAACTTGCGCTCAACGAAACGGGCTATATGGTAATCACTTATCCTGAGGCAATCATGGAAAAAGTGATCTCTGGAACGGGGCTTGCGAAAAATACACTTCATATCCGAAAAGGAGAAAAACTCTCCATCTCATTTATCAATGAAGTTTTGTATGAGTATGGATTTGAGCGGGTTGAATTTGTTTACGAACCCGGACAATACTCTCTTCGAGGTTCAATCATCGATATTTTCTCGTTCTCAAACGAAGATCCCTACCGGATTGACTTCTTTGGTGATGAAGTCGACTCTATCAGAACTTTTGATATCGAAGACCAGATTTCGAAAGAGACACTGACCCGAATCTCAATAATTCCGAATATTCAGGAAGGGTTGCAAGATGAAAAGCGGGTTTCCATCTTTGATTTTCTTGATAAAAAAATGGTGGTTGCAGCGAAAAGCTTCACGTACGTTTCGGGTCAGATTAAGCAATTGCACCAGGAAGCATCCGAGAAGTTTAGCGATACAGAAATTGCTGACCTGGTCATTTCGGGTAAGGAGTTCAAAAGTGGGATAACTGATTTTACCTGTGTCGAATTTGGATCGGGTAACTATTTTAGTCCGGCTGACGAATTCGCTTTCAATACTTCCAAACAACCTGTATTCAATAAAAACTTCGATTTGTTGGGTCAGAACCTCAAATCGAACCGTCAAAAAGGATATCGGAATATACTTCTGACCTCAAGTCCCAAGCAGATCGAACGACTTCATGCCATTTTTGATGACAAGGGAGATCCTCAAAAGATTGATAGTCTATTGTTCGCTATTAATGAGGGATTTATAGATCATGATCTGAAAATCTGTTGTTATACCGATCATCAGATATTTGAACGTTATCACCGCTTTAAGTTGCGTTCAAAAAAATCATCGCGACAAGCTATAACTATAAAAGAGTTGAGTAAGCTCCATCCAGGTGATTTTGTTGTTCACATTGATCACGGTGTGGGAAAATTTGCTGGTCTTGTAAAGACAGAGGTCAATGGCAAAATTCAGGAGGCTATACGATTGACATATAAAGATAACGATTCGTTGCTGGTGAGTATACACTCGTTACATCGTATCGCCAAATATAAAGGGAAGGAAGGACAGGAGCCAACAATCAATAAGTTAGGAACCGCTGCCTGGCAGAATCTTAAGACAAAAACTAAGAATAAAGTTAAGGATATTGCCCGGGAACTGATCGCGTTGTATGCCAAACGCAAAATGGAGAACGGGTTTGCATTTTCAGTAGATTCATACCTTCAGGAGGAGCTGGAGGCAAGTTTTATTTACGAGGATACGCCTGATCAATTGAAAGCAACTTATTCCATTAAGGAAGATATGGAGAAGCCGATGCCCATGGATCGTTTGGTTTGTGGTGATGTTGGATTTGGCAAGACTGAAGTAGCGATCCGTGCCGCATTTAAAGCTGTTGCGGACAGCAAGCAGGTGGCAGTTTTGGTACCAACAACGATTTTGGCGCTCCAACACTATAAAACGTTTAAGGAACGATTAAAGGATTTTCCTTGTAATGTGCAATATATTAGCCGACTCAGAAATTCCGGTGATGTCAAGAATGTCCTGAAGGAATTGAGCGAAGGGAAAGTTGATATCATAATTGGTACACATAAACTGATTGGCAAGGATGTAAAGTTTAAGGACCTCGGGTTGCTGATAATAGACGAAGAGCAACACTTTGGTGTTTCTGTCAAGGAGAAATTGAAACAACTTAAAGCAAATGTCGATACCTTGACACTGACGGCGACACCAATTCCGCGAACGCTGCAATTTTCCCTGATGGGTGCTCGTGACCTTTCCATCATTAATACTCCGCCACCGAATCGGTATCCGATTAATACAGAGGTGAGCATTTTTAATGAAGATATTATCCGTGATGCAATTAGTTATGAAGTTGCACGCGGAGGACAGGCATTTTTTATCAATAACAGGGTATCGAATATCTATGAAATTGAATTGCTGATCAACCGGCTTTGTCCCGGGGTCAGGACTGTTGTAGGTCATGGTCAAATGGAAGGGAATAAGCTTGAGAAGGTGATGTTTGACTTTGTGAACGGCGATTTTGATGTGCTTATTGCAACCACTATTATTGAATCGGGTTTGGATATTCCAAATACTAATACCATCATAATCAACAATGCACAGAACTTTGGATTAAGTGAACTTCACCAGTTACGTGGACGTGTGGGCCGCTCGAATAAAAAGGCATTCTGCTACTTATTGGCCCCGCCGTTAAATGCGATGTCCGCCGATGCCCGAAGGCGATTGCAAGCCATTGAAGAATTCTCCGAAATCGGCAGTGGGTTCAGTATAGCCATGCAGGACCTTGATATCCGGGGTGCAGGAAATCTGCTTGGCGGTGAGCAAAGCGGATTTATTGCAGACATTGGTTTTGAGGCTTACCATCGGATTTTAAATGAAGCGATGATGGAGTTGAAAACTGGCGAGTTCCAGGATCTTTTCGAAGATGAAAACTCCGAGGCTTCGGGTGCTTTTCTCGATCTGAGATACGTAAACGACTGTAATATTGACACAGACCTTCAATTGTTATTTCCTGACCAATACATATCAAGCGTATCTGAGCGTATGTTACTCTACCGCGAATTGGATAATATGGAAAACGAAACGATGGTGCAACTATTTGAAAAAGGTCTCATCGACCGGTTCGGACCAATTCCTGAACCTTCGCGTGAACTGATTGATGTTGTCCGGCTGAGATGGATTGCCATATCACTTAACATAGAACGGATTATTCTCAAAGAGTCGAAGATGATCTGTTATTTGCCATCAGATCCCTCGTCGAATTACTACCAAACGATTCATTTTCAAAAGCTAATGCAGTGGATCGTTCAGAATCCATCGAAGTGCCGGGTAAAAGAAGGAAAAGGAAAACTTAGTATCAATTTTACTGAAATCAAAACGCTGCGCAAGGCAGTTAGTATGCTGACAGGTATTGTGGAGAGGGTAGGTGAATGATTATTCCTTTGTATTTCGGAATATTTTAATTGATCTGCATTAAAAAATTCAAATGGTCCCCTGACCGTTTGAATTTCGAAAAAACGAAAAACTGTCAATATTGACTGTTCTTTCTTGTTTAATAAGTCAATATTTCAGATTTTGAACTTTTTATGCGCCAAAATGTCTGATAATCAGATTGGCAGGCGTTTTGAGTATTCTGGTTTGGTAATCTGCATCCTTTCGATTTGGTGTAGGTTATCAATAGACGAAAAACTAAAAAATCAATGATATGAATTTTGACAACTTCACAATTAAGGCACAGGAGGCCGTAAATCAAGCCGTTAAAATTGCCGAAGGGAATAACCAACAGGCAATAGAAACAGGACACTTCCTAAAAGGATTGATGGTTAATGCCGAGAGTGTAACCGGTTTCCTGTTAAAAAAATTGGGCGTTAATATTGTGATATTCAATGCAGCGCTCGACAAAGTTATTGTTGGCTACCCTAAAGTTACAGGTGGCGAGTCATACCTTTCGTCTGCCGCCAATTCGGCAGTACAAAAAGCTGTTTCGATTTCGCAGAAAATGGGTGATCAATATGTCTCGGTTGAACATTTATTTTTGGGACTTCTTGAGGGAAGTGACGCTGTTAGTCGGTTGATGAAGGATAGCGGAATCAATCACAAAGAACTCGAAGAGGCGATTAAAGCATTGCGTAAAGGGTCAAAGGTCGATAGCCAGACGGCTGAGGATACTTTTAACTCACTGAATCGTTTTGCAGTAAACCTGAATGAACGGGCGAAGTTAGGAAAGCTTGATCCTGTGATCGGACGTGACGAAGAGATTCGTCGGGTCTTGCAAATATTGTCACGACGCACAAAAAATAATCCAATCCTGATTGGAGAGCCGGGAACGGGCAAAACAGCCATTGTAGAGGGCCTGGCCCAAAGAATCGTCAGAGGCGATGTTCCTGAAAATTTGAAAGACAAACAGGTTTTTTCACTTGACATGGGGGCGTTGATCGCCGGTGCAAAATACAAGGGGGAATTCGAAGAACGTCTGAAAGCTGTTATTAATGAGGTGATTCAGGCGGAAGGGAATGTGATCCTTTTTATTGATGAGATACATACATTGGTTGGTGCAGGCAAAGGCGAAGGCGCAATGGACGCTGCCAACATCCTGAAGCCTGCTTTGGCCAGGGGAGAACTTAGAGCAGTCGGGGCAACGACTTTAGGAGAGTATCAAAAATATTTCGAAAAAGATAAAGCGCTGGAAAGGCGTTTCCAGTTGGTAATGGTTGATGAACCAACCACGTTAGATGCCATTTCAATTCTTCGTGGATTGAAGGAACGATATGAAAATCACCACAAGGTCAGGATCAAAGATGATGCAATTATTGCAGCTGTTGAACTTTCGCAGCGCTACATAACCGATCGGTTTCTTCCCGATAAGGCAATTGACCTAATGGATGAAGCTGCGGCAAAACTCAGGATGGAGATGGATTCACTTCCTGAAGGTCTGGACGAAATTGATCGTAAGCTGACACAGCTCGAGATTGAACGCGCTGCCATTCAACGCGAAAATGACACTTCCAAACTCGAGAAACTGGAAGAGGAGATTGCCAACTTAAAGGCAGATCAAACGAAATACAGGGCGTCGTGGCAAGCCGAAAAAGGGGCGATTGAGGCTGTCCAAAACGAAAAGTTATTGATTGAGGACCTGAAGTTGCAGGCAGATCAGGCTGAACGTCAGGGAGAATATGGCCGAGTTGCCGAAATTCGATATGGTAAAATAAAGGAAGCAGAAAAGGAGATCGCTAATTTGCAGGCGGAACTTATTCAGTTGCAGGCTGGTAAATCGCTGATAAAAGAGGAGGTCGACAGTGAAGATATTGCTGCCGTTGTTGCTCGCTGGACGGGTATTCCTGTTCAGAAAATGCTTCAGAGTGAACGCGATAAACTGCTTCATCTCGAAGATGAATTGCATTTGCGTGTAATTGGACAGGACGAGGCAATTGCAGCAGTTTCGGATGCAGTACGTCGTTCGCGTGCTGGTTTGCAGGACGACAAAAGGCCGATCGGTTCGTTTATCTTTCTGGGAACTACTGGTGTTGGTAAGACTGAACTTGCGAAAGCATTGGCTGAATATCTTTTCGACGACGAAAATATGCTGACACGTATCGATATGTCGGAATACCAGGAGAAGTTTTCTGTTACGCGTTTGATCGGATCGCCTCCGGGATATGTCGGATACGATGAAGGGGGGCAATTGACCGAAGCTGTCAGGCGTAAACCTTACTCTGTTGTTTTGTTTGATGAAATCGAGAAAGCTCATCCCGATATTTTCAACGTTCTGCTTCAGGTCCTTGATGATGGAAGACTTACCGATAATAAAGGGCGGACTGTCAATTTTAAAAATACGATCATCATTATGACCTCAAATATCGGATCACAAATCATTCGTGAACGGTTTGCCCATCTCAATGAGAGTAACAGGGTGAAGATTGTTGAAGATTTGCGGACAGAATTGTTCGAGTTGCTTAAACAAACCATCCGGCCCGAATTTCTGAATCGGATTGATGATATCATCATGTTTACGCCATTAACCCGTAAGGAGATCTATCAAATTGTGCGGTTGCAATTTTCGCTGGTTGCAGAGCGGTTAAAGAAGAGTGGATATGAAACCACAATTACCGATGCTGCGGTTGACTGGATTGCAGAAGCAGGTTTCGATCCACAGTTTGGAGCACGCCCTGTAAAACGAATGATGCAGAAATACTTGCTCAACGATTTGTCAAAAGATATTTTTGCAGGAAAAGTGACGGCCGGTCATCCGGTTGCAATCGATGTAAAGGATGACAAACTGGTTTTTGTGAGTGAATAGTTCGTGGATACTTTTTTAATGGAAAGGGATAGGTAATACACTTATCCCTTTCTGTTTCTTAAATAATGATTAACACTTCCTTCGGCCAGCGCTAAATTTTTTGCCAAAAAATCCTTATCCCTGGTTTTTAATAACTTTGCAGCCAACTTGTAAAACTGGGTAATAACATAAAAATAGATGTCACTACTCCTTTAAAACAATTTTGGGATTAATGCCTTATTAAAGTAGTCGCAGTCGTCAGTGATAAAATGAGAATCGAAGAATGAATAAAGAAAAAATACGAGGTCATGTGGCCATGTTATTTACTTCACTGATTTTTGGAGTGAATATCCCCCTTTCAAAGAACCTGATGCCCGACTGGATGAGTCCGTTGGGATTAACATATTCTCGTTTTGCTTTCGGTGCAATGGCTTTTTGGTTGCTTTCGTTATTTCTTAAATCAGAAAAGGTAACCCGAAAAGATATGGGAACCCTGTTTCTGGGATCTCTGTTAGGTGTGGGTGTTAACCAGGCAGCCTTTATCTCAGGATTACAAATGACTTCGGCCACCAATGCCTCCATCGTTATTACTATCACCCCGATTCTGGCGATGATTATCTCGTTTTTTATTCTGAAAGAGCCAATTACATTTAAAAAAGCGGGAGGGGTAATTATTGGTTTAGTCGGAGTTCTGTCAATGATATTAACATCAGAAGTTTCTGCTTCGGGTCGTGAAGCTTCATTTATAGGCGACTTCCTGTGTATCTTAAGCAGCCTTTCGTATGCCTTCTTCCTGGTTTTGACACGCGGAATTTCAAAGCGGTATAGTTCGGTTACCATCATGAAATGGATGTTTCTTTTCTCCGCGCTCATGTTTGCCCCGTTTGGTTATAAAGAAGTCTCTTCGGCGAGAATATTTGTTGAAGGTACTTCAGCAGCATGGAGCAGCTATCTCTATTTGTTGATTGGTGCCACTTTTATCACCTATTTATTGATTCCAATTGCTCAAAAACAGATCCGGCCGACAACCATCGGGATGTATAATTATTTGCAACCACTTGTTGCTTCGTATATTGCAATTATGTGGGGACATGATGTCTTTTCGTGGACCAAACCACTTTCTGCAATATTAATTTTTGCGGGGGTTTATTTTGTAACGACGAGCAAATCACGTGAAGATATTGAACGTGAACGCCTTTTGAAATTAGGCAAGGATAATTTAAATGATCTGAAACTCTCCCCTGTGAAAGAGCCGGTAATCAAGTCTTGATATTTTCAGAAAAATCCGCCAAATATTCTCTTTAGAGCTTCACTTTTACCCAAATTCTTTTCTGTAAGGTTTGAGAATTGGGGGTTTTTGATGTAATATAGCATGATCATAATCTAAATCTGATGAAGCTACTTCATACCTCCGATTGGCACCTTGGTAAGCGATTGGAAAACTTATTGAGACTCGAAGAACAAAAGGACGTTTTAAACGAGATTTGCGAAATTGCAGAGACCGAACAGGTTGACGCAGTGATTATCTCGGGCGACCTTTTCGATACCTATAATCCCTCTGCCGAAGCGGTTGATCTGTTTTACAGGACCCTTAAACGTCTTGCAAACAACGGAAAGCGCGCTGTAATTGCAATTGCCGGTAATCACGATTCACCTGACCGGATAGCTGCTCCCGATCCATTGGCACGCGAGTGCGGGATTCTGTTTGCCGGTTATCCCAACGTTATTATCCCCCCGTTTGAACTCGAATCTGGGTTGAAACTTGTCCGAAGTGAAGAAGGCTTTTTGGAGCTCTATTTACCCGGATGTTCCGATCCACTGCGCATCTTATTAACACCCTATGCCAACGAATTCAGGTTGAAAGCTTATCTGGGTCATGAAGATTCGGAAGAAGAATTACGTAAGCTATTAAATGCCAAATGGTCATCGTTAGGTCAGAAATACTGCGACAACAAGGGTGTTAATATTCTGATCTCCCATCTTTTCTTCGCCCGGAAAGGTGCTGCATTGCCCGAAGAACCCGAAGATGAAAAGCCAATTTTACATGTCGGTGGAGCTCAGGTAATCTATTCGGAAAATATTCCTCTTCAAATTCAGTATGTTGCATTGGGCCACCTGCATCGGAAACAAACCATCGATACAACGCCCTGCCCAATCATTTATGCAGGAAGTCCGCTTTCATACAGCTTTGCCGAAGCTGATCAGGAAAAGTATGTGATTGTTCTTGATATAGGACCAGGGAAAATGCCGGTTATCTCAAATCACGAACTTACAAAAGCAAAACGGTTACTGCGGAAAAGAGCTCATAACGTGGAAGAAGCGATTGAATGGCTTCATGCGCATCAGTCTGCATTAATCGAATTGACCATGAGTACCGACACCTATTTGACAGCAGAAGAGCGCAAATTGCTGAATGCAGCTCACAATGGGATTATCTCGATCATCCCTGATGTAAAAAGAGTAGATGACGATCAGGTTAATTTCAGAAGGACGATCGATCTGACAAAAGGAATGGACGAACTATTCACTGACTATTTCAGATCCGAGAAAGGCCAGGAACCTAATCAACGGATTTTGGATTTGTTTAAAGAAGTTTTAGCACAGGAGGGCGAAGAATGATTCCAATTAAACTCACAATTCAAGGTCTTTTTTCATATCAGGAAAAACAGACAATCGATTTTCAGAAACTAACTGAAGCCCATCTTTTCGGTATTTTCGGATCCGTTGGAAGTGGAAAGTCCTCGATCCTGGATGCAATCACTTATGCGCTATATGGCGAGACAGAGCGAATGAATTCCCGCGACAACCGCAACTACAACATGATGAACCTGAAATCGGATGAGTTGTTTATTGAGTTTGATTTTAGTGTAGGGAAAGAGAGCAGACTCTTTCGTGCAGTTGTCAAAGGAAAGCGGAACCGTAAAAAGTTTGACGATGTAAGGACGCTCGATCGTTCAGCCTATAAACAACAGAATGGGAGCTGGGAACCAATAGAAATTGAACTATTAGAGCAAGTTATCGGACTTAGCTACGAAAATTTTAAACGGACCATCATCATCCCGCAGGGAAGGTTCCAGGAGTTTCTTCAATTGGGGAATAAAGACCGGACACAGATGATGAAAGAGTTGTTTAACCTCAGCAAATTCGAGCTTTACTACAAAACAGTAGCACTCGAAACGAAGAATAATGAGCAAATGCAAAAGCTTCAGGGACAGCTTCAGCAATTGGGAGAAGTGAAACCTGAGCAACTGGCGGATGCAAAGTTTCGGATGGAGGTGATCATTGAGGAGATCAAAAAGCTGACATTGCAATTGTCAGTAAAACAGAAGGAAGAGATTGATTTGAATAAGCTAAAAGAGCTTGTTGCGAAGTTGAAAGCGCAACAAGCTCAAATGGATTTTCTTAAAACAAAGGAGGCGGAGATTCTGAAAACAGAGCAAATGCTCAAAGAATACGAATATTGCCTCGTAAATTATAAGAACTTATTTGACCGGTTGGACGAAGTTGCCAGAGGAGTCATTCTGCTTGAGAAAACGATTGCAGATGAAGACTTTATACTGAATGATAGTACCGATCAATTATTGATTCTAGAAAAAGAATTTGTAGATCTAAAAGCAGATTATGAGCATCGCGATCTGCTTAAACAACAAGCAGGCGAGTTGATAAAGGTTGCCCGAATTATCGAATTGACCGCTGATAATCAAAAGATTGGTGAGCGTGTTTTAAAAGGGATGGCGGTATGTGAGATTTCAAGAGACAAGGTTCAGAAATCCAAAATTTTGGAAAGCGTGATTGTCAATGAACTGAAATCACTTAAAGCCAGTTTGCCTGATCTCGCTGAACTTTCGAAAATTCAGAATTGGTTCACCATCCGAAAGTCGCTCGTAGCTGCTGGTATCGAATGTTCCAAAGAGCTTGATACGATTCAAAAAGAAATTAATATCCTAAATATTCGGTTTGTCGAAAGCGCAGATAACCAGATAGAAGGATTAGATAAGCCTCTTAAGATACATGTTGTACTTGAATTGCTAACGCAAAAAGTGCTGAAATCGAAGGATTCGATATTTGTGATCGACAAGAACCTTGAGCATCTTTTAATTCGCACAAAGCTTGAAGAATATGCTACGAATCTGGAGGAAGGAAAACCTTGTCCTTTGTGTGGTTCTTTGTCGCACCCCGATATTTTGGATAGCGGTGATGTAAAGATGGCGCTGCAGAAGGAACGCGATTCGAAAATGAAACAGGAGAAAGTGATTGAATCGCTTGAAAAATTGATGGTTAGTTTACGCCAGATCGAAACTCAGCTTTATCTTAAGCACGAATCGGCTCAGAAACTTAAGTTAAAGCAGGTTGAAAATCAGGGAAAGACAGAGGTGCACCAAACACTCTTTATTTGGCCTGATTATGCGGATGAACTTGTCCTGAATAAGTCCTTTCAGTCAGCGAGCACTATACAGCATTCTATAAAGCTGAAAGACAGTGAGCTTGAGAAGTTAAGATTGGAAATTGAAAATGAGCAAAAGTTACTTGAGAATTATAATAAGGGCCTGGAAACTATCAAAGAACATCAGACCATTAATCAGTCGGAAATCCACTTTTTAACAGGGCAAATCGAAAAATTGGATCTGCAAGCTTTTATTTTGCAATCGGTAGGCGAGGTAAAACAGTTGTCGAATAGTTTGTTGTTGAAGTATGAAGAAATTGAATCTGCCTATTTAAAAACTACTACAGGGATGACACGCCTTCAAAAAAGACGAGACGAGTCATCCGGCAAGCTTCAGGTAAACAGATCGATGCTAGCCGAACGGCAAAAAGAACAAACCGCTGTGAATGATCAGATTACTAAATTAATGTCAGCTTCGGATTATGCATTTGCTGATCAGATAAAAAAGATTCTGAATCAGAAAATTGATATTGATTTCGAAAAACAAAAGATCCAGGAGTTCAGACAACAATTGCAACTTGCAGATAATCAGGAGAAAATATTGAGAACTGAAATTGGGGAACGTACTTATTCAGCAGACGATCATCAGGAACTAAAGGAAGAGGTTTCGAAATTGAATGAAGTTCAGGCAGCGAAAAACAGGGAGCTTGGAAAAACAGAGGGTGAGATTCGCAAACTAAGCTATGACCTGAATCAACAGAAGGAGATCCGTAAGCACTTGGATAACCTCGAATTGCGGGGTGAGGATATTAAAACGATGAAGCAATTGTTTAAAGGGAGCGGATTTGTGAACTACGTCTCTTCGGTTCATCTCCATAATCTTTGCCTTGCTGCAAACAACCGGTTTTATAAGCTGGTACGGCAAAAAATGAGCCTGGAAATCACACAGGACAATAACTTTCAGGTTCGCGATTTTTTGAATGGAGGGAAGGTGAGGAGTGTAAAAACCCTCTCCGGTGGCCAGACATTTCAGGCCGCTTTATCGTTGGCGTTATCATTGGCAGATAGCATTCAGCAATTTACGGACTCATCGCAGAATTTTTTCTTTTTGGATGAGGGATTTGGATCGCTTGATAAAGAGTCGCTTGACGTTGTATTTGAAACCCTTAAATCATTGAGAAAAGAGAATCGGATTGTAGGTGTGATTTCACATGTTGAGGAGATGCAACAGGAGATTGATACCCATCTGCGGATAGTCAACGACGAAGAAACCGGTAGCAAGGTTTACCGAAGCTGGGAAAACTAATCGCAATATTATCAATTTGTAAACTTTTTCGAGCCATTACTTCTTGATTGGAAAATAAATCTACTTTTGTTTGCCAAATTTTTTTAGGGAAGGGTTGTCTCCCTTAAATTATCACAGGCGTCAAACAACAAAAATATTTGAATTATGGAAAATTCTAAACGTAATGATGCTTTACGTACCGATGCATTAAACTATCACAAAAATGGCAGACCAGGGAAAATACAGGTTGTGCCTACAAAGCCATACAGTACAGCGCGTGATTTGGCACTTGCGTATTCACCAGGTGTGGCTATACCTTGTTTGGAGATTCAAAAAGATCTTCAATGTGCATACGATTACACAGCCAAAGGAAATCTGGTTGCTGTAATCTCCAATGGAACAGCAGTTCTCGGTTTGGGCGATATTGGTGCTCTTGCCGGAAAACCAGTAATGGAAGGAAAAGGTCTGTTATTCAAAATATTTGCTGATATAGACGTGTTTGATATTGAAGTCGATGAAAAAGATCCGGCGAAATTTATTGAAGTGGTGAAAGCCATCGCGCCTACTTTTGGAGGAATCAATCTCGAAGATATTAAAGCTCCAGAATGCTTCGAAATCGAAGAAAAACTGAAGGAAGCCTTAGACATCCCGCTCATGCACGATGACCAGCACGGAACTGCTATTATTTCATCTGCTGCACTGATCAACGCTCTTGAATTGGTTGGTAAGAAAATCGAAGACATTAAAATAGTTGTAAATGGTGCCGGAGCTGCTGCTTCGTCATGTACAACGCTTTATATGGCCCTTGGCGCCAAACTTGAGAACATTGTAATGGTTGACAGCAAGGGTGTTATTTCAACTCGACGTACCGATCTGAACAGCCGAAAAAAACCATTTGCAACTTCACGTCCATGTAATACGCTTGAAGAAGCGGTTGCCGGTTCCGATGTATTCCTTGGCCTTTCGGTTGAAGGTTGCCTTACCCAGGACATGGTTCGCAGTATGGCGGCCAATCCACTCGTGTTTGCCTGTGCTAATCCAAATCCGGAAATTTCATATGCAGACGCTATGGCTTCCCGTCCTGATATTATTTTTGCAACCGGCCGTAGCGACTATCCTAATCAGGTCAACAATGTATTAGGATTCCCTTATATTTTCCGTGGTGCTTTGGATGTACGTTCAACTGGCATTAACGAAGCAATGAAGGTAGCCGCTGTGCTTGCAATTGCTGACCTGGCTAAAAAGCCAGTTCCTGAAGTAGTGACCGCAGCCTATAATTCAAATCATTTAAGTTTTGGACGTCAATATATAATTCCGAAGCCACTCGATCCTCGTCTGTTGGTTACAGTTGCCCCGGCAGTAGCGAAAGCTGCAATGGATAGCGGTATTGCCCGCAAACCAATTACCGATTGGGAGAAATATGAAGAGGAATTACGCTTACGTATGGGTCTCGATAATAAACTGATTCGTGGTTTGACCGAAAAAGCAAAAGAAAATCCGAAACGGGTGGTTTTTGCAGAAGCAAACCATATCAATATGCTGAAAGCTGCTTCGGTTGCCAGGGCTGAAGGCATCTGCATCCCGATTTTGCTTGGGAACGAAGAGATCATTGGAAAGCTTATCAAGAATAATAGTATTGAACTTGAAGGAGTTGAAATTGTAAATCTTCGTCACGACCGTGAATTTTCAAAACGGGATAAGTATGCCAAAATATTTACTGCCAAACGCCAGCGTGATGGGATGACATATGAAGAAGCTTTCGAGAAAATGTTCGATCGCAACTATTTCGGTATGATGATGGTTGAAGCCGGCGATGCAGATGCGTTTATTACCGGAGTTTACACCAAATTTCAGGATGCTATTACTCCTGCCATCGAAATTGTAGGTATGCGCGAAGGCTTGAACCACATTGCCGGAATGAATATTGTAACCACAAAACAGGGAACACTTTTCTTTGCCGATACCATGGTAAACAGCCACCCGACCAAAGAAACATTGATTGATGTTGCCAAGCTGACACAGGATGCGGTGAAATTATTTAATACTGAACCTGTTATGGCAATGCTTTCTTATTCAAACTTTGGCGCAAGAGGTGCCGGAAGTCCAGGCATGGTGCATGAAGCAGTTGCTTATTTACACAATAATAATCCGGAAATGATGATTGACGGCGAGTTACAGTTGGATTTCGCCTTAAATAAAGATTTGCGTCACGATAAATTCCCATTCTCGAAAATTGATGGTAAGAATGTAAATACGTTGATTTTCCCGAACCTTAGTTCAGCAACTATTGCCTACAAGCTGATGCTCGAAAACGGTATGAGTGACACGATCGGACCAATTCAAATGGGATTGAATAAACCAATTCACATCCTGAATGTTGAAAGCACTGTTCGTGATATCCTAAACATGGTTACCATTGCGGTTATCGATGCACAGGTTGAGGAACAAAAACTTCGGCAGAAATTAGTATAAGAAAGCTGCAACAAGCCCGTAAACGTGCTTGCTATTAAATAATGGAAATCCCGTAAAGTAAAATTTACGGGATTTTTTTTATAGCTCACTCTGAACATTGAAATCGAGACCGACTTATTACAATTGCCTGGATTGGAAAAGAAAAATTATTGGATGATATAGTTAAATAGACACTACCCGTCATTTACACACTTTGATGGACACTCTCAACACTGGTCATCCGGGTTATAACAAGATGCTTTCCTGATGAAGCAAAACACATCTGATGTAAAGCAATTTTCATCTTAGGTCAAGCAAAGGCAATCTATGGTAAAGCAAAGCCCATCTACGTAAAAACATGATCAATACATGGTAAAGCAAAATGCATCCGTGCTTAAGCAAGGTCAATCCTATGTAAAGCAACATTCGACTCCAGGGTCGTACCTTTCCTTTGTCGATATGGTTTTTATAAACATGTGACCTCCGGGGTCATATGCAATGGGATTAAGTATGGACAATCTCACGCAATTTTTACCTCTTCAGGTTCAGGATGTACATCAGGGGTGATAATGCTCGTATCGAAATACATTTTAATTTTTTCGGGCTGTCCCTTATATTTGCGCGCAATCACGAGCAGATTATCAAAAGCCTGATCTTTCATGATTTCGAGGTTATCATCCCACGAGCCAATCGAGCCTCCTTTATTTTGTTTATGCTTTTGCTGATCCGACCTGGCTGCATCATACTGGTCTTTTAAATCCTGAAACTCTTTCAGTATTTCACTGCCAAGTACATCCTGATGACCGTTGAAGGCCAGGATAACCTGATCCATCATCGTGTCGATATTGCCCTTGTTCACATTGTTATAAGCTGTACGCCCGTTGGGGAAGAATTTGAGATATTCGGGGGTCGTTTTCTTAAATTTGGTCAGTACCAACGCTTCGCTGTCGAGGATTTTCACCTTGAACACATCAATGATCTGATCAACGGTTAAGGTTTGCGATTTTAGCTGCGTTTTGGTAGTTACAGTAGAGCTATGGCTCAACTGAAGATTGGTAAATTTTTCCCTGGTAGGCGCCTGGAGATCGGCGAAAGGTGCGCCGTTTGCAACGGCCTGATCAAGACGGTCGGTCATATCACTGAAAAATGCAACAGTCAAATCGCGACCAAAACTAATTTTGCCAAAAGGATTTTCGGCATAAGATTCGAGCTTTCTCATAATTTGTTGATGGATTTAATGAATGAATATGGTTTTAATTGTCTTCTAAAAATAAATAAATTCTGCGAAATGTCCAAATAAAAAGAAATGTATTTTCAATTATTATTGCATGTAATTATTTCCATCGGCCTAAGGGTTAACAGATATGATTATTTTGATCAGAATTTTATATTACATTATTGCTGAACTTCAGAATACATACCCTGCATTTGGAATAGTCATCCTGAAACTTCATGACGAATACCCTGCATTTGGAATAGTCATCCTGAATCTTCATCACGAATACCCTGCATTTGAAATAGTCATCCTGAAACTTCATCACGAATACTCTGCATTTGGAATAGTCATCCTGAAACTTCATGATGAGTACCCTGCGTTCAATATAGTCATCATGAAACTTCATGATGAGTACCCTTCATTTGAAATAGCCATCCTGAAACTTCATGATGAGTACCCTTCATTTGAAATAGTCATCCTGAAACTTCATGACGAATACTCTGCGTTTGAAATAGCCATCCTGTTCTCAAATTAAAGTAACAAAAAAAAAGCCACCCGGAGCCGGGCAGCCTTTTTATAACTTTTTGAAAAACAATATCAATAACCTGGGTTTTGAGTTAAACCTGGGTTAGCATCTTTAGCGGTACGGGGAATCGGGAAAATGAGGCATTTCGCCGGAGTAACAGCTTTCCAACCCGGAATTGCGTTCAAAAAAGTGCCAAACCGAATCATATCCTGACGTGCTGAAATTTCCCAGGCAAGTTCGAAACGTCTTTCCTGATAGATATCATTTAGAACTACAGCCGTTTTAAGTTTAGCAGGATCGTCAAACGCTCTTTTGCGGATTACATTGACTAATCTGGTAGCCTCTGCATTATCACCTCCAGAACGAACAAGTGCTTCGGCCTTCATCAGGTATACATCTGCAAGTCTGAAAATCGCAAAATCGTTTTCTGCATCACCATTTTGGCCGCTTTCAAACTCCCATTTCCAGCAACGTGCACCATCTTCCTGTTCTGTCTGTCCCCAACCGTCGGCATCGATACCATATTTCATTGTAACATCAACAGTATGAATTAATGGGCGACCGTGAGCTGTAATAAAAACGGCGCCGGTTGCCGGATCTTTCATCGGTCCAGTCAGGAATGACCAGGCAATCCGTTTGTCGGCGGCATCATAAGCCTTCACATAATCAGGCATAGCACAGATACCATTCCAAGTTCCGATTTTAAGTCCCAATGAAGGAGCTGCAAGGTAGTGAAGTGTACGTTGTGCAATATGATTACCACCATCGCTGGTACTGAATACGATCGGGAAAATAATTTCCTGGGAATTTTGATTCTTAACGATGAAACTCTGCTTAAAAGAAGGTTCAATAATATAGCTCAAACCAAGGACTACATTACATGCAGTTATACATTCCTGCCACTTTGCTCCTCCTGCAGGGTTCCAAACCATTGCATTCAGGTACATTTTAGCAAGCAACGTATAAACAGCGCCTTTGGTCATTTTACCATAACTGGCAGAAGAAACGTCGCTTCGTACAACATCCTTAATTTCATTAAGTTCGGTTAGAACAAAAGCATAAACTTCCGCTCTGGTTTTTGTTGTAGGAAGGGTTTTGTCGTTAAAGTCAGTTACAATCGGAACATTTCCGTAATAGTCGAGCAACATATAATACCAGAATGCCCTCATACCTCTGATTTCTGCAAGTATCTGCACTTTGTCTGTAATTGATTGATTCTCGTTAATCATCGAAAATATCTTATTACAAAGCGTGATGCTTTCAACAGCACTCTTATAGGAATCGGTAACCAAACTGGTCCCTGGAGTCCATGTGTGAAAACGCAACTCTTTAAACTGTCCGCCATCCCACCAGTCACCACCTTTACGGGTTGGGGTGATTGCCATATCAGATGAACATTCACTAAGTAAAAAATAATTAGCAGGAAAGACACCTTTTAAAGTTCTGTATATGGGCGCGATCAATGAGTTTACCTCTTTGGTGTTTTTACCAAATTGGTCAACCGGCAATTTATCAAAAACTTGTTCATCAAGATTAGTACATCCTGGAAAAGAGAAGGATGTCATCATGACAACTAAGAAGATATATATTTTTGTTTTTTTCATGGTTGTTGAAATTTTATAAATTAGAAACTCAAGTTAACTCCAAGAGAGAAGGTTCTGGACTTGGGATAGTATTCGCGTCCTTCAACACCAGGGTTAAGTCCGGACATATCAACTTCAGGATCAAGTCCTTTATATTTGGTGATTATAAACAAGTTTTGTCCTGTTAAATATAATCTCAATTTGGTGAAACCCCATAACCCTTTGGTATCAAAATTGTAGGCCAGCGAGGCATTATCCAACCGTAGAAATGAGCCCTTTTCGATGTACAGGCTACAATATTTTGGACTTTCGGTTAATCCCAAGGTGAGTGCATCTCTCAACACATTTGCTCCTGGAAGCCACTGGGTAGTAGCATATGACATTTTGGAAAAATTCAATACATCATTTCCATAAACACCTCTAAAAAAGAAATTTAATTCCATTTTTTTGTAGGTGATCACATTTGCAATACCATATGTAAATTTGGGTTGAGCAGAGCCGATATATGTACGGTCTTCGTCTGTCAAACCTGCTTTACCATCAATCATATCGTCCATGATATATTTTCCGGCACTATCAAGTCCTTTGCAAACCCATCCATAAAATGTACCAACCTCTTTGCCTTCTTCAACAATATGTGTTGTATTGTTGGATCCGCCACGTATCCAGGCATCGCCTGTTTTAATTGAAGTGGTTGTAAAATTATCATTTGAAAGACTTGTAATTTCGTTCTTGTTATGAGCAAAATTGACCGATGCATTCCACCGCAAATTTTCTTTACGGATGATGTCTCCACTAATTAAAACTTCAAATCCTTTGTTCGACATTGAACCTACATTAGCCATCATGGTTCCTTTTAGATAAGGTGGCTGAGGCACTGTGTATAGGTATAATAGATCCTTGGTCTGCTTATCGTAATATTCGATACTTCCACTTATCCTACCTTTAAATAAGCTGAAGTCAAAACCAACATTGAACATCGCGGTTTCTTCCCATTTCAGGTTAGGATTTTCATTCTGATCGAATTGATAGGCAGAGTACCACTTGCCGTCATCATAATACTGACCCGATTTTCCATATAGAGGCAATGAAAGATAAGGATCCAAACCATCCTGATTACCAGATACACCATAACCAATTCGGAATTTCAATTCATCAAGGTAACTGACATCTTTAAGGAAAGATTCTTCTTTCATCTGCCAGGCAGCTGAAGCCGATGGGAAGGTACCCCATTGATGGTTCTTCCCAAATTTGGAAGATCCGTCACGGCGTACTGATGCAGTCAGAATATATTTACTCAGAAATGAATAATTAACCCTGCCGAAAAAAGAGATAAGTTTGTTCATGTTCTTTTCTGACAATACGTCGCCCGCACGAAGATTTTCACCCGCACTAAGGTTATTGAAACCAAATAAATCAGTTACAAACTGACGGTTTTGCGCAGTCATTCTTTGATGATAATTGTCTTCGTAAGAATAACCTCCAAGTACATTGAAATTATGACTACCGATGATTTTTTTGTAGTTTATGGTAGTCTCTAAAAGTTGCTTGTCGTTCGTGAACGCTTCACGTTTGGCAAACCCCAAATCATTACGACCACGTTCTGTTGTAGAGTTGTAATATTGACCAAAGTCATCACTCTCACGTTGTTTCAAAACATTAATACTGGCAACAAGACCTTCCGTAATATCCAAATCAGCCTTAATATTTCCAAAATAGAGACTATTTTTATGTGGCTGCGAGTTATAGGTCATGTTACGAACGGGATTACCCTGATCATATTCCTGACTGTCAAACCATGTTCCATCCGTGTTTTTAACAGGATATACAGGGAGCATGTTATAAGCCAAAACGAAATTACGCGTATCGCTCTCCTGGTAATCACGCTGTGTAATAGCGCCGTTAAATGCAATATTCAACCTGTCCTGAAGCGCTTTCTGATTAAACGAAAAACGGGCATTGTAACGCTTCATATAGTTGTCTTTTACTACCCCTTGTCGATCCAGATAAGAGATGGATGCTCTGTAATTGCTGTTCTTGCCGCCTCCGGAAAGTGAAAGACTATGACTCTGTGTAACACCGGTACGCATGATCTCGCCAAACCAGTCTGTATTTCCTCCTTTGTCTAGACCAGTGGTACTAATATTGTTTGCCGTGGCATAGTTTCTCCATTCGTCAGCATTCAATAAATTAGGTTTGTTAGTAACATCATCAACCGCAACATAACCTTCATAATCAACAGATGTCTGATCCTTTTTCCCTTTTTTAGTTGTGATAAGGATTACACCACTACCAGATCTTGACCCGTAGATCGCAGCTGCAGAAGCATCTTTAAGTACACTCATCGATTCAATGTCCTGAGGAGCTACAGAAGACAGGCTCATACCAGGAACACCATCAATAACAATAAATGGCTGACTGCTTGCCGTTAACGAAGAGGTTCCTCTCAAACGAATCGTTTGTTCTTTGGTAATATCACCGCTACCATTGGTAATTGTCAAACCGGCCACTTTACCCTTTAACAAATCAACACCTGAAGCAACAACCCCTTTGTTGAAGCTCTTTTCCGATACATTGACAACAGAACCCGAAATTTCACGTTTGGTTTGAGTTCCGTAACCGACAGCAACAACCTCTTCCAAACCAATCGTCTCATCAGCAAGAGTAAAGTTATACACAGATTTAGTGTCGATAACCGCTTCCTGGTTAATCATTCCAACAAATGAAACAACCAGTGTTTTAGCATCATCTGGAACCGATAAGGTAAACTTACCATCCATATCTGTTGTAACACCTGTTGTAGTTCCTTTTACAACTACCGCTGCACCCGGTATTCCCATTCCCGATGAATCAGTAACTTTCCCGGAGATAGACTTCTTTTGTCCAAAAGCCATTCCTGTCGTCAATACCAATAGAAGAACCAAAGACAATAACATCCTGGTCCATTTTCCTTTTGGTAGAAAAATCAGATTTTTTTGTTTCATAAATACATAAACTTTAAAATTAGTTAATAAAAATATAAGAACGCATAAATAATTATTCAATCATAATTATATATTTTTTTGATATACTTTCAACCCACTGGATATTATTTAGAAAAGCTTCACTTAAAAATCATGAAAAGGATGCAGGTTAATCATTCATTTGCTGCCAATTTTAAATTTATAAAATTGAATTTCAATTGCTTTCACCTATATGATTTTTCTTCTTTCATTTTTAGTCCTTCAAAGTTAATAAATATTAACTATTATTGAACGCTTTTAACAATGCATCAGCATGAATATTATTATGCAAACGTTTGCGCCAGACATATTATACAACATACTTTTATGCTTTTGACCAAGAGACTTAAATTCATTCACAATTTTAGCAGATTAGTAATTATCAATAGCCCTGATTTTGGTTTATATTTTCATTTACATCAATCGCAGAAGTAGGTATCGGGAAAAGCATTTTATTCATATTTGTTACCAGTTTTTCCTGCCATGCATCACCAAACCGACCAAAGCGAACAAGATCCTGACGTCTCAATCCTTCCCAGTAGAGTTCGTAACCCCTTTCCTTCAGAATCGCATCCAAAGTTGCGACGGTAAGTAAAGGAAGCGTTTTGCCCACTGCACTTCTCCGGGCTCTGATATAGTTAATATCTGCAAGTGATCCGGCAACATCTCCGTTCCTTAGTTTTGCTTCAGCCCTGACAAGGTATATATCTGATATTCTGATTATCGGGACATCATTCGGAGATGAAAACTGCCTTTCGGTTGTTGGATTCGGAGCAAACTTGATCACCCTGATTCCGGCATTTTCCGCAGAGCTTACCAAATTTACTTCCGGAACAAAAATCAACGGTTCATTATTTCTCATCTTCAAAGGAGTGCCATCCACTCCAAATTGTTGTCCGACTAGAAATCCCTGGTTGAATCCGGTCTCAGGTTTGATTCTGGCGTCATAATAACGGGCATCTTCAACCTTGTTCCAGGTATTGAAAAATGTAGAAGTTGTTGTCGGACCATTCCAGAGGCTTGTGTAATTTCCAAATACCTGCGAATAATGCAATGTGAAATTGACCCATGCACTTCCACTTCCCATATCAACCTTGTCATCCATCGGGACTCTCAAAATAAACTCGGGATGTTCAGCCACATCTTTCTGAAACATTGACCAATAATCAGTTGCAACGGCGTAATCGCTGCTTCCAATAACCAAATCAGCATATTTAATTGCCTCTGCCCATTTTGGTTCGCCTGCGTAAATTTCATAATTGAGGTAAATTTTGGCAAGTAACGCATTTGCAGCTCCAACAGTAACCCTGTCTGATCCAACCTCCGATTTGGTTTTAAGCTTGGGAATCACCGCTTTTATCTCAGCGATCATATAATCCGCAGCTTCTTTTCGTGACATAACTTTCGGGGTGACTGAAAAATCAACCTCTGTAGCTTCACGAAACGGAACCTGACCAAAAAGGTCGTTGATCAGGTACATGTAATAAGCACGTAGGAAACGGGCTTCACCGATATACCTCCCGGTTGTTTCGTTCTGCGCAAATTTTCCGATGTAATATATTGCGGTGTTTGCCCTCGAAACACCCTGACTCAAATTCTCCCAGACAGCTTTCAGTTTTCCGTGATCGGCCGTCCAGGTTTGAAGATGCAATTGCTGCCAATCGCCATTGTCGTACCAGTCAGTTCCCCTTGTGGGTACAATAACCTCATCCGAAGTCACTTCCTGCAGTGCCCAATAACTATCCCATTCTATTGTTCGCCTTAAACTTGCATAGGGCGGATTAATTAATGACTCAATATTTGCCGGATCATTGATCAGGTCAGCGCCCAACTGTTCATCAAGGATTTTCTCCTGCAGATCAGTACAGGATAAAGCTCCAAAAAATGCCAGTGTAACCAATGAAAGGATTAATTTATGAGTGTTCATTTTTCATTGCTTAAGATTAGAATTGCAGATTAAGACCCAGGGTAAACGTTCTTGCTTTTGGATAGGCAGTATAATCCATACCTAAAGAAGGAACGCCATTCTGACTGGCATTAATACTCACTTCGGGATCAAAACCTGTATATTTGGTGATTACAAGAAGATTATTCCCAGTTGCATAAATCCGTGCACTTGATAGCCATTTGATCTGTTTTAATTTACAGGTATAACCGATCGTCACATTGGATAGTCTTAAATAAGAGGCATCTTCAACAAATCTGGAAGAAAATGCATTGGCATTTGCCGGCGATTCATTGGATTTATATACTGTCGTCGTTACGTTTGATCCGTTATCGAGTGCGCCCTTTACAAATAATGCATTGGCAGCATTGTTGTAGACCTTATTTCCCTGTGTTCCATACCAGAACATACTAAAATCGAATCCATTAAAATCCAAAGTGGAATTGAGACTGTATGTAAAGCGGGGTAACGCAGTGCCTAAATACTCTTTCACGTTTACGCCGGCGGCATCTTTTTTGTAAATACTCATTCCATTTGCATCAAGACCTTGGTATACCAACCCGTAAAAGGTTCCAATCGGCTGGCCATTCGTAATAATCTGAACCCTGGTTCCTGACAATCCCTGACCGCTGGCATTGCCTGTTTCGATCAGTTTTACAGGAAGATTCTTTACTTCATTTTTAATTGTCGCAAAATTGACACCTAAATCCCATGTCAACTTTTTTTGTCTGATTAACTGCGCATTAAGTCCCAATTCCAAACCGTTATTAATAATCATAAGATCAGGAACATTTTGCCACTGAGTTTGTGCAGCAGCCGGTGCTTTTGCCGGAATCTCGAGTAAAACATCCTTTGTTTGTTTATTGAACAGATCAATGGTTCCGGTTAATTTATTACTCCAGAAGCCAAAGTCAATCCCTAAGTTTGACTGATAAGTTGTTTCCCATTGAATATCCGGGTTTGGCGTTCTTAGGAAGGTGATCCCCGGCGTAAGCGTATTGTTAAAATATCCATTAGCAGAGGGAGTTGTACCCACAGCCAACAGTGAAATCTTATCAGGAATTTCCTGATTTCCTGTTACGCCATAACCAAACCTCAACTTTAGATCACTAACAACTTCCAGGTTTTTCATAAACTGCTCTTCAGAAGTTCTCCAGGCAAATGCAGCCGATGGGAAAAATCCGTATTTTTTATTCTTACCAAATTTGGAAGAACCGTCGTAACGACCTGTAACAGTAAACAGGTATTTATCAACATAACTGTAATTTGCTCTTCCAAAGAAAGATTGAAGCTCTCTTTCATATGCGGAAGAACTTACAACCGCTTCGGAGAATTTACCATATTGCAGATTGTCGGTATATTTGATATCCTTGACTACAAATCCGTAGACACGCAATTCATTGGTTGATACCCGAATATTTTGGTAAGCATGACCAGCAAGGAAATTAAAATTGTGCTGATCATCGACTTTTAGCGAATACGTGAAATAGTTTTCCACCAACCTGTTATTTGCTGTGATCTTATTGATATTTGCCTCACCCTTATTGACCATATAGGATAACTCTTGGTCCTGGTTCACACGGCGTTCGGCATTTGTACGGTCAAAACCAATATTGAGTTTGTACCTTAAGTCTTTAAAAATTTCAATTTCAGCCGAAAAATTGGCAAGTACACGATCTGTTTTCGTAATATCATCAACCAGGTTGATCATTGCAACCGGATTCCGCTGGTCTTTTGAATATTGGAAATAAGAACCATCAGCATTTCGTATCGGATAGGTTGGATTTAGCTTAAGTGCAGTAAGTATCACATCACCTTCAAAACCACCTGTTTCGGAGATTGGCACCCTAAAATCCTCAACATGTGAAGCAATGATACTTGAAACAATATTTAGCCGGTTATTGAACGAGCTTTGGGAGATTTTAAGTTTTCCGTTTAATTTCTCAACGCCGGTTTTATCGACAATACCTTCCTGATTCAGGTATCCCAACGAGGATTGATAGGTGAAATTATCAGTTCCACCGCCAAATGAGAGGTTATGGTTTTGAATCACCGCAGTGCGGAAGATTTCATCCTGCCAATCAACACTGGCACCTTCATCAAGCAATGCCGATCCGTTTGCTTTTCGGTAGGTTCTGAATTGAGCAGCACTCAGGATATCAATTTTTTTCCTGATTTGCGAGATGCCAGTATAACCATCGTAACTAATTTTCCCTATGCCCTTTTTTCCCTTTTTAGTTGTGATCAAAACGACACCATTTGCACCTCGTGCACCATATATAGCGGTTGATGAAGCATCTTTCAGGATATCAATTGATTCAATATCCTCCGGATTCAGAAAACTGATCGGATTCTTCTTGCTGCTTTCATTGATACCAGCTGCTGTACCTCCATTGGGAGTGATATCGGCATTGTCAAGCGGAACACCGTCAATCACATAAAGAGGCTCCTGACCTGAGCGTATTGAGTTCGAACCTCTGATACGAACACTCATTCCAGACCCGGGTTCACCATTATTCTGTATAATATTTACACCTGATATACGACCTTGCATCATTTCTGCCGGCGAAGTCGCAATACTTTTATTCATCTTTTCGCTTGTCAAATGAGAGGTGGCACCAGTTTGATCGGTTTTCCGCAACGTACCATAACCCACAGCCACAACTTCATCAATTTCATATGCTTCCTCTTCCAGTGTGACTATGAATATCGTCTTCCCCGACATATCCAATTCCTGTGTTTTCATGCCAACAAAAGAAAAAACCAGGGTTTTGGTATCAACAGGAATAGAAAATTGAAAATTTCCATCAATGTCAGTGGTGATACCAATTGTGGTTCCTTTTGCCATAACTGTTGCGCCTGGTATTGGCTGACCTTTTGCATCGATCACACTACCTGTGACTTCCTTCTTTAAAAGCTGTGGCTGTTCAGACAGAATCGGCACACTCACTTTTTCTTTAAGTATAATCTGCCGGTCGCGGACTTCGTAATCTATGTTAGCTTGTGTACAGATTGATTTGAGTACCACTTCAAATTCAGCATTCTGAAAATCAACCGAGATTGCTTTCGAACCGTAGAAAATATCATCCTTGTACAAAAAAATATAGTCGGTTTTCTTCTCAATACTCGCCAATACCTCATGGATATTGGCCTTGTTAAATTTAAGTGAAAGCTTCACCTGTGAAAAGCTTTTGCCATAAGAAGCAATGACCAAAAAGGTTAACAGTATGGTACGTTTCATCTTTCCTAGTCTTAGTCGCATCTCATCCCCTAACGAGAACAAGAATTCTTGTTTTTTTTGCATATTTTTGACTCGTTAAATGGCACATTAATACTAAATTTAACACTTCACTAAACCGGGGAGTGCTCGAACACTCACCGGTTTTTTTCATCTTATTACCTCATAGAGGTCATCTCCCTTTTTGAGAATTTTTATTGATGCTGTTGTAGCTATGCGGCGGCATATTTCATCTTTGTCTTCATTTAGTTCAAGTTTTCCTGAGATTCGCAGACCACCCAACAATGGATCACTGAAGTGGAAACGAATATTATAAAAGCGTTCAACCTGTTTAAGAATCCGGTTCAGATCCGTACTTTCAAATTTAAGAATACCAGCTGTCCACAATGTATAATTATCTGTGTCAACAGTTTTCACATTCGTTATTTTAGTGTTTTTATCAAACGACGCCATCTGATCAGGCACTAAATCTGTTTCTTTATCGAAAAAACCAGCATTGTTCTGCCCAAGGCTTACTTTCCCTTCGGCCAGTACGGTTTCAATAACATTATCTGCAGGATAGGCCGATACATTAAACCGGGTTCCCAATACTTTTATTCGAAGATCACCTACCATAACAATAAATGGATGGTTCACATCGTGTTTAACCTCAAAAAAAGCTTCTCCTACCAAATAGACTTCGCGCGTTTCACCACTAAAATTTTCGGGATAGATTAACCTGCTACCGGCATTTAAAAACACTTTTGTCCTGTCGGGTAACAAGACCTCGGATGTTTTACCATAAGGGATAATTAATTGATTCATTGCAGTACTTCTGGCAGGTTTTGACTGGTCAATGTTTATCGTATCCTTGTTGACCACTAATTTCCCGTCTGACTGGTATTGAACGATCGATTTTTCGGCAGTAAGTGTAATGTCTTCTCCATTCGCACGAATTAATTTGGCAGAATTTCCTGAAATAGATTCCGTGAGTTTCTGAGCATAATTTTGAAGATCGAAACGATTGGGCTTATAAAATAACAGCGCACCTATTGAGAAGAACAGCAATGCAACCGCAGCATATTTCAGTAACCCGGGAATCAATCGCATCGCTTTTCCGGCATAATGCTTTTCTTCAACTTGTTTTAACACCTTCGAAAACAACAGAATTTTCTCTGATTCAGTCAGTTCATCGTTTGACGTCCTGAATTGCATCAGAATTTTTCGCGCTAATTGAATATTCCTTTTTTCTTCCGGATGTTCAGTTTCAAACTGGCTCCACCATTCTTCCAATTCGGAATTCGGATGAAATACCCAGGCAATAAAATTTATGTTTTCAATGTATTTGCTTAGATGCGCCATGCGTTGTTAGTTGTTTCACCTATAAAGGGAACGAACTGTTAAAACATGGACAGATTATTTAACTTTTTTTCAACAAGAAGGTAAATAATACTGTTACGGTCTGATTACTAATAATTTCTCGGACTGTTTTTAATGCACGATGAACCTGTTTTCGCACCGATTCAACAGTAATATCCAAAATGGCGGCTATTTCCCCGTATTCGAGTGATTCATTGTAACGCAAATAGACAGCCTCCTTTTGTTTTGCCGGCAGTTGTCGGATCGCATCCGACACTTTACGGTTGATTTCCTCGTTCTGTTCCTGCTCAATGATTTTGAATTCAATACTATATTGAGGCTCAAAATCAACAGATTCGTTAAACTCATGGGTAACCTTTCTTCCTGCCTTTAATTTTTTGATCAGATTTCGCTTGAGGGCCAGCAACAGGTAAAACTTCAGATTTTCAGGAGAGATCCTGATTTTATCGCGGTGAAGGAAAAGTTCGAGAAAAAGGTCCTGCAATGCATCTTTAACAACATCTTTATCTTTACAAAGCTTTGTACCATAACTGTAAAGCGCATTGACATGGTGGTTGTACAAGACTGCAAAAGCCTCCTGGTCTCCCGATTTAAAACGAGTCCAAATAACCAGCCAATAATCATTGTTGACCTCTTTACTCATTTGGTTAATTTAGATATTTTGAAGCGGTTGATTTTTCGAAATCACCTACAATATTAGAAATAATAATTTCAAAACCAGTTTAAAAAGGACTTAAAATATGAAATTAGTGCAAATTAAGTTGTCACACTAACAACAAATTTTCAGTATTCACCACATTTTTAAGATCGCGATATATCATGTTAAAAAGGATGATTTTTAGTCACCCTTTTGATTTGTTGATTATTTTTTCAACCACATTCGTTCAATATCCTCAAGAGACTTACCAGTCGTTTCGGGCACAAATTTCCATGTTATATACATGTAAGGAATGCACATGATGCCAAAAAGCCAGAATACTCCGGCCGGAGACAGCGTTGTCATTAACCAGGGCGTAAGCTGACCGATCAGGAAAGTTCCGATCCATAATGAAAACCCTGCTGCCGACATGGCCAAACCCCGCACCCGTGCAGGATACATCTCCGAAAGCAGTACCCAGATTACCACGCATATGGAGATCGCACAACTAAAAATATATACCAATATCAATATCAGTAAGGTTACAGGAGGAACTACATTCGACACTTTGTTAAGTGTAAAATAGAATCCAATCAATATCAGAGATACAATCATCCCTGAAACGCCATAATAAACCAGCTTCTTACGGCCAATCTTATCAATTACAATCATTGCAACTACAGTCGATCCAAAATTGACTAATCCGACAAGAACCTGATAAAGCAATGAATCTCCTTCGGATAATCCTGTTTGCTGAAAGATGGACGGACCATAATACAATACTGCATTTACACCCATAAACTGACCCAAAATAGCCAGGCTGACACCAATAAAGAGCGCAATGCGGAATCCTGGTTGAAATAATATTTTCCAATCAGATTTTTCCTCAGATTGAACCAGGTTTTTCAGATCCGCCACCTGCTCATTGGCCATATCGGTGCCGTAAATACGTTTCAGCGTTTTCAGAGCCGCCACCTCATTTGATTTTAGAACCAGCCACCGGGGACTTTCAGGAATGAAAAACAATATAATGAAGAACAACAATGCAGGAAGTGCCTCTGCACCAAGCATACCGCGCCATGTTTCGTTTATGATGTATTTACCCCAGAATCCGCCTATCGTTCCCAATTCCCTCATATGAATCGCATATTCGCTGATCGCATAATTGACAAGGTAAGCCCCCACGAAACCAATCGTAATGGCTAACTGGTATAACGATACCAGGGTCCCGCGGTAACGCGACACCGAAATTTCGGAAATATAGAGGGGAGATATCACCGAAGCAACACCAATACCAATACCTCCAACGATGCGGTATATGACTAAATCGGAAACGCTCCCCGAGAACATACACCCAATGCCGGAACTTGTGAAAAGTACTGCTGAAAATATAAGAACTCCTTTCCTTCCAAAATGATCACTGAGTTTTCCGGCCATTGCAACACCGATAATAGAGCCAACCAAGGCACAGCCCACATACCAGCCTGTACTCACATCATTCAAACCAAACTGAGCCGAAACGCTGCCGATTGTTCCCGAAATAACTGCGGTATCGTAGCCGAAAAGGAAGCCTCCAAGAGCTGCGACTGCTGCCAAAAAAATTACATACAACAGGTTTTCCTTGCCTTTCTGAATTGTCATGAAATGAGTTATTTGATGTTAAAGTATTCCTTGTACCGATTGTATAGATGACCTGCCTGAAGATACGACGACTGCGGGCTCATAAAATGCGAAAATTCGAATGTAATTCCCTTGTCATATCCGGCTCTGGAAGCAGCCTCAAGCTTCATCCTGAGTTTATCAAATTTAATAGGGAAAAACTTGATAGGCATATCGCGATCGAACGTTTCTGCGTTGGTCCAGCATTTCATCCCATATTTATCAGCCATCTTTTTATTCACAGTGAAGAAGGCGTCGAGTTCATCGTAATCGATATGACCGTCCTGGAATGCACAGGCATCAACAACGTCGTGGATTCCGTCAAAGATCTCACCCCACTCACGTTCATGCTCCTGAACCGAGACAGCGTTTTCCTTGGTTAGATTGCCACCAGCCGCATCAACAGCTTTCTTGCCATCAATCCACGGCGAAATAAATGTGGGTAAGCCACCCGAGACATCTTTACATTGTTTTCCCATGGCATGAAAAGCGCCAATTGCCCCTTTTGTTTTCCGGCTTATTTCACCGCTGATGTACCAACCCTGGAAACTTTTGTATTTGCTTCCGTAGTTCTTCCAGATTTCGTCAATCACATATTTATTGTCTTCCACCTCCCAGCTTAAATCTCCCGTGTCCCAATATTTACCGGAGTCGTACAAACCGAAATAAAATTTCATCTTATATTTATCTGCCAATCGCAGGTATAAGTCAACCAGATCGATTGATGGCATGTAACAACCATGCTTTATGATCAGGTATTCCGAAGGGTAGGTAATAAATTTTCGGTAGCCCGAACGGATCATGATCACCGTATCTATCCCAATAGCTTTCATATGGGCAAAATCCTTGTCCCACTCTTTTTCGCCCCAATTCTGGTGAGGAATATCGTGAGAGATCTCATCCAGAAAAGTGCCGGTAATTTTCAGTCCCATTACTCCAGGTAAAATCTGTTTGTTCTCTGTTTCGGATTCAAAGATGAACTGCTCAGACTCAGCCGCCAATCCGTTGAATGGGATTGTCATTGCTGCAATTCCCGAAAGTGAAGCTTTTTTGAAAAAATCGCGACGTGTGTTTTGCCCGTTTGACATGGTTAATTATTGTTTGAGTTTGATAATATCAGTTAAATCAAGTCTTAAAAGTACATTGATTTGCAGGAAAATCCGGCTCAAATAATTGCTGGTGATAAAATTATGTTTCAGCATTTTGTATTATTCAAGGATTTTCCAGATTTCATACATACCTCTGGGAACATGAAAACATCCTTTCCATTTGCCGCCTTTCAAATCAAGCAGCGGATTTCCTTCACGGTTGAGATAACCATACCATTCGGGATATTCAGGATCTTTGAAAAGTTTCCAGGTATACTCATGAATGGTTTCAAACCAGGTTTTACATTTCTCATTCCCGGTAAGCCGATAACCTTTGGCCATCGAAATTAGCGTTTCAATATGAACCCACCAAAGTTTCTGATCCCATTCCAGTTGCTGTGTAGGATGACCCTTTATATCGAGGAAATAAAAAATACCGCCGTTTTTTTTGTCCCAGCCAGCTTCCGTAGAACGAAGAAGAATTTCTATCGCTTTATCAATTAATGCTTTGTCGTTATTACGCACTGCCAGATCCATCATGAACCACATCGACTCGTTGGTATGCCCTGGATTGGTCAGACGTCCTTCGAAAGAATCGCTGAACTCACCTTCAGGAGTCACGCTTTCAAGTATCAATCCCGATTCCTTGTTGTAAAAAACCTCCATCACCTCTTTGATAAGCGGCTGAATCGTCTTGTCGACCTGTTCGGTTCCCAAAATATCTTCCATAATCAATGAAAGGTTGCATAGAATCATGGGCAATGCAAAACTTTTTAACGACCGTGTTCCGGGGAATGCTTTATTATACAATCCTTTGGGATTGTCCTGTCGTTTCTGAATATTTGCAAAAGTAGCGATGGCAATCTGTTTGTGTTCTTCATTACCCGTTGCCTTGTATAGCTCACTAAAAGCCATGGCTGCAAAACAATCCGAAAAAATATTGTATGGCTGAACCAGCGGTTTCCCTTCTCTTGTCAGCGAAAAATACCAGTTACCTTTGGCATCCATACCGAATTTCTTCATGAATCTGGCGCCATGCAATGCCATATCGAGCCACTCCTGTTTTTTCTCAACTTTGTTGTATAACATTGAGAAAAGCCAGACTTCGCGACCTTGAAGCCACATAAATTTATCTGTATCATAAACTTCCCCTTGTCTGTTCAGACATGTGAAATAACCTCCAAAATCGGCATCTTTGGAATGGTTCATCCAGAAGGGAATGACCGACTCCAATAATTCATTTTTGTATTGTCCTGCGTATTTCGCTAATTCGTTGTTCATTTCGTATTTAATATTTTATATTCGCTTTACTTAACTTCCTAATTCATCGATAATTCCCGTCAAAACCGATTGATTTGGCTTCAAAAGGACGTATCAATTCATCAACAAGCACACTCAATTCTCTTTTCGTAATTAAAAGTCCGGGATCAAATTTCCTTTTCAGTTTTCCCTCCCACAGTTTCTGAATATCAGCTGAAATATTCATATTTAGAAATAAAGAGATCAATTCATTGGCTTTTTTTACCGTAAGTATTGACTGATCTTCGTAAATGGAAAATTTATTATCAAACGATTTTAAACCTTCGGAAAATTCCTTCACTGTAACAGTTGTATCGGGATAAAACCAGGTACGGTTGGCCCATTTATATGATTCACCTTTGACTTTCAGAATTCCTGAAGCGGTTATGCGCTGAATTGCCTGAAAATCTTTATCTGCCGGGTTCACATCGATCAAAGGCATCAGGTAGGCGCCTGCATCAAGGAGCGTCTGTTGAACGGTACGAATACTAACATCCCTGACATTCTGATTATTTCTAACACTCAATGCTGCCAGGGCACCAGCAGCCTGGCCTGTCAATAAAACGCAAGGCTGAAGCCGGGTCGCACCATTCATAATATTGGAAACAGAAATTGCTTTGTCCGATACAATCAAACCATCAATCTTTTCAGGGATAAGAGCACCCAGCGGAATATTAAACGATGGAACTGCCGGAAAATCAATCTTTGGTGCATCAGGATTACACGCGTGATGATGGTCGACGGGATAGTCACCAACCGAAATCCCGGTCCGGTACAACGGCAAGCCACCATAAATGTCTCGCACATGATTGATCGTCAATCGCTGGATACCTCTCAACCGTCGCCCTTCGCGGTGATAGGGAATAAAAGGAAGTTTGTCTGAAGTTGGAAATTCGTCATCGGCCAAACCAAACTGTTTAAAACCAAGTTCGGTTTGGATATAATAAATAAAACAAAGTGTTCGTTCTTTCGCCTTATTTAGTTCATTCCTGCGTTGCGACCAATCCAACTCAACTACATTTAAATAAATGTCATTTCCATGTCTTGGCCAGTTAATCATGTATTTATTATTTGGGAGGCGACCGTAATTCAGCATTTTTTCGCAGTCAATCAAAACTGAATCTACTGTCATCGCACATGAGCCCAGGAATAGCTCAGGATTGTAATTTTCAGGTTTCTTGACGGTTTTATCTGCACCCTTTCCGAAATCTTTCAAAATTGCAGTCCACGTAAGATCCTGTACGATATTATTTGCAGTCTCCGGAGCATTTTCTTCGCCGGTTACCGATCTTGCTTCCATTCCCAGATCAAAAGCTGCACCTCCCATCGCCAATCCGTCACCCAAATCCGTAGCATCAATTACGACTTTAGCTTGAACAGTTAAGTGTTCCTTTTGCTCATTTTCAAAGACAGCTCCGGTAACTTTATTTCCCTGCTTAAGAATCTTCACTAAATGGTAACCATAAATCACTGATAGTTGCTTCTCTGCAGCGGCCATCGATTTAAAAATACTATCGCCAATATGAGGTTCAAATTGGGTATTGCTAACCCATCCGGTTGCAAGTGCGGCTTCCCCGCCATAATGGGTTCTTAGTTTACTCCGGAATTCATTCCATATTCCTGAATTCAAAAGGTGATTACCGTCTGTGGCACTCACTCCTGCGGCTGTCATCATACCACCAAGCCAGGGTGTTTCTTCAACGATAAGCGTTGATACATTCAATCTGGCTGATTGCAGACCGGCCGAAATACCGCTGGTCGTACCTCCTATAACCAAAACATCAGTATGCTTAGTTTGCTCTTTCGGCATGTATACATATAAACTCACGAAGATGCAACAGGCAATTAAAGCAAAGTAAATTCCGTTCTTCATAGGTTATCTTTCGTTTAGCTTTATGCTATATCTCGTTCGTCAAATGATTTTATCTCGTATTCGTCGAAATTGAACTTTTTACACCGCTAAATTAATTCATTTCCGAATAAATCAATATTTAATAATTTATTTTAATCTAATTGACATTATTCTGAAATACATTTAATAATAGAAAATCATTCCTGACTTACAGAGTGTTATCAAATGTAGGTTCAATCTTGAAAATTATGGCCAGACAAGAAGGGATAAAGTTAACTTTCTGAAGCTTTTGCGGAAAGCAATACTATTCTCAAATTGAGTTTATGAGCTGCGGAAGAGTTTATCCCGCAGAATATAGCAGGCACCAATTACTCCGGCCTTTGATCCCAGGGTCGACATCTTCAATTCCATATCGAGACTAACAAGGCTTAGTGAATATTTATGGATAGCGGTACGGATGGGCAAACGCAAATACATCCCTGTTTCAGCCAGCATTCCACCAATAACGACAAGTTCAGGATTAAAAATATTGATCAGCATTGAGAGATAACGCCCCATATTACTTCCAATTTCTTCAATGATCTCAATACCAAGTGTGTCTTCGTTTTTTGTAATGGCGGCTAAAATATCTTCAACTGTAATCTCTTCGATTGCCATTTTCCCTGAAAGAATTGAGATTGAGCCATTTTCGAGCGCCTTTTTAAACTTTCGTTCCAACGCAATGCCGGAGGTTTCAGTTTCCAGACACCCTTTTTTCCCACAATGACAAATAATTTCATTATCGAAAACGGGACTATGGCCAAACTCGCCGGAATAACCGGACTTGCCATAATACAGTTTCCCATTGCAAACGATGCCGATCCCGACACCCCAGCCAATGTTTACAAAAATAACATCCTTCTCATTCTGAACTACACCGCAGTTGTATTCACCATATGCCATGGCGCGGGTATCATTTTCGAGGAAAGTTTTGATATGTATCTGCGATTCGATGATCTCGCTAAGTGGTTTCTCTTCGAAGAAAAAATAGCTATAACTAAATCCTTTGCGGGAATTAATTCGTCCACTCAGATTGATACAGGCTCCAATTATTTTATCTCTTAAAACGCCCGAATCATCTACAAACTTGTTGATAATTGAGCAAAGCGATGAAAGGGATTCCCGTGTGTTTTCAAGGGTATATAAGATATTTTCAGATAGTTTTACAAAGCTATTATTGAAATCCTGAATCCCTATGTTAATAGAATCGCGTTTCACTTCAACTCCCAGGTAAAAACAGGCATTGGGATTTATGCCATATTGTGACGGCCGTCTGCCACCCGCTGTTCCAACCTTGCCATCCTCAAAAACGATTCCTTCGTCAATTAATTCTGCGATAATCTTAGTAACTGTAGGGATACTAAAGTCGGTTTCCTTGCACAGTTCCGCGATAGTAGCGACTCCGCTCAATGTCAATCGCTTGATTATGCTCTTTTTAAGCTTAATTAGTTTTAGAGCCGAAAGCGAAATATCTTCAGGATAATCAAGCAGAATAGAAAGACTCATACAGGTTTTTTAAATTTAATTATCGCAAGGTTGTTGAATAAACCAACTTAATCTATTTTAATAATTCAATGTTAGTATTTTTTCTGTAAATAGCATAGATCGAAATTCGTCTGAGAATTTGATTAGAGGTTGCATTCAGAGTTACTATTCAAATTTGATTGACTGAAACTTTTTAAATTCATGAAAAGATTGATTGATGGAAGTCCATGCCCATTTGACCATCTTGCCACTGTCGTAATCAAGCCTGTAAAAATTAGCATTCCAGAGAGTTCCGCTTACCGGTGGGACATTGGATAGCGGATTAAACAATTCATAAGAAAAAAAAAGTTCAGCGCTCCATGATTTGATCGTACTTCCGGCCTCCATCTTACCGCCTTCAATATTAACCTTCTTGACAACCCGTCTTTCATTTTCATAATGCCAGGGAATCCAGCCATACATTTTGCCATTCAAATTGGGGATGATCAAAACAAGTTCCTTATTCAACTGGTTGATTTCATATTCCAGATAGATTGGAACTTTGGGATCGGGATGAAAAAACACCTCAAAAATATCTGCTTCAAAAAGGTTTTCAAAATCCTTGTCAAATTGTGTAGTTATCTTATTGTCCTTCCCCTCAAACAACAAATAGATTCCCTTGCCAGAGTACAGTATTTTAAACCTGGTTGGATATTCTTCCCCTTCCGGATCAAGCTTTATCAACTTGTTCCAGGTGGCCTTATTCCATTCAGGATCAATTCCTTTTCCGGTTACACTAAAATCCTGACATTTTTTAACTGGCAAAGGTTGTATGGTGGGTGGGTTTTCAGCAGCAGTAAAATTAATTGAACCCAAACAGACCACGAAAGCACCTATTAATAACGAGTATAGCTTCATAACGCTTCTGTATTAAATGGTGAGAAAATCGTTTGAAGGATTAAACATCCACTCAAACGATCTTTTATTATAATTCTATTTCTATTTGTCAGTGGCATGTTTGCCGGTTTCCCTTCCTTCCCAGCCACTTTTACCTTTGTCGATAAAAATTTCAGTAACGGTCCTTGAGACACGGTCATCTACCTCTTCAACCAGCTGGATTCGTAATGGATTTGTAAGTTTCTTCTGCAATTCAATTACAGGGGCATATGGTTTTGCACCTTTATCCGTCTCATAAACCAGGTAAGCCCACTTTTCTGAAAAAACATTCCCCTTCATTGCCGGAATCATCTGTTGCATATTCGACGAGAGAAAACTCAACGACAGCGCCCTGGCCCAGTAAATCCATGGTCCTCCGGTAATATAAAAGAACGGATTGAGCAATCGTGGCGAAGATTCCAGCCCTGCATTGGCATAACTTAGCTGAATACCAGCGAAGCCTACGCCCGTTTTCTCGTTGTAGAAAGTTATCCACGGAACATCGGCTTCCATTTTTAAATCGGTAAGATCGGGCATCTGCGTCACGTCATAATTAATCACCGAATCTCTTACAACATCGTACCATGCCGCATGGGTAATCAATTCCCGTTTGATCACAATCTCGCCGTTGCGCAATGCAAGGCAATTCACTGTTTCATTGATCCGTAGAACAGATGAACTGATAAAATAAGGTTTGCCTGGGTAAAATTCATACCTCACCGAGGCATCGACCTGCGGTATTTCGCGCAGATTTCCCCACACTTCGCTTGAAGCAAGGACCGGTCCCGAAAAGGATTTCATATTTTGAGGTGGTTTCCAGTCTGAAGTATGCGTCCAGGGTGTCGGAGGAGTATAAATTTCAGGATTCCAGTGGATGGCACCATTCGTTTCCTTGCGGTGATACAAAGGAAATTCGGGCCGTTTCTTCAATGATATCTGGTCGAGATGGCCTGAGTTTGGATGCAAAACAACTGAAATTAAATCATTGTCAATTTGAAATCCCGGAGCATCACCCTGCATATGAAGATCTGTTCGGTATGTTTTCGCCATGGCCGCGTCGTTGTTATAATAGATCAAAAATACGCGACTGGACCTTGCAGGCACATCGGCAAGGAATGCAAGCCGCGCCGTAACTGTAGGCAGCCAGATTGGAACCTGGCGGGTGGGTTTGCCACTTGCATCCGGTGCAAGGTCATCTTCTTTCAGGTACTCCTGGATATCGAAAACCTGTGACGGAACCTCTGTCAATTGATGGGTTTCAGGATCAACTGAAACCACACGAATTTCCCGTTTCAGGTCCTTTATCTCATCAGGATAAAAGGCAAGCAATACCTCAGTAGGCTCTGCCTTCCTTGCAATACCTGCAGTTTCACTTAATACGACCGATTTGTATTTTTTCCATGCGGGATCAAAAGATTCAGAACCCAAAGGTGCTGTAACGGATTTAACAGCTGAAATAAACAGATCGCTTTCAGAATTCTTCGCCGTTTTTTTCATCCGTACTGTTACTTTGACCTCGTATTTCATTCCGGGTTCCCATTTTACCCAACCAATCACATAGGGTTGATTGTAAATGGAATTATCCTGTGAAAGTCCTGCTCCGGAAGGAGGTCGATGGGTTAATACAGGTTTATTCAGATCTTCAGTATCAGTCTCTTTGTGCAGATTTGTGAACCGAAGTGTTTTACCGTTGACTGCTACCTCAACTTCCATAATGGAAGGATAAGGAAGCTCAAGTTCCGCTTTTAGAAAGTAGAATGGGATGGCAGGACACGGATATCCCAATTCTAACTTACCAATCTTCAATTCTTGTTTGACAGCACTGAATCCGTTTATAGTACCCAACAGCAAAAGGATCAGAAATGTGATATTCCTCATTAAATGATTGTTCTTCATAGGTATATATTTAAATTCTCATTTTGAAAATGCAGCTTTATCTTTCAGTGATCAAATTCCTTTTCCGCAGTTCTTTCACCCCATTTTCCCATGGACCGCCGGCGCCCCACATGTAATACGAAAAGTACATGGTGCTTTTTTGTGTAATCGGAACCCATGGCTGAAATTCAGTATAGTAGTAATGTGCATCACCATTGCTCGGATGGTTCATCCACATATGAAGGAAAAGAGGCTGAGTGACCGGATATGCTCCGACAAACGTAATGTCTTCTTTTTCATCATACCCGGCATTCCAACCCTCTTTCAAGGTGAATAAATGTCCGTAATATCTTTCCGGTTTCATCCGGTATTGTCCCAATCCATCAACTGTCGGAACAGTAAAGACATCTTCAGTACCATGAGCCGCACCAAGTTCCAAAATGGGTTGTGGCCCGATTACATTTGCTTCCGGATTTTTAAATGTTAGTGCGAATCTTATTTCAAGCAAAGGGGAATTGCCATACAGTGTGAACGTCTTTTCAAGCCTGTTTCCATAATAGTCAGCCACCATTTTCACCTGCACAAAATCGCCTTTGGCCTGAACCAGCGTGGCATCGTATACCTTATGTGTTTCCATACTTCCCTGTCCGAGAAAATCTTCAAATCCTCCGTAAGGATAATAGCCTCTTTCCCTGAACGGACGTCTGTCATCTATTGATTTTTCGGGCCACAGTTTGAAAAGCAGATTGTCCTTTCTGCTTTTTACAATGTACTCGATGACGCGCGCACCTGTTGACAGCAGCGTTACCTGCACGCTGTCATTTTCGAGCCTGAATTCATTGACACCATCACTGTTCAAATCAACAGCATAAGCACGTGCAACACCTTCGGCTTTTCCAACTCCCAACTGACTTGTTGTTTCAACGCCCAAAGCTGAAACTTTCACGGTATAATCTCCGGCAGCCAATTTAAGGTCAAAAAGCATATCCTGAAATTTACCCAAAGAAGCCGTATTGTTTTGATTGGCTGTAAAAACAGCTTTACCCGTTTTATTCTTTTCAAATACCTGTACCTTCACCGGGAAAGGAACATTGCTTGAAAAATTGTGAATGCTGACCGGGTATTTTACAATTGGAGCATGTCCATAAAGTAACCGATGAACAGAAATGGCAGGCGGCATATCCAGAATAGCCATCGTCATTTTTTTCTTGTCATCCCATTTAAAACCGGCTACAACCGGATTGGTAGCATTCATTCCACTGGCCAAAGGTCGAATCCTGATGACGATTGTTTTTGAACTATTGGCGGGTAAATTTAAAGCTGAAACAATCGGTTCATCTGCCTTGACTTCGGGTGGAAGCTGAATATCCAGGTTCCCTGATACCGGATGTGAATAGGTATTTGAAATTGTAACGTTTAGATTATAATCCTCAATATTTGCCTCTATATCAATTTTATCACCAAAATAATCCTCCAAATAAACGCGGTCCAGCAATAGCATCTGTAAAGCATTTCGGTAAAGAGCAGGCCCCATCATTTTGCCCTGATTCAATACAGCAACTTCCCGCCGATCCATGATGGCCCCCCACATTAAATCGCGGGTAAGTTTCTCTCCTTTTTTAATGAATAAAACCATGCTCGGAATCAGGTCACCTTCAAAGGAACCTGTATTGGAAATAAAAGGAACATTCTCATTATCAATTTGCTTTTTATTTCCCTCGGTTGCAATGTATCCATCGTAATGATATGGATCGCTTTCCGCATCATAAACCGGTCTGAAGACATAGCCGTTTTTACTGTGCGCGTAATCAATCCACGACTGTTTGGTGATCATGTCCTGCACCTGTAATCCCTTGTAATCCTGACAACCAAAGATGGGCGAAAATCCGACATCGGCAACGACAGGCAGATTGGCCTTCTTCATCCATCCGGCAAGTTCATCTTTCATCCAGAAATCCATATAGCCGCTGAATACAAACCATGTGTTCCCCTCATTCATTCCTTTTCCAATCAGTTCAAGTGGATGGCCCTGCACGCAAGTCACACTTTTTAAAAGGGTTTCAGCGCCAAACATGCCCTTGTTCAGATCGTATTCTGCAAGGACTTTCTTCGTATTTTCAAGAAGTTCTTTTACCCTTTTGAGTGATGGACTATCTTTTGATGACACCACAAATATTTTCTTTGAACCATTCTCAAGATAAAAGGCATTGACTTCTTTAAAATCAACAGTTCCAAGCTGATAGCTTTTCAATTGCTTTTTCAGTAAAGTGTCAGGCACAAATTTCTCAGTAAGTTTTTTTCCGGCTTCCGAGATAGGATCTGTAAAAACCAAAACATTACCTGAGCCGATTGACTCTTCCAATTCCTTCAGCGACGGAGTTACTATGGTTTTATATTCGCCGGAAAACAGCCCGCTAATAAAACCCTCCTGAACCGATAAGCCAGGAACCTGCATATCCTCCGCAATATCAATTTTACTTTGAGCGATATTGTTTCCGACATTTGGAATACTCATTTTAAACAAATTCCCATATCGGAACCACTCCTTGTAATCATTGTGCCAGTAGTTTGTATATCCGCTGAATTGAACATCGGTACGAATCGTATTTCCCAACGGATCGAATGAACCCTTAAAGGTATAGTCGTTTAATCGTTGGGCATTTGCGGAGCCGGCAATCAAAAAATAAAAAACTATTAATAACAAGATTGAGTCCCAGGTTGTAGTTTTCATTGTTCATTGATTAAGGGATTGATTATTTATCTTTTTACATTCTACTTTGGATTCGGAGTGGATTCGTGTGATTCCAATATACGGTGATCACTAAACATTAGATTCAGAAAAAAGGCAAAACGTTCTGAATCAACCATCTTTTTTTGAATAATTACCGCTTTTCCCATGTCGCCGGAATAAACTGCATTGCACCACTGAACACTCTGGGATAAGGGATTTTTCACAAGTAATTCATTCATAATATTATCCCCTTCTGATTTATTCCCGCCCTCTTTTAACAGCCAGGCCGTCAGAAAGTCATTTTCATCGAAGGATAAGTTCCTGAGGACTGCATTCCCTGCTATTTTTTTATGCATATCACTTGCAGACTGTTTGTCATTTAGTTTTTTATAACACTGAAGTGCAACAAAATCTTCAAGACGTTCATCCACCTGATAAGGCTTTCCTACCCCCAGATTTTCTGGCCATTGACGGGCCATACCGACACTTTCAACCGCCTTTCGGTATTTCCGGTTCTTCATCAAATCCAACGCATTCCCGATGTTAGCATTTCGCCAAACTGTCCGCCCATCGGTAGCTCCTTCATTTGGTAAAACTCTTATCTTTAGAAGCATATTTACGCAATCTGAATATTTATGGTTCATTTCCAGAACTTTAGCGCAATGCAAACCAAGTATATAGTTCTGAGGATTTTTTTTATAAAAATCACGGGCCAATACTTCGGCTTTAATCAGGTTGCCCTTTCCGATGAAAAATTGAGAAGCATACAATCCGGCACGCCAGTCATTACCACTAAGTGCCAATGCTTTTTCAATATCTGACTGAGCCTGTTGACTTCCCGGAATGGCAAGTTTGGAACGTGCAATATAAAAAGGGAAGAAATCGGGTTTATCCCCACAACTGTTCCATAAATCAAAACCTTTTTTTTCATTACAAGCATTAAGATAAACGAGTCCAGTGTAATAACTTATTTTCCAGTTTTCTAAAATAGATTGTGCCCATTCCAACGGTTTCAGGGTTTCTGCCCGGAAAGGGAATACAAAATCGGGTTTTACTTGTAGTGCTTTTGCAATGGTAGCTTTGGCTAAATCCTCTTTCCCGCCAAGATGATTCAGATAGCTTTTCCAAATTAAAACTATCGGTTGATTTTCAGGCGCCAGTTCCAGAACCTTCATCGCATCAGATAATTGTCCGTTCCTGAAATACCACATTGCATATTCCAGATAAGTTTCCTGAGGCAACTCGTTTGTTATATGGATTTGAAGCTGTGTTTTGTTTTCAGAGGTGGAATCAGCGAGAAATCTTTCAAATCGGATAAAGTGGTTTAATGGGTCCTTCAGTTCTAAATTGGTTAGTTCATTGCCTGCATCTTTAAGCATCCCTAGTTTTCGTAGACAGAGAATCTTCGTTTGAATGGCATCTGATCCCAATTGATTATACAACAGACTTTTGTCAGCATATTGAAGCGCTTTCCGGAAATCGTTCTTGCTTAGGAAAATCGAAGCGAGTGCATTATAGGCCGCACTTCGTTGTGAGGCAGCAGCGGAGGCAATTGAAAATCCATCAATGGCTGAAGTAGTATCGCCCAATGCCAGTCCTGCCAAACCATAAATCATATTTGCATCCGCATCATAAGTATCTACTGAAAGTGCTTTTGATGCAAATTCATTTGATGAAGCAAAATCCGTTTTCCGGTAGGCAAGGTTAGCCATCCCTGTAAGTGCTGGTACAAACCACGGCTCGACGGCCAACGCCTTTATGTATTCCTCACCTGCTGTTTTATACAACCTCTGTCGTTCCTGCTCTTTACCTTTCGTGTAATGACCATAAGCTGATTCCCAATTAAATCCGGCAGGGGGTTCAACCGGGCGCTTTAGCAGGTATTTTTCCCGGTTGGTTTCGAAAAGCAATTCATTTTTAAGCCAGACACTTAGATCCTTTTCGCTCCCTTTGTACTCAAATGAATTTGTGAAAACCTGCATCGGATTTGAATGAATTTCTTTCGCATAAACGACCTTTTTGCCGCTTCTGACTTCCAGTTGTCCATCCGTTTTCTCATTTGGACAAAACCATAAGTTGACTGTATCGCCGTGTTGTTGAATGTTTACTGATCCTGATGGCAGCGCACTTTTAAGCCCTTTGGTCTCCTTAACCGGAAACCAGTATTCTGTCCATTCATCTGTCGAACCGGAAGGAAATCCCCTGTTTTTGAAAGGCGTATTACTGCTTTCACCGGCAGCCTGGTTAAATAACCTGCCAGATTGAATTTCAGTATATTGACCATCGGTATCTGTGAGCAATTTGTCCCAAATCATTCCCTGGTCAGATAAGCCCCATATCCAGACTTTCTTTCCAGGTTTGTCATCAAAGGTTGAGTAATGCACAAATCCGAAATCATCATCGTGCCAGAAAGCGCCATAAAAACCTGTTGCTTCACCAAATACATGGTACGATTTATAACTACCAAAATTATTGTTCTCGTAAAAATTAATCTTCCGGCCCTGTTCATCAACTGGCCATGGGGAATGTTTTCCGTCGTGTCCCAGGTGGTAATTTCCCGGGAATGTATATTCAAGATTACCAGCAGTTTTAATCCCCAGATTCATCCAGTGATAATAGGATTGTTCCAGCGCTGTTGGATTGTCCCAAACTGAACGAGTGGTGAAATAAGCTTTATCTTTTGGCAAATTAATCTCTACACTCCATCGGGTGCGCGAAGGAAGATCGATTGCTCCCACAAAGCAGCTCACACTGCCGTCCTCATTTTTTCTGACCAGATAATCTACTGGTGAGGAACAGGTTGGTGCATGCCCAATAACACCGAAATTCAACTCAAGTCCACCTGAGGTCCATGGTCCGCGCATAGCCACATCACGAAATTTCACCGCATGGTTGTAATAAATAAACGCTTTGCCGGTCGACTTTTCAACAGCACCCCAGATTTTACCTCCAATCTCCGGTGCAATCCAAAGTTTGATGTAATCATTTTCCATTTCGACCATTTTCCAGTCGTGCATCACCCCTTTATCGGAATAACCTTCAAAACGGGAATACGGATAGATTTTCCCAATTTGGGGTACGGGATCCGGATCTGAAAAAGAAAACGTTACAAGAGGGACTTGCTTTTCGGATATTTTTGAAATCTGTGCTGAAATTGGATTAGAATTTGTCAGGAAAATTACTAAAAACATCCACAAGTATATTTTTTTCATAAAGTTTAATGATTTGGTTATACGTTACAACATGTCTTGTTAAAAGAGGTAAGAATATTTAATCTTTCGTCGGCGAATAATGATCTCTCAGCATACCAATTACACAATTAATGTTCTTTTCTTATTCTGATTGAAATGATTAACGAATATGATTTGCAAATTGACCCATCAAATAAGTTTCGTCTTTGTAATATTCCGATTTTTATTACGCGGATAGTTTTCGATTCTACAATAAACCTTCAATATCGCATTTAGATCATTCGCCCATGCGAACTTATGAAAAAAAATAATGTGTAATTAAAATATATTAAAAAATAACTCCTATTCCTAAAATTCTTTAAGGATTAGAAAATTGTTAATCAGAAACAAGATCGTCAAAATCTAATTCGGCATATATTTTTACTCATTGAAAAATATTATTTTACACAATTCAGACAATTTTTCGATTTTTCAACTACTTTTGTTAAGTAATATAAACTTTCCCTGTATTCAAACGTTTAAATACTGGTACCGAAGACTAAATTAATATGAAAAAACTAATTATAAATCTTATGACCTTTTTCCTATGCAGCACAATTACTGTTGCTCAGGAAAAAAAGAGTCCGGAACCTTACAAAAACTGGGAAATTGGAATTAGCGCAGGGGTAGCAAACTTCACCGGTGAGTACAATATGTTCAAAGATGCACGTTTTAATCATTTCAACCACTGGAAAAGTGAATTAAATCTTGGTTTTGGGGCTTCCGCAAAAAAGAATTTCTCGCAAGTCTTTGGTTTAGAAGCGATATGGAATTATTCAAATCTGACAGGCTCCTGGAAATATGATTCAAGACCCATAGCTGATTTCAAAACAGAGGTAAATGAGTATAATCTAAATTCAGTATGGAATATTACAAACCTCCTTTCCAAAAATAAATTCGATCGAAAGATTTACTGGTACGCAAAAATTGGAATTGGAGCTTCTCACCTGTGGAAGAAGGCCGGGGTGAATTCATTGAATGATGAACATTGGAAACTACCGACTATTCCAATGGGATCAGGGCTTTCAGTTCGGATAAGTGATGAGTTGCAAATTAATCTTGGAACACAATGGAGTTGGGTAAATACTGATCGTCTCGATGGGCGCAGAACTGACATGACCTCTGGAAATATTAAGCCAGGCAATACAGAATCCGATATTTTCGGAACTAAATTATATACACATATTGGACTTTATTACGCATTTGGAAAAAAGAAGAAGAAAAAGCAGGAACCAATTGTAGAAGTTCCAAAACCTGAGCCAAAACCTGAGCCAAAGCCAGAGCCAAAACAACAAATCCAGCAGGTTCAACCGAATATCCCAAAACTGACAGTTATCGGGAATGCTTACATTGTTTATTTCGGTTTCAATAAATGGGATCTGGATAAAAAGGGACTATCAAATCTCGAAAAACTGGCTGAAGATCTGATTGAAAATCCATCAGTTGATGTTGAGATCAGATCACATACAGATTCCAGGGGACCTGCCAGTTACAATATGAAATTATCTGAGAAACGTGGAAAATCAGTTATCGACTTTCTTGTTAGTAAAGGGATTAGCGCCTCACGTGTGAATGCAATAGCATTTGGAGAAAGTCAGCTGGTAAATAAATGCACCGATGGAGTTACCTGCTCAAGCACCGAACACGCACTAAACCGTAGAACTGAAACGATCGTTATTGAATAATTAAAATCCATTCATTGGCAATAGTCGGTGAAAATGGTTGCAAAAACGAGGAGGGTTATCACTTAAGATGACCCTCTTTTATATGTTCAGCTTTGGCAAGAGAATATCTTCTAAGTGCCAAAACAGGGGAGTATCTAAAGCGGTTTTATGAAACCTTAAACCATTTATCGGGATGTTCTATTCCTCTTTTCTGATAAATGATTTGAAACTAAACGGGTATGGAATTCCATACATCGCTTTATATTCTTTTGCAAAATACTCATATTCAATAAATGATTGATTATGGTTCTTTTGTATGATCAGTGATTCAATCTTCAATTTAAAAGCTTCTTCATTCAACGGATCAGACATTAAAATCAGATTCGCAATACGACAGATCGCTTCAGGGTTTTTATCTTTTTCAAACGAGTCAGCAAGCATAAAGAGATAATCGAGTAATGAACTCAGAAACTGACTTTTGAACGAATCGAGCCAAGGTGTCCTTTCGTCAGCAACAAATACACCTTGCGAAAGTATAAGAACTAATCGCTCAAATTCCTCATGGGTGACCGGTTGAAAATCGCCCTTCATCTTTTTAAGCAGAAAATGATAATCACAAAAAATTTCAGAACTTAACTTTATCGTCCAACTTCCTTCATTATGAATTATTTGAATGCCTTTTAAACCACTGAGCAAATCCCTTAATTTCTTAATATTTACGTTCCTGTTATTTTTAGCAGTTTGAGGAGAGTGGTACATCCAGTGAATTCCGTTTAACTTTTCATTGCTAATGCCATTTTCATTTGTGCCTAACAGGAAAACCGACAAAAAGAGATGTTTTAACTTTGATGATAAAAGATGACTAATTTCCACTCCTTCAGTATCATAAATACGAAACTCTCCAAATAGGTAAATGGCATTCTTCCTGGGTAATACTACATGGTTTTTGCTGGAATTTTCCGTTCTGGAAGGGGCTTTATTACTTACCAGCGAATTCATTTTTTGTTCATCCTCCAAATCTTCTTCAGCTCTGTGAAGTTTTTTCAAGAGCAGAAATAGCAAGTAAACCATTATAAGAGAAAGTACTGCGACCATCCAGTAAACTGGGTTTGTCCAACTTCCGGCGGTTGATAAAATTGTCTTGGACCTAAACGACATCAAAGAGCGATTTACAGGGGGATAAGTAAGTGAAAAAATCTTATAATTTGCAGAGTCTCTACCAGCCCGTGTTTTTATCACAGCATAAAATTCCTGTGTCTTTCTGAAAAAGAATAAGGAAGCTTTTGAACGTTCTTCATCAAAATAGAAATGCATGGTATCGCTTACCACAGAGTATCCCGCATTGTCAAGCGAAATTCGGTATAGTTTTAGATAAGTGCCATTCAGAAATGGAGGAAACCCAAGCACATAAAGCGCAGGATGTTGTTCAGGAACTATGGTCGAACCCATCGGGATAAAATTTTCCGAAACATTGTCCATTTGCCACTTTTTTCTGAGAACCGAATCTTTAAGATTCAACTGGTAGAGGTCATACAGACATTGAGGGCCGAGCTCCTGCTGTCCGGACGCATTACCGTAGCCACCAAAGATAAGATATTCACCGGCATTGCGGGTTTCTGTTACTGAAGCATACGAACGGGGTTCCAATTTGTCACCTTTAAGCAAGACCTGATTCCAACTCTTCTCCGGAAAATCATAACGCATCAACAGATCATAATACCTGTAGCTACGATAACCTCCTATTGAAAAAGCTGAACCCGACTGTTCATTCATGAAAAATGTTGAATTGATATATTGAGCAGATTCGTTATTCGGAAGCGCCTTTTCCCATTCATTCTTCCCTTCGTCATAAACATTTACCTGCCTTGGAAGAGAGCCGATACAATATATCTTTTTTCCGGATGTGGAATAAAAATAGGATTCTGATTTTAAACCGGAAGGCTTGATATTGTTCGCAGTTTGCTCGTTTCTTTCGGAAGTAACAATATCATAGGAAACAATTTTATGTCTGCCAACAAAGATGATCCGGTTTTGAAGTGTATCGAAAGTCACACCGGACGAAGCATCAAATCGCATTTCACCTTTTTTAGTCCAGAAATAGTGGTTATTTATAAGCCAGGTAGGATTGGAGATATGTGCAGTAAAATTTCCTTCCAGGTCGGTGGCCTCTTCCCCCTCAGACTCATTTAACAACCAATTGTGGCGCGACTTTCCCCGATAATCAGTAATCCTGATATTGCGGATTGCCATTTGGGGAACATCCGTTGTTGGAAAATAGTTTGATTGGTTGGCACCAAAACAGAAATTTAACCGTCTAATGCCGGTCAGATCAACTTTGTCGTCTGAATAAATAATATCTCCTAAATTTAATTCAACGATTCCAGTCAATAAATCAAACGTCAGGTTCAGATGAAGCCAGTTGTTCCTGACCAAATCCTTCTCTGCCAATGCGACATTTATCAAAGTCGGACGCCCGTTTACAACCAGTTTCAAAATTGCCAATGTGCTACTTTTGGGGATGTAAACCAGATCGATATTATGATGTTGCTTGTCGAAGATCCTAAATACATATCCAAATTGTTCCCGATTCCAAATCGCAAAATCGAATTCCAGACTAAATTTATTGCGCACAGTGATTGGAGAATCCGGAGTAAGATTCAAAGAGGTCCTCTGCTCCTTTGGTTGAGGAGCGGCCGTAAAAAGAAGTCCTGTATGGTACAGATTCTGAGAAGATATTTTATTCGACAATAAAATCAGAAAAACCAGTCCCAAAAATATCCACGACCGATTATTCATACTCGACCCAATTATTTGTTTATACATTTTTGATTATGGATCTAAAATAGAAATTAATCTTGAATTAATCGCCTATTAACCCCCATTAACCGATTAAAACGTATTTGACGCATCAATAGTTTCGATTTTTTAATTTCTTTTAAAAATCAGCTTCTCTGAAATCATAAAAAGGAATGTCAGCGTTTTCAATTATAAGCTGATTTAAGAAGTGCTTTATTTAGCTAAAATGCTTAATATGTGATATTGGGACACTGTCTTGCTAATATTTTTAGATTATTTAGAATCAGTTCATCGCGTTGTGCAGCACACAATTGGGTATTTCCCGGATCTTCCGGGGTATTACACACAAAATCAACCAATTTATCAAGTGTAGTAGTGGCAACCTACATCCGGGTATCTGATGATGAATAATAAATTAATACTGTACCATCGTCATCCAAAATCCATCCATTGCAGAAGACGACATTCGAGACATCGCCAATTCTTTCCTTTCCCAGCGGTTCAATAAAATGGCCTCCCGGGCGTTTGATCACCTGCCAGGGTTCTTTAAGGTCTGTCATAAACAAATATAATGGATAACGTAAACCGGCAGCAGTCCGACTGACGCCATGAGCCAGGTGCAACCAACCTTTTGAGGTTTTTAAGGGTGCAGGCCCTTGTCCGTTTTTCACTTCTTTGATTGTGTGATAAGCACTCGGATCAACCATAATTTCGTTTTCAATCGCAGCATGTACCATAGAATCGCAAAAACCAGCACATATACCGCTATCGCCCGTCTCAATAAAGCTCTTTTGAGGTCGTGTATATATCATATACTTTCCATCCACAAATTCCGGATGAAGCACACAATTTCTTTGTTGCAATGCGTTAGATTTCAAGTCGTCAAGACGTTCCCGTTCAATCAGATCTTTTGTGCGGGCAATTCCGCAGCTTGCCAATGCAGCCGATGAATCTTCAAGATTGCTTTTGTCCTTTCGTTCAGCACAAAATAAACCGTATATCCATCCATCCTCGTGTTGTGTTAACCTGATGTCATAGACATTTTTCTCCGGATCATCATTGACTGGTATTACAATCGGCCTGTTCCAAAATTACCACTTATCGATACCATTTGGACTTTCGGCCAGGCGAAAAAAGATTTCACGTCAAAACCTTCCACCCGGGCAATCATCAGGTACCATCCATTCAATTTTATCGCCGCTGCGTTGAAGGTTGTATTAACCCCTAAGCGAATCATTAGGTTTGGATTCGTTTCGTAGTTTAAATCATATTGCCAAAAAACAGGGATATGGTCACGGGTGAGAACTGGAAATTCGTGACGGTCATAAATACCATTACCATTCAACTGCACTTTGTTTGGCCTGTTAACCAAAGTATTGTAATTAAAGAACAGTTCAAGAAACTTATTGTCAAATATTTGTTTTTCCATAACGCAAAATGAGCTTTCATCCAAAGGATTATTGGAACTATTTGATAGTTCTTTCACTCAGATCTAGTTCTCAATTCGGTTGTACCAGTATACCTTCAGCAAAACCGAGGTTATCACGAAAACAACCAGGGCAATTGTCATTGATCTGAATTCACGAATAACCAGGTAAATAGGCATTACTACCATTGACATTTGCCATACAATGCCCACAACACAGTTCATCATATCGCGTTTAAAATCTCTATTTTTCTGAAAAGCCGGGTTTTCTGCCTTTACCTTTTCATAAATTGGTTTCCAGAACCCCCACGGGCGAACATTCGAATAAAATTTCTTCAGGACATCTTCATTATCAGGTTCTGTTAACAGACTTCCAGCAATTGACCCAATTGATGAAATCAATAAAATAATTGGGAAAGAGTTGAGTGCCGAAATATTAGGTAAGAAAAGGGGAATAAATAATGAAGCGACCAATCCGGTCAACATACCCCAAAAATAACCATATCCATTGAAACGCCACCAGATCCATTTTAAAACATTGGCGGCAGTATATCCGCCATATAAGGAGGAAACAATCCATTTGGTCATTGAATCAATGGAATCAATAAAAAAACCAAAAATAATTCCAATCGTTACAACAACAAGCGATACAAGGTAGCTCATGTTGATATAGCGCTTGTTAGAAGCATTGGGATTGATAAATTTTTTGTATATATCGTTTACAATGTAGGCAGGCCCGGCATTCACATATGCGGCATACGTTGACATAAAAGCAGCTATCAAGCCAGCCAGCAATATTCCTAGTAAACCAGTAGGTATAAAATTACTGACAGCATAAGGCAAAACCATTTCGAAGTCGATGCCTGGTCCCATGGCAACCAGTTTTGGGCTGAAGTAGACAAGAACCAGAACAGTAAAACCGGCAACCATAAAAAAGCGGGGAATGAAAAGTACGAGTGAGGTAAAACCGGTCATACGTGCAGCATCCCTCGGGCTTTTTGTTGAAAGTATCCGTTGCAAATCGTAACTTGGGACAGGTCCGGCTATACTTGCCAAAATACCTTTAAAGATCATGATCATGAAAATAATGGAGAAATATTCGTAGCCGTCAACCTTAATTTTATTTGTTACTGAAGGTATGAGGTTACTCCAATCGAGGTTCAATTTCCATCCAAAAAACAAATCCTTCCAACCTGCTGGGATAACAGCATTTAATTGTTCAGCACTGACAAGGTTCATCGCAATAACTCCGACTATAAAGCAGGAAATTGTCATCACAAGGAATTGCATAATCTCAGTAGCGACGACACTGTACATTCCGCCTTTTATCGAGTAAATCGAGGTGAATCCCATAATTAACAGGGCATACATATTCTCGGAAGAAATTACTTTAGATCCGATTTCAGTGGTCAGATCCCAAGGAAAAAATGAGGTTGCAAATTTCCCAATACCGGCAAAAGTGTACGCGATAAAACCTATTACGCTGATAATCGCAAACACAACAACAATGATATGTGACAGCCGGCCACCCTTATCTTCACCGAACCGGGTTTTCAACCACTCAGCACCGGTCATGACATTCGATCGCCTCAGCCATGTTGCCAGAAAAACCATCAAAAAAATCTGGTTCCAAATCGGCCACATCCAGGACATCCAGGCCCCTTTGAGACCGTAAACAAAAAGAATTGAAACAAACCACATTGTTCCGGTAATATCAAACATACCGGAAGCATTGGAAATACCTAAAATATACCAGGGAATACTTCTTCCACCAAGAAAATATGAATCGAGATTTTTGTTGGCACGCTTTGATATCAGAAAGCCAATAAGTATTGTTAAAACAAGGTAACCTATTACTATACCAATATCTAAAGGTTGCAAATTCATAATCCAGCTACTAGGTTTATCTCAATTACAATGTCAGGTTCTTGAAGCGAATACAGCAAATCCAATAAATTACGGTACACTTAAAAACTAGAAAATACCCCCCTACACTAAAGTAAAAGGATATTTTCATATTACTTGTCAAATAACTCGGCTTAGAAATTCGGACCCGTAGTATCCCACCATAAGCGGGTGCTTATAAGGTCTGGTCCACCAAGTTTTGTAGTTGCATCTGCAACGCCTGGAGCATTACCAGTTCTTTCACCATTGGTAAAAGGCATCCTTTTAATCCATTGATCCGCAGGGATAACACCCCAGTCCGGACTGCTGTCATTTTTGGCAACATGAGGTATTTTAGGATAACCTGTTCTTCTGAAATCGGTCCACGATTCAAGTGTATTGGTGAAATTATTGATCCATTTCTGTGTCATTATTTTTTCCAGTTTCAACTCATTGCTGTCGCCTGCATTCCAGGCAACTGTGATTGTAGAAGACGCTGAAAAATTATTTCTTGCATCCTTTGGATCAACATAATCAAGTGGTTTGCTCGTTGCATCTGCCAGATAAGCATCTACACCGGCTGCGCCCCAATCGGCAAAGGAAAGCCTTACACCATTTTCATAATTGGTTTTTGCATCCCCGGCACCGGACCAACCCCTAAGAGCTGCTTCAGCTTTAAGAAAACTTACTTCCGCAGCAGTTATTGATCTCCTGGTTTGTACAGTTTGAAAATCATTGGCTACCCTTGAATAAGGTACTCTATCGATTTTGGCATTATTATAAGCACCGTTACGGATTCCTAAGTAGGTATAGGACGAAAGTGAAGCGTCCTGGCTAAGATTTGGACCCTGATAGTATTTTGAAATTCTTCCATCCTTTAATCCCATCAGGAAGGATTGCATTACCGCACCCATTCGTGTATCGTCCCATTCAAAGCAAATTACGGCCATATACATCTTATTACCTAATAAGGAGATGTTAAAGTTATCAGCATTGGTGGTTATTAACCCTGCCGGATCGCTCATTGCTTTTTCGCCCTGAGTTTTTGCCAGTGCAGGGGCAATTTTTGTCAGACGCATAGCCAATCTCAATCTCAAAGAATTCACAACCTCCATCCATTTTGTAATATCACCATTGTAACTTGGATCGAATTTAGTAAAACCGACGTACGTTTTGTTTGCGGCAAAATCAGTCTGGATGGAATCTAACTGTGCAAAAAACAAATTGTATAAATCAGATTCCTTGTCATACATTATATTGTTGTCTGTTTTTCCATAATTGGAATAGATCACTGGTCCATGAACAGCAGTTAGTTTCGAGACAGCAAGTACCCTTATCAATTTTGCCCATGTTGCAAAAAGTGGTAAACTATTGTCTTTCGCCAATTGGATCACTTGTTTAGAAGGGGACATTACAGAACCATAAATTCGGTCCCAGTAGGCGTTCCAACGTATATAGTAGGTGGTATTATTTACATTACCAACAAAAGGGGTCGGCGTATTCAAATAACCCATCCATGAATCCTGACATAGATCTTCTTCAATCTGATGCCCGTTGATATTGAACAATAATCCTGAGAATGGCGAACCCACCAGGTTAAAGTCCTGCTTAAGCATCTCATCAGAAATCTGATAAGGATTCTGGTTCTCAGATACAAATTTATCAGTACAGGATGCTAGTGCACCCAGAAATAGTAATACTATAATTAATTTTTTCATATCAAACATTTTTAAGATATTAGAAAGTGACCTTTAAGTTAAACCCGTAAGTCCTTGTAGCAGGCATACTAAATACCTCATTTGACTGCATATTATTAGCGGTACTCATTGATTGTTCCGGATCGTATGGAGCTTTTTTGTAGAAGAAGAATAAATTCCTGCCAATCAAGGATATCGAAGCTTCTTTTAGCGGTAAATTGAGTTTTTGCATATTCAGGTTATAACCAATGACAAATTGAGCTAATCTGACATTTGTTCTTGAAAAGACATAAGGTTCCATAATCCTGTTTCTGTCACCAACTGCACCATAATAAACTACCGGATCGATTGAAGTTACCGCAGTAGTTCCCTGGATAGCGTTAATCGGCATTGTAGCGCCTGCATCACGGACATCTCCTGTTCTTTTGCTTACGCCGTAGGAATCAAGAAAAGCTTCTGTTTTTGAGAATGCAACCCCACCAAACTTACCATTGATAAGAAAACTAACGTAGAAGTCTTTAATGTTGATCGTATTATTCCAGCCTGCAACAAAATCTGGATTTACATTTCCAACTTTTTCCTGTTTGGCCGCCTTTGTTGGAACCCCTTTGTCATCAAGAATAATCTGACCGGCAGCATTTTTTGCAAACTTATAGATCCACACATCGTTAAAAGATCCACCTGCTTTGATGATGGCGGCAAAACCTTCGTTATCACCCCCAACCTGGTAATCCGGATTCGAAGCTATAAGCTCCTCAATTTTATTTTTATTTTGCGATAAATTTAGTGATGATTTCCAACTTACAGTGGTTGTTTTTACAGGTTCAACATCTAAGGTTAGTTCAAAACCCTTATTCGTTATTTTACCTGCATTTACATAGTAGCTGGTATAACCTGAACCAGATGGAGCAGCTAATGTCAGGAATTGATTCTTGCTTATATCACTATAGTAAGTGAATTCCATTCCTGCTCTTCCGTTGAAAAATCTCATTTCAGCTCCAAGTTCATTACTGGTTATCTCTTCAGGTTTCAGGTTGGTAAAAGGAACCTGCGTATTTCGGTTAATACCACCGATTCCGGTAGGTGTACCTGTACCGCCAATACTATTCTGAGGATTTACAACATTAAATGGTACTTCATTTGCCGTACGAGAAATGGAACCCCTTATTTTAGCGAAGGAGATTACTTCAGGCATTTTAATCATTTGACTTACAATAGCTGAAAGACCGGCAGCAGGATACAAATAGGATTCATTACCCGTAAGCGCCAGCGTAGAAGCCCAGTCATTACGCGCTGACAAATCCAAAAACAACATCTCTTTATATCCGATTTGAGCATTGGCAAATGCTCCTTCTTTAATTATTCTATTGATTGATTGATTAAACATGACGTTGTAAGGCATGTTCGCGAACGAAAAGTAGTTGGGGTACATCAAACTTGTTGTACCATTTGAAACAGACATACCATCGTTGAAAATATTATGCTGATAGCTGGCACCCAAAAGAGCATTTAAACTTATATCGCCAAACTTGTTATTGTAGCTCAATATTCCGTCGGTATAAATCTGTTTATCATTGTATTTAGAATAATTCCACGATCCGTTAGGACTAACACTCACAGAGTTTCCGGCTGCGGCATACCTGTAATCATTAACTTTATCGTTATAATCAATGTTTCCCCTGATATCAAATTTAAGATTCTTGGTAATATCCCACGACAATTTTAAACTGGCAATTGCACGATAGGATGTATTTTCTTTAGGATCATTATAGAGTTCCCAGAAAGGATTGTTTTGCTTTTCCTCTGTTGAATACCAATTCATCTGGTTTAAATTCCTGTCTTTATTAAAAACCTGGTAGTTTGTTTTGTAGTCAGCAAAATTTCTTTCGCGTGCAAACAAATACAACCCGGTAAGAGGGTTATTGTAATACCCGGCACCCGGGCGATTGTGAGTCAACTCACTTGAAAACATCACATTTGAGCTGATTGTGACTTTATCATTAAATAACTTTGTTGACTGATTAAAGGCGAAGTTATTTTTGTCATAGCGGTTTGTTGGTAATACACCTGTAGCAGTGACATTGGAATATGAAAAATAGGTTGTGGTTTTGTCATTTCCGCCACTGACAGAAATTGAATTCGTAAGATTTAATCCACGTTGAAAGAAATCTTTGATATAGTTACTTGCATAATTTCCTTTTGTCTTCGACCAGCTATAATCTGATCCACCAACTGCACCATAACTATATTGAAATTCAGGTAAGCCGGATACAGTTTCAACCATTGTGCTGGAACTAATATTCACACTTATTTTTCCTGCTTTACCTTTCCTTGTAGTGATGAGAACAACACCATTTGCACCCTGGCTACCGTAAAGTATGGAGGCGTTAGCACCCTTAAGGACGTTGATACTTTCAATATCATCACTATTCAACGCTGAAAGTCCATCACCGCTATCAGTTCCGCCATATGAATCAGGCTGACCACCTTTATTGTTGACCATCGGAATACCATCGATAACATAAAGAGGTTCGCTGAGGCCGACAAGTGATTTATTTCCTCTTAATACCGCTTTTGTGGAACCACCAGCTCCCGAACTGCTCGTTTTAATATCCAAGCCGGCCGTTTTTCCGCTAAGGGCATTCATAAAGTTTTGATCCCTTGCTTTCAACATTTCATCTCCTGAAACTTGCTGAGAAGCGTAAGTCAAAGTTTTCTTTTCCCGCTGGATACCTAAAGCTGTAACAACAACTTCAGTAACTCCAATTGACTCAGATTCCATTTTTACATTGATAACCGATCTGCCATTGACAACTTCCTCGACAGGTTTCATTCCTACAAATGTAAATTGAAGAACAGCACTTGAAGAATTCAAATTCAAAGAGAATTTCCCATCATTGTCGGTAGACGTTCCAATCGTTGTGCCTTTCTGAACAACAGACACACCAGGAATTTTGCTACCGTCGGGATCTGTGACAGTCCCGCTTACTTTTACCTGAGCCATTGCACTGGCAAACGAAGCAAACAGTAAGATTAGAATAACGTACATTCGTTTCTTCATAATGATAAAAATTAGTTTAAAATTAACGAGTCTTTATTTAATTTAAAAACTCATTACAAAACTAAAAGTAGGCGATTAACGGAGCGATTAATTTAACGATTAATAACAATTAAAAATTTGATATAGTGATGTTTTAAAATTATGGGCTCCAAATGTTAAAATATGTATTAATTGATTGTTTGTAAGCATTATAAATAAATCAAGACGATTATTAAAGATTATTTAGGAATTAAGTTTACATTTATTTTGAAATATCCACCTTCAAAAAGGCAATAATCACAAAAAATTTGGACTTAATAATCTTCACTTGTAAAAAATCTTTAGCTTAATTTGGAGAGGGAATAAACAGGTGATGCGCTCATGAATTTTCAATAGAAAATCTGAATAATGTCAAAAGGTAGAAACACATATCCCCCCTTGATTTAAACCTTATTAATTTGTCTTTAAATAAATAAGGTTATAAACCATGTACATAATGATGCTAGGAAGGTAATTTAATATAAAATAATGTTTTATTTGAGAACATTACCAGCCTCCTTGAAGAATTGTATCAACGTTATCAATTATTCGGGGTTATAGCTGAAAACATCATAAACATTTACACTTTTTGATGGATACCCTCTGCAAAAGTAAACTTAAGGAAAATAAGGTTTTAGCCGTCAGGAAAGGGATAGGATTCTTGCCGCCAGTTGAACAGGCCGAAGAAGCATGCACCCAGACGATTATCTTCAAACTTCAACTATCTAACCATTGGCGAACCGCTTCACTCACCCGAAACTTTAAAATAAAAGCCAATCCCGGAATTCGGAGTTGGCTTTTTATCGGGAGGAAAACTTCTATCTATTCCACTATAATCTCGTCAACAAACAACCAGGCAGGTTTGCCTTCTCCAATGTGACCTTTGGGACATCTGCCCAGGTTCTGAGCCACCACTTTCACAAATTTGGCAGTAACCGGCTTAAATGTAGCAGTAAATTCTTTCAGCTGCTTTTGTCCCGAAAGCGGATCAACTGCATTCACGACTTCAGCTACTTTATTGAAAGTAAAGCCATCATCCGAAGTATAGAATTCGACCTTTTTCGGAAGAAAGATATACGACCCGGCGCTCTGAAGCGATCCAGTTGAAATGGTGTGAATTTCGGTGGCCTGTTGTAAATCAATCACAATTGCCATATTGGTCCCGGACCAGGCTTGCCATTCACCATCGGCATGATTGGTACTTCCACGGATGCCGTTAACCAACGTGTATTCACCCGAGCCTTTATAGTTTTCGCTGTATGGAACCAGGTATTTGACTGGTTTGGCAATTGCCTTGTTGATGTTAAACGACTGGCTTAATGTTTTTTCGGCAGGTGAACCATTCTCGATGGATACCGCTTTAAGAACTGATGTCTTATCAATTAAAACCGGTTCAGTATAGGTGGGTGATTGTGCATTTGGTTCACTTCCATCGGTGGTAAAATGGATTTCAATACCTGCAAGTTCGCTGCTTAAGCTCACCGCCAGCTGTTTTTTCTCAGGGTTGTATTGCGATTTGGCACTTACTTTATAGGCACTCTTTGAATAGTTAATCCCCATCTGATCGTATCGTTTCATCATCAGCCCGATGCGGCGCGAGAAATCGTCCCAGCCTCGAACATCTTTCGGACTCCACAACACTTCAGCCATTGCAGCAATTCGTGGAAAGGTCATGTATTCTGCATGTTTGAAGTTGGGTACATATTCAGTCCACAGGTTGGCCTGGCCACCCAGTATATGTTTGGCCGCTTCTGCGTCTAATCCGGGAGGAACCGGGCTGAAATTGTAAACCTTGCTCAATGGCACATAACCACCGATAGAAAGCGGTTCCTGGTCCATCGGGCCCTGGTAATAATCGATGTAACAATCGGAGGTTGGGGTCATCACAACATCATGGCCCAATTTTGCGGCTTCAATGCCTCCTTCAAATCCACGCCAGCTCATCACGGTGGCTTCAGCAGGCAATCCGCCTTCAATTATTTCATCCCAGCCAAGTAGAACCTTGTGCTTCGAATTGACAAACTTTTCAATCCGTTTGATAAAATAACTTTGGAGTTCCCCTACATTTTTAAGTCCTTCGGTTTTGATCCTTAGTTTGCATTTCGGACACTTTTCCCATTCTGTTTTGGTGGCTTCATCACCGCCAATGTGAATGTATTTTGATGGAAACAAATCGATTACCTCGCTCAATACATCTTCAATGAACCGAAAGGTTGAATCGTTTCCGGCACAGTAAATATCCGTTATAGGCCAGACGCCACCTGGCAGAACTGTAAAAGGACCGCCTGTGCATGAATATTGCGGATAGGCTGCCAACGCTGCGGTGACATGTGCAGGCATTTCAATTTCAGGAACAATGGTCACAAACTTGCTTTGGGCGTAAGCAACCATCTCCTTGATATCTTCCTGCGTATAAAATCCGCCATAGGAAGCTTTTTCTACGGATACCTGCTTAGGGCGCGAATCCCACGGTTTGTCTTCACGGTCAACGCGCCAAGCGCCAACTTCGGTTAGCTTGGGATATTTTTTAATTTCAATACGCCAGCCCTGATCGTCGGTCAGGTGCAGGTGGAACGTGTTGATTTTATGAAAAGAAAGGTTGTCGATCATGCGCAAAACTTCAACTTTCGAAAAGAAGTGGCGCGATACATCGAGCATATAGCCTCGCCAGGGGAAGGAAGGGCTATCCGAAATGCTTATAACGGGAACCAGCCACTTAATATTCTCCTGTTTCTGACTGCTCTCAATTTCAGCCGGAAGCAGTTGCCGTAAAGTCTGCAAGGCATAGAAGAAACCTGCCGGTTGTGATGCCTTTATTTCGATGCGCTCTTTCTGAACCTCCAGCGTATAAGCCTCAGCCGACAAGCCAGGATCTGTTTTAAAGTAAACTTGATTCGGACCCTCGTCACCCCCCAGTGCAACCTGAAGTTTCCAACCTGCTGGTTTTTCAAATAATCCGGCAAACTGGTCAGCAACAAGTTTTTGCCCGGCATTTTCCACCACCAGCAACGTCCCTCTTTTAAACTTGAACGAGGATTTGCCCAGCACCATTTTTTGAACCTGGGGAACAAGTGAAATTTCATTGGCTGTAAAGGTTTTGTCAGGCTTGCAGCTCCAGATGCAGGCGCAGCACAGTAAAACCGAGATTCCGGTAAGTACTCGTTTCATTGCTATTTTATTTATTTTTAGAAGGTACCAAGATAAAACAAATTTTTTTAATCAGGATATTTTATCAGAACTTCGTACGCGTTACTAAAATAGTTTAAAAAGTACCGTTTGTCTTTGATCAATTTCATTTCATTGTGCTATTTTTACAAACCGGAATGGCAAACTAATGTAATAAATAACTTCATCCATGAGAGCACTAAAGTTGGTTTTTCTTTTTCTGATACTTACAGTATTGAAAGTTTCTGCTCAGCACGAAGGGCAGACTTATGTTCCTGATCCAAATCCGCTTATACAACATCGGATTGGTGAATGGCAGGATATCAAATTCGGATTGCTGATGCATTGGGGCCCATACAGCCAATGGGGAATTGTGGAGTCATGGTCGATTTGTCCGGAAGACGAAGGATGGTGTGTGCCCGACACCGTGAAAGACTATTTTGCCTATAAAAAACGATACGAGAACCTTGGAAAAACATTCAATCCGGTAAAGTTTGATCCGGAGAGATGGGCCAAAGCTGCAAAGGACGCCGGTATGAAGTACGTGGTTTTTACCACGAAACATCACGACGGGTTTTGCATGTTCGACAGCAAGTATACCGATTATAAGATAACCGGGAAAGATTGTCCTTTCCATACCAATCCGAAAGCAGATGTAACAAAAGAGATTTTCAATGCCTTCCGCAACCAGGGCCTGTGGGTTGGCGCCTATTTCTCAAAACCCGACTGGCACAGTCCCGATTACTGGTGGTCTCATTTTCCTCCCCTTGACCGAAATGTAAATTACGACCCCGCAAAATATCCTGAACGCTGGAACAGCTTTGTAAATTTTACGCACAACCAGGTGATGGAACTGTGCACCAACTATGGGAAAATCGACCTTTTCTGGTTTGACGGTGGCTGGGTTCAGAAGCAGGCTGTCCCGACGGGCGAGGCTCCCCAGGTTCCCGGTCTCAGCGTTAAAAAAGCATTTAACCAGGATATTAAAATGGATGAACTGGTGACAAAAATCCGGACGAAACAACCCGCTGCCATTGTTGTTGACCGTGCGGTTGAGGGCAAAAATCAAAATTACCTGACACCCGAGAATATGGTTCCGGGTAAATTGTTGCCTTACCCATGGGAATCATGTATTATCATGGGTGGCGGCTGGTCTTTTTCATACAACGCCAAAATGAAACCTTCGCGTGACATGATTCACATGCTGGCCGATATTGTTGCTAAAGGCGGTAACCTGCTGCTGAATATTGGTCCGGGTCCCGATGGCACCTGGTACGCTGAAGCTTATGATCGTCTCAATGATATGGGCGCATGGTTGAAGATAAATGGCGAGGCAATTTACAACACCCGGCCTGTTTCTCCGTATGTGGATGGCAAGCTGCGCTTTACAAAAGGGAAGGATGGTGCTGCCTATATCATTTATTTGTTGGCCGAAAATGAGCAGCTTCCGGCTGAAATTCAGGTAAAGGATTTTGTTCCTGAAAAAGGAGCTAAGATTACAATGCCGGGCAAAAAGGGAGGTTCATTCAAATGGAAAGCAGATGGTTCCGGTTTTAAGTTAACCGTTTCTGATAGTCAGGCAAAATCTTTACCATCGAAATATGCTGTTGTATTTAAAGTAAGCAAGATGGCAAAGTAGGAATTAATTATTCCAGAGAAAAGCGTATTGCCTTTTAATAAAGGGCTCAGATTTAAACCAGTTGTTAGCAGAATGAACCGAATCATCTGCCGGCAACTGGTTTTTAAGTACATGTTTTATAACTGGTTTTATTTTCCAATTAATTTCATTTTATTTGCATGTCTGAACATATGTACAAATGGAATTAAGCATTGATCATAGTAGTCCTGTACCGCTTCATTATCAGGTTGAAGAGTTATTACGCAAATTAATTGAACTTCCGGAATTTAAAAACGGGGGATTTTTACCTAAAGAAGTGGATCTCGCCAAGCGGCTTGGGATTTCCCGAAATACAATCAGGCAGGCCACCAATAAACTGGAGTACGAAGGTCTTTTGGTCAGGAAAAAAGGGGTGGGAACGAAAGTCTCGGAGAATACGCTAACGACAAATCTGGATAGCTGGCACAGTTTTACACAGGAGATGTCGGAAAAGGGCGTTGTATTCGTTAATTTTCTGATTGAAACCAATTGGGTAAAAACGGATGCCAAAATAGCCGCCTTTATGCAAGTTCCGGAGGATACAGTAGTCCTTTGCCTGGTTCGGTTGCGCGGATTCGAAGACGGACCTTTTGTCTATTTTGAAAGTTATTTCCATCCTAGAATTGGATTGACAGGTAAAGAAGATTTTACACGACCTCTTTATGATATTATTGAGCACGATTACCATGTTGTACCTTCAATATCCTCAGAAAGAATTCGTGCAAAAAGTGCTTCTGCAATTACTGCCAAACGATTGCGAATCGGAAGGGGAGATCCGGTGCTGGTTCGTGAACGGTTTGTTTCTGATCCGGGCAACCGGCCGATCGAATACAATATTGGTTTTTATATTGCCGAAAAATTCACCTATACGATTGATATTAAACGTTAAAAGAAAACTATATCTAATGAAGCTTAAACTCTTTTTTCTCCTGTTGGGAACCCTCGGTTTTGTCCATCCCTCCTTTTCTCAAGACAACCGTAATCCGGTTGATTATGTGAATGTTTTTACGGGAACTTCCAATTCGCGATGGATGCTGGGTCCATATGCCGGAGTACCTTATGGAATGGTGCAGTTGGGGCCCGATAACCAGGAGTCTGGCTGGATGGCGGGTTACGATTATTCGATCATGAATGTTACCGGGTTTAGTCACATTCATGCCTGGACAATGGCCGGCTTGATGGTGATGCCCGCAACGCAGGATTTTACAAAAGACAATGGTGCCAGTTCAAAGGCTTACCGTGGTGCAGGTGCAGGTTTTCATTCCCGTATCCTTAAGGAAAGCGAGAAAGCATCTCCGGGGTATTACTCATGTGAGCTCTACGATGCTGATTGTAAGGCAGAACTAACTGCATCAACCCATTGCGGTTTTCATAAATATACCTTCAAAGCCAAGGATGATGTCCGTATCCTGTTGGTTTTAAACTTTCCAACGGAGTATAAAGTTGATATTCAAAATGCAGTCATAAGCAAGGTTGGAAATGATGTAGTTGAGGGATTTGCCAAAACGAAAGCTGATTTTGGTGAGTATACGCTTTACTTTACGATTCAGTTTAATAAGCCATTTAAGGCGTTGAACGGCTGGCAGGACAATACAATCAAAACCAATGTAGATCAAATAACAGGCAAAAAGGATGTTGGTGCCTACGTAACTTATTCAACAACTGATAACGAAGCCATCATGATGAAAGTTGGGCTTTCGCTGGTTGATATGGAAGGTGCAAGAAACAACCTGAAAACTGAATTGGAACCATTTGGGTGGGATTTTGAAGCAGCGGCAGCTTCTGCCAGGGGACAATGGAACAAACTTCTTTCAACGATTGAGGTGAAAGGGAGCGAACTAAACAAAGAGAAATTCTACACCAATTTCTACAGAAGCTTTGCCAAACAAACCTGGAGTGATGTGGACGGCCGATATGTTGATCCTTTCAATAAAATTCAACAATTACCCAAGGGTGGTGTAATGTATGGTGGCGATGCCTTCTGGAATACCTTCTGGAATTACAACACGATACTTTCGCTGGTGGCGCCTGAAATCATGAACAATTGGGTAAAAACAGAACTCGAACTTTTCGACAAAACAGGATGGACAAATAATGGTCCCACAGGTTTGAAATTGACGGGAATTATGGAAGTTACCCACGAAATTGCGCTGATGGTTTCGGCTTATCAAAAGGGAATCAGGGATTACGACAAGAACAAATTATACGATGCTGTCAGGCATAATGGGATGGAGCAGGGTAAAAGATTTCCGGGGACAGGCCTATCCGGAATGGAAAGACTAAATGTTTACGACAAATTAGGTTACGTTCCATTCGAAATTGATGCCGCCTGCCGGACATTGGATTATGCCTATACTGATTTTTGTGCTGCCCAACTGGCGAAAGCAATGAATAAGGAGGATGATTACAGGCTTTTCAGCAAAAGGTCTGAAAACTGGAAAAACCAGTTTAATCCGGAGTTGAAATTGCAGGTTCCAAAAGACGCAAACGGAAACTGGATGAAAGATTTTGATCAATTTTCGGGAAAACATTGGGTCGAAGGGAATGCCTGGCAATATACGTGGTATGTCCCTCATGATGTAAATGGCCTGGTATCGCTTATCGGGAAAGATCTATTTAATAAACGTTTGGAAGAGGGCTTTGAAAAATCGGTTAAGCATAACTTTGCCGCTCACGCTTTCGACCGTCACCAGGAGATCGCTTTCGAATATTACATCAACCATGGCAACGAAGGAAATATGCAGGCTTCCTTTTTGTTTAACTATTCCGGAAAACCATGGCTCACTCAGAAATATTCACGAGCTATTCTCGATAGTTTTTACGGAAATTCACCTTACCATGGATGGGAAGGCGATGAGGATGAGGGTCAGATGGGAGGCTGGTTTGTAATTGCCTCGATGGGTTTGTTCGAAATGAATGGAGCTGTGACAGACGATCCAACCTTTGATCTTACTTCGCCATTGTTCGAAGAAGTCAATATCCACATTGATAAGATGTACAATGGAGGGAAACCCTTCGTGATCAAAGCAAATAACAACTCGGATGAAAATATCTACATTCAGTCTGCACGATTGAACGGTAAGGCATTAAATGTGCCTAAGCTGAAGTTTAAGGATGTAGTTGCAGGAGGTACGCTGGAGTTAGAAATGGGATCAGTTCCAAATAAAAAATGGGGAAACAATGATTAATAAGAATGTAAATTTGAGATTTAGAATTCTGGTTCTTTTAGGCCTTTTCGGTGTTTTTGCTTCATGCACGGTAAAAAAGGAAACCTTTGATCCAACGGCATATGTCGATCCGCAGATTGGTTCGGTGCACGGCCGCTGGTTCTTTTACACGCCGGCATCTTTGCCATTCGGAATGGCTAAACTGGCGCCTCATACCAATGCATTTGGAAGTCCCGGCAGCTGGATGCCATGTGGTTACGACGATCGGCATACTTCAATTGAAGGATTTGGTCATTTCCATGAATTTCAGATTGGCGGATTGGTAACGATGCCAATAACGGGAGTTTTGCAAACTGTTCCGGGAACGCTTGAAAACCCTGATGCCGGTTACCGCTCACGTTTCGATAAAGCTTCGGAACATGCCGAACCGGGTTATTATTCTGTATTCTTGAAAGATTACGGCATCAAAGCCGAGCTGACAGCCACTGAAAGGGTAGGTTTTCACCGTTATACATTCCCCGAATCAAAAGAATCACGGATAATCTTTGATGTCGGGCACCGTCAGGGAGAAAGCAGCGGTGTGACCGAGGCCATTATCCGGCTGTCAGGAAAATCAGAACTGGAAGGCTCGATCGAAACCTATCCGGAATACCTGAAAGTTTGTGATCCTGGGAAACGGGTTAAAATGTATTTCGTTATTCAACTGAACAAAGAACCAGAGTCGTTTGGCTCCTTCACCGATTCCCTTGTCTTTCAGAATCAACGTGAAACGAAAGGGATCAGAAACGGGATGTTCCTGAATTTTTCAACAAAGAAAGATGAAGTGATCGAGATGCGGGCGGGTCTTTCGTACACAAGCATCGAAAATGCGCGTAAAAACCTTGTTGCAGAAGCCACCGGGCTAACATTCGATGCTGTTAAAAAAGCGGCTCACGATAAATGGAACGAAAAACTGGGACGGATTAAAGCCGAAGGGGGTGACAGCATCAATCGGGTGAAGTTTTACACAGGACTTTATCATGCGCTGCTGGGGCGTGGAATCGCCAGTGATGTAAACGGTCAATATCCACGCAATGATGGCGGAATTGGTCAGATTCCTTTGAACGATAAGGGGAAACCCGCATATAACCATTACAATACGGATGGAATCTGGGGCGCTTTCTGGAACCTTGGTCAGTTGTGGGCATTGGCCTATCCCGATTACCAAAGTGAATATATGCAGTCGAACCTCGATTTTGCGAAGGAAACCGGATGGCTCCATGATGGTGTGGCTGCAGGCGCTCATTCGAATGGTGTGCAAACCAATTACTTCGGATTGATGCTTGCTGCAACTTATAATTGTGGAATCCGTGATTTTGACATTGAACAAGCTTACCAAACGGCTTATAAAAACGAAACCGGATACGTCAACCGTTCATTTGGTTCAGGAAAGTACGATTTGCGTTATTTCGTAAACACAGGTTATGTTCCGTCAAAAGACACGATGATTTCCAAAAATTGGACCTTTAATTTCTCTGCGTCACACACGCTTGAATATAGTTTTAGTTCCTATGCCGTTGCCCAGTTTGCCAAATCATTGGGCAAGGAAGAAGATTATCGGAAGCTGATGAAACAGGCAGATGGCTGGAAGAATCTGTTCGATCCTGAGACTAAATTCATCCGTCCGAAATACGCGAACGGGCAATTTGTCGAAAACTTCAATCCGATGCAGGCATGGCGCGGATTCCAGGAGGGAAATGCATTTCAATATACCTGGTATGTGCCGCAGGATCCGGCGGGTTTAATGCAACTGATCGGGAAAGATTTATTCAATGAGCGACTTGAGAAGACCTTTACCGAGAGTCAGAAATCAACCTTTGGGGGAGGGAAGGAGCTTGATAGTTTTTCGGGACTTGAAAAGCTGTACAATCATGGCAACCAGCCTTGTTTGCACCATTCATGGTTGTTTAATTATTCCGGAAAACCGTGGCTGACGCAGAAATGGACACGCACGATTTGTAATGAGTTTTATGGCGTGGAGCCTTTGCATGGTTACGGTTTCGGACAGGATGAAGATCAGGGTCAGTTGGGTGCATGGTATGTGATGGCCGCACTGGGTTTATTTGATGTTCAGGGACATGCAGCGATGAATCCGACTTTTCAGTTTGGAAGTCCCCTCTTCGATAAAGTGACCATTCAGCTTGATCCGAAGTATTATTCAGGAAAAGAGTTGATTATCCAAACCAAAAACAACTCGAAGACGAATATGTATATTCAGTCTGCTTCATTCAACAGCGAAAAGGTTGAAGACTGTTGGATTGACCGCAAAAAACTGACAACCGGTGGAACCCTGATCTTTGAAATGGGTGCACAACCTAATGTCGCATGGGGAGTCAAAAATCTTCCTCCAAGTATGAGTGATCTGAAATCTGATAATCTTTAAAAAAATCAAAAATGAAAAGACTACTTGTCGTATTGTTGACAATTCTTACCCTACCGGCGATTGCACAACATGAAGTAATCAAGCTTAATTCGGGATGGAAAGCTAAAAAAGCAATCGATGTACTTGTTGACGGAACTGTTGTTTCAGGAAAGGATTTCAAGTTATACGATTGGATGGAAGCGGTCGTTCCGGGAACGGTACTAACGACCTTACTGCACAACCAGAAGGTTCCTGATCCTTTCTTTGGGATGAACAATGAGCAGATTCCGGATATCTTTAACACAGGAGCCGATTACTACACATACTGGTTTTATAACCAATTCAACCTTCCCGAATTGAAAGCGGGGGAGCAGGTTTGGCTGAAATTCAGGGGGATCAACTATTCGGCGGATATGTACCTGAATGGAAAAAAGATCAATCCGGATACCCACCAGGGGATGTTCTTACGTGAGAAATACCTTGTTACTCCCTACCTTGAAAAAGGGATGAACCGTCTTGCAGTGCTGGTTCGTCCGCCCGATCCTGTCGGGGCGCCTAACGGACAAGGTGGTGACGGAACCATCGCAAAGTCAGTTACGATGCAGTTTACGGCAGGCTGGGACTGGATTTGCCCGATCAAAGACCGGAATACGGGTATTTGGGATGAAGTTGCACTTGAAATTACAGGTCCGGTTGATTTGCTGGATCCTTTTGTGCAAACGAAAGTACCTGGCAAAAGAGTTCCAACCGGGAAACAGGCACCTGCAGTGGTTGTTACTTCTGCTGATTTGATGAACAGCACTGATACTAAACAAAGCGGCAAATTGATTGCACATTGTGGCAAACTGGAGGTTGCAAAAATAGTAGAGATCCCTGCCGGTGAGAAAATTACGGTTGCACTTCCTGAATTCAAAATTGAGAACCCGTTGTTGTGGTGGCCGAATGGGATGGGTGAACATCCGCTTTATAATGTCGAGTTTTCATTTGTACTCAATGGATCAGGAATTTCGGATAAAGAGAATGTTTCTTTTGGAATCCGTGAAACTGCAAGTCGTTTCGACGAAAAAATCAGGGCAAGAATCTTCTCTGTAAATGGTCAGGATGTTTTCATCAAAGGTGGAAACTGGATTGCTTCGGATGCCTTGTTGCGGTTATCGGCACAACGTTATGAAGCCGATGTGAAGATGCATGCCGAAATGAACATGAACATGATCAGGGTTTGGGGAGGCTCAATGACCGAACGTCCTGAATTTTATGATGCATGCGATAAATATGGCTTGCTGGTTTGGCAGGATCTTTATGTATCAGGCGATTGTAATGGTCGCTGGTTTGACCCTCTAAAAAAAGAAACGCAGGATTGTCGTCGTGCCTATCCTGATAATCATTCCTTGTTTGTCAACACGGTAATTGATCAGGTAAAGATGTTGCGTAACCATCCAAGTCTCTATATATGGGTTGGAGGCAACGAGTTTCCTCCCCCGGCAGACATCGATAAAAAATTGAAGAATGAGGTGTTTCCTAAATACGACGGGACACGTTACTATTTAAATGAATCAACTTCTACCGATTTGGCAATGAATACATTGGGCGGAAACGGCGACGGCCCATATGGTATACAAAATCCACTTCACTTTTTCACCGTAACTTCTTTCCCTTTCAATCCCGAGTTAGGTTCGGTGGGGATGCCGAATGTGGAAACAATGCGCAAAATAATGGTCGAAAAGGACCTTGTTCTCCCTGGTAAAAGAGGTGAACATCCTACATGGACCTATCACAAATACATCGGTTACGACAATTATATCGATCAGTATGGCAAAGCGGTAGGTATCGATGATTTCTGTAAAAAAGCACAGTTGGTTAATTACGAACAATATCGTGCCCTTCAGGAAGGTTTTAGCGCCGGGATGTGGAATACGTATTCAGGTATGCTGGTTTGGAAGAACCAAAACCCCTGGACTGCCTTGCGCGGACAATTCTATGATGTTTTCCTTGAACAGAACGGCGGGTTTTACGGATATCAGCATGGAGCTGTGCCGCTTCATATTCAGTTAAACCTGAACGATTCTTCGGTTTGCGTTGTAAATCAAACGCTCCTCGATCAGAAGGATTTGACAATCAGTGCTGAATTGTTTGATATTCACGGAAAGCTTCTGTCAAAAGACGATTATAAAGCTTCTTTCTTAGCCAATAAAGTATCGGTACAGCATAAAATCAAGTCACAAGAAATAAAGGATGAAGTCTATTTTTTAAGACTAAAACTGCTTGATAACGAAAACAAACTGAAAGATCAGAATTTCTACTGGTTATCGCAACCCGGGAAAAGCTACGAAAAGCTGAATGATTTAAAACAAGCCACGTTGCAAGCTGAATTCAAAACGAATACCAAAGGTGAAAAAGTCGCGGTGATCCGCAATCCCGGAAGTGAAACAGCATTCTTTATCCGGCTCAAAATTGCCGATGAAAAAAGCGGTGAACTGGTTCTTCCAGTTTTCTTCAGCGATAATTACTTTACGCTTATGCCAGGCGAAAGTAGGGAAATCAATGTTGATCTTACGCAACTTCCTGAAAGCGAGAAATCAAAAACACTGAATCTTGAAATAGAGGGATGGAATATTAAAAACCAATCAATAAAAATCGAATAACTATGAAATTGAATAATTTCTGGATCGTGCTGATTATTTTGATCCTTGCAATTCCATGTCAGAGTCAGCCTCCAAAGATATCAAATGACCTTGCTGAAAAGATCAAAACTAATGTGTATTTCCCTTTTGTTAAAACGAAGGCCCTGGAGGTGATGAAAGCTGGTTTTAATGCCGGCGATGGTTACCGCGAAGTATGGATCCGCGATTACAACACCTTTATTGAACTGGCAGCTCAGGTAAATGATAAGTCGGTTCTCAAGGAAAACCTACTTGTCTTTTTCAGGATGCAAGGCGACGATGGCAATATCATTGATGGATTTACCCCTGTAGAAAAGGTTGGTGCCGAGAAGTACGATTTTATCTATTCGAAGTTTGAACCCCGCTATGCTGGACATAAAAACACGGTGGAAACCGATCAGGAAAGTTCTCTGATGCAGGCGGTTTATAAATACATCCATTTAACCGGTGACCGGACAATTTTAGATGAAAAGATCGGCGATAAAACGGTGAAGGAACGGCTTGAATGGTCGATGGATTTTTTGATGAAGAACCGTTTCAATCAGAAATACGGATTGATTATCGGCGCAACAACTGCTGACTGGGGAGATGTTCAACCCGAGCATGGCTGGGGTGTCGATCTGGACGCGAATACACACCCAGCCATTGATATCTACGACAATGCGATGTTTATCATTGCCTTGAACGACATGATAGAGATACTTCCTGAAACGAAAGCAAAATGGGGCAAGATCAGGAAAAATATTGCAGAGAACAGCCGTAAGTACTTATGGGATACGAAGAATCAAAAATTTATTCCTCACCTCTATCTCGAAAAAGGGTCTCCTTTCCCTGCTGATTTTGATGAAAGCAAGATCTACTATTTTGGAGGAACTGCCATTGCAATTGAAGCAGGTCTGCTGAGCAAGAAAGAGATAAAAACTTCAATTGATGAGATGATTAAACGCGTTAAACAAGCGGGGGCAGGCTCAATCGGGCTCACGCTTTATCCACCATATCCTGAAGGGTTCTTTGCCAATAAAATCATGAATCCTGTATACAGTTACCAAAACGGAGGCGACTGGACCTGGTTTGGCGGACGAATGATTCATGAATTGATTAAAAACGGCTTTTTGCAGGAGGCTTACGAACAGCTACAACCGATGCTCAAACGTGTGAAGGATAACAACGGTTTCTATGAATGGTATTCCGTTGACAACAAACCTCGCGGTTCGGGTACGTTCAGGGGTGAAGCGGGTGTTCTGTTTACTGCCATTAAGATGTTTGAGGAGGCAGTTAAAAAGTAAGCCTCTAAAATTAAAAAGATGAAGATTTCCATCGCTTGTGTGTTGCTCTTTACGATGACTTTAAACTTAATAGGGCAGACTCAGCCAGTTCAGCCTAAAGTAAAAGAAGTTATCGTTGTTTTCAAAACCCATTTTGATATCGGATATACCGATTGGTCTGACAATGTGATTTATAACTATTCGACATCAATGGTGACCGGCGCTTTGGATATCATCGATCAGTCGAAACAATTGCCTGCAAACCAGCAATTCAAATGGACCGTTTCAGGCTGGCCGATGAAAGAGATGCTTTCGAAGTCGAAGCCAGAAGTGAAGTTAAGGATTGAAAAGGCAATTAAAGATGGTAATTTTCAGGTTCATGGTATGCCATTTACTTTTGAAACGGAAGCTTCCGACCTGGAACCATTGGTTCGATCATTATCGTATTCTTCAAAAATCAACAAGGACGCCGGTTTATCACTGCCGATTGATGCGAAACAAACCGATGTCCCCGGTCATTCATGGATATTGCCGACCATTCTTTCAAATGCAGGGATCAAATTTCTTCACATCGGATGCAATGCGGCTTCAAAATCACCGGAGGTTCCTTTGCTTTTCTGGTGGGAAGGTCCCGATAAATCGCGTTTAATGACGATGTATTTTGGTCCCTATTATGGAACTTCTCCTGCACCACCTGAAGGATGGCCTTACCAGACCTGGATGGCGATCATTCATACGAATGATAATACTGGAGCACCTTCATTTGAGGAGTTTAAAAAAGCGCTGAAAGACATTGAAGAGAAAAATCCGGGTGCAAAAGTTCGTACGGGAAGCATGGCCGATTTTTATACCGCTATTATGAAAGAGAATCCCGAATTGCCTGTTGTAAAAGGGGATATGCCCGACACATGGATTCACGGATATATGTCAATGCCGCGTGAGGTGAAAGCAGGCATGTCTTTGAGCAAGTCTGCCACGAATCTGGAAGCATTAAATACCCTTACTGCTATTTGGGGGAAGTCAAGCGAAGAGGCGTTGATTCCGGTTGTCGATGGCGCGCTCGAACAAATAAATCTGTTTGACGAGCATTCTTTCGGAATGGCGATGAGTCATGGACATGGCGGTTACTGGGCCTATGGAGATGAATTTGAGAATTTACGGGCGAAAGGCTATTACGAGCCCATTGAATATTCATGGAAAGAAAAATCGAACCATATCTCGCTGGCTGAAAAGTTTCTTTATCCAGCTGTTAGCCGGCAAATGAAAGGACTTGCCGGAGCAGTTAATGTGACGGGTGACCGCATCGTTGTCTACAATCCATTGCCATGGGAGAGAAGTGGTTTGGTGACGATTCAAACAATTCAGTCACTTAAAAAAGCATTGAAAAATATGGAAACTGGTGAAATTATACCTCTTTCCAGAAATAAGAACATCATTCAATTTGAAGCAAATCACATTTCTTCAATGGGATATGCTACATTTGTTCCTGTAGAAGACACCAGTGTTCCACAGAAATCAACGTTGCAATGTGATACAAAGAATGCTACCATTGAAAACGAATTCTTCAGGATTGCATTTGATCAGAAAAATGGAACCATCCGGTCAATGATCGATAAAAAGTCGGGACGTGAAGCTGTTAAAGCAGATTCGGAGTTTCAGTTCGGGCAATATGTTTATGAACGTTTCAGCAAAGAGAATACCGACAAATATGCCAAAGATTACATCAAAGGCGGATGGGACTGGGCTTATGCCGAACTTGGGCGGATCAACCTTTCGGATGAACCGTACCGGCGAACATCAGGGAAAAACGTGCATGTCGAATTCTTAAAAGATTCCGTATCTGTTTCAGCGGTCATGCATTTTGATGGAGACAAAGATCTGAAACATCGGTATTCGCTCACATTCAGTTTATACCAGAATAAACCATCAGTTGAAATCATTTGGAGCATCAACGGTAAACCTGCTGATGCATGGCCCGAAGGCGGCTGGATCAGTTTCCCATTTAACATCGAAAATCCGCAGTTTAAACTCGGACGACTTGGAGCGGTTGTAGATCCGGCCACCGATTTTATCAAGGGTTCGAACATGGATTATTGCTTTCTAAACACAGGAATGGCGGTGCTTGATTCAAAAAACCAGGGATTTGGAATCATGTCGCCTGATGTTCCTGCCGTTAGCCTCGATCGTCCGGGATTGTGGAAGTATACGCCTACCTTCGTTCCCCGGAAAGCGAATGTGTTCTTTAACCTGTACAACAATCAGTGGAGTACCAATTTTACCGAATGGGTTGAGGGTTCGTGGAGTACCCGGTTTTATATCTGGAGCATCGATCAGTACTCGAATGCACAATCCATTGTTATTCCTTCCGAAGAGTTCCGAAATCCGCTGATGGTTGCACTAGCAACGGGCAAACCCGGATTACTTTCTGCATCAAACGAGGGGATTCGTTTATCAGAGAAAGGCATATTGGTGACATCATTTGGAAAGAACAGGGATGGCGAAGGTGACATCATCCGCTTGTGGGAACAAAACGGGAAAAACACAAATTGTATCGTTACGTTTCCGAAAGTCACTCTTTATAAATTTGCCCAGCCATGCAACCTCAGAGGTGAAAAGTTGGGGAAAGTAATTCCAGTTAAAGCGAATGCCTTTGAGGCAAAACTAAATGCTTATCAGCCGGTCACATTTATCCTGACGAAGTAAATCCGTTGCTAACAAAATAGTTGGAATTTGGATTATTAAACCACATAGTCACATAGGACACATCGGTTTTTCCCCTATGTTTTCTATGTGACTATTGTGGTTCAATTTTTTTAAATGGGTTTTTTAATTTGAAATAAAAATGTAACTAATCTAGTACTGGCCTTACTAAATAACAAAACCTTTTCTATGAAGGAAAACAAAGAAGAACGATTTAAAGATTTGATTGCCGAAAATGGAGATAGAATAACACGGATCTGTCGTTATTACAATCCAAATACGGAAGACCAGAAAGACATGTACCAGGAAATACTGGTGAATATCTGGAATAGTCTGGATCGTTTTCGCGGCGAATCATCCATCAGCACCTGGATTTACCGGATTGCCGTAAATACTTCGCTCAGTTTTACGGGCAAAACATTCCGTCACATGAAACTGCAGATTCATGACGACCAGAAGTGCCTGACTGTTCTGTTGGACGACGACGAATTGGAAGTTAAACTCAAACAGGAGGCCGATCTTGAGCAGTTGCAAACGCAGCTTAATCTATTGTCAGTTATTGATAAAGCTTTGATTTCGCTTCTGCTTGAAGGTCTTTCAATGCGTGAAATTGGCGATGTTATCGGTCTTACAGAACCGAATGTAAAGGTGAAAATCCACCGGATTAAAGAGGCGCTTAAAAATCAATTGAACGGGAAGCCTAACAGCAAATTTTAATTTTATTCAATTATTCAACTTCTGCCATGGAAACAAACAATACGAATCAACCTTCTGTCAATCTTGATAAACTAATCGGAAATCTCAAAAAAGAAGATGCCCTTTCTCTTAAGTTTAGCCTCAGCATCCAATGGCTTATGTGGCCTACTGCGATTCTCTATCTTGTAATGGTCATCTTTATTTTCGATTTTAGTGAACCCTGGTACAAACCCACCGGCGGATTAATGGTAATGCTCTCATTAGTCATATTTGCTTTTTATTTCAGGAACCGATTTCGTGCGTTTAAAATGATTGATTATGGATTGCCAACGACCGAAGTATTGGCCAAAGCTGTGAAGCGCTACCAGGCATTTCAATGGCCTACGCTGTTTTTGCTTATTCCGCTCATATTGGAAGATATCGGTCTATGTTTCTTTTCTCTTGATTTTTCTGGTCATTCCGATACTCTTGCTCATGTTATTAAGTGGCAGGTAATATTCTTTGTTTCGCTCGCAATTGGATTTTTGATCGGATATATTGTATGGTGGATACGTCAAAAACCATTAAGAGATCGGGCATTGGCTTTAATAAAAGAAATCGAATCCTAATTTAAACCACATAGTCACATAGAAAACATAGATTTTCCCCCTATGTGTCCTATGTGACTATGTGGTTTAATTAGAAATTACCTGACCATCATTTCGAGTTTCGCGATTTTCATCTCTTTCCATTCCCTTGTCTTCATACCCTCTTTCACGGCAAGCTGCATCGATAAATTCATATCGCCGCCCGAACCTTCCATAAATCCTGCCAACTGTGCTACATCATTATACATGCTAACGGTTATATGTGTTCCTTTCGCTTCGCTGCCCACGGGCAAAATTGTTCTGAGTAATAACCATGATCCTTTTTTGCCTTGATTGACCATGTCCTGATGCCACGGTTTAAATATATCTGATTCAACTTTTTCATAACTGTCATCCAACTGCTTCATGATATCCAGCGTAGCCACCATGCCTACTTTCATTTTAAAGTCATCTTTCGTTTTGTCCACACCCTGCAGAAGAACCTGGTTAGCCATATCACGCGATTTAACTGTCTTTTCCATCATCGCATTGAATTCTTTATCTGTTTTACTCGGATAAGCCTTTTTAGCATACTTCATCACATCGAGTGAACCGATGGCCGTCAACATATCCTTTAGACTTGCGAATTGAGTTACAGTCATATATTGCGATCCTTGTTTTGTTCCGGCAGGGGATAATGACCAAAGGTCCCAGCCAAGAATTGACTTATCTGCGACCCGTTGTTTGTGAATTCCAGACCAGAAATCTTCAACCTGCCAATAATTCGATCCCTGCTCACCACTTACCTGCATAAACTCAAATAGTAAATACAATTGCGAAGGTTTATCCTGCGCTTTTAAACTGAATGTAGTCAAACAAACCAAAACCAATGCGAATATTGTTTTCATGATTATAAATTTATTTAATTAAAAATTCTAATGCAATACGTGAGGAGTTAGTAATTGTTACAGTGGATTTTGGAAAATAGATTCGAAAAATAAAATAATGGCATGGCTTGAGTGTTTATATAAGCAGTTGAAAATTAATATTATAAAATATAGGTCAATTTATTAATTTTTTATTTATATAGTTTTCTGTATATGTTGCTATTGAATCATTAAATAGAAATAGCCTGTTTGTGATATATTCTAATGTTGATTATAGAAGATATAGAGTCGTTTGCTTAATAACATAAACGAATATATCGGAGGAATGAACGTGAAGCTCAAATATACCTATGATTATAATTTACTTGTAATTTGTGAGTTATTGCTAATTATGGCTGATAAAATATACTCAGGATAATTATTTACGTATGTATGAAAGAATTGCTTAATTATTTTTTAAAGTGTAATTCGCTTTTTAACATGCTATTATATCTGACTTTATAATTCTTTCCTTTTTGAAAGCCAGGGGAAATCTTATTCAACATTATCGCACCATCGAAATTTGAGGATTATTGATTGCCTCTGAAAACTAGGTTTCTAGTGAATTAATAGATTTAATTTCAAAAAATTCATTGTCCTGTTCGTTAGGATCAGGTTTAAGGTCTCATTTTTGGTAGGTCCGAGGAGTATAAGTAGTTATAAGTACCTCAATAAACCCAAATTCATGCGTTTTATCACCCTGATATTCCCTGAAAAATCACGTTATTTGCAATTAGCAACATTTTTTAAACATCTTTTATCCATGGTAAATAAATTCTTAGCTGTTATTCTGATTTCAATTCTCTTTGTGTCGTGTGCAAAGAAAGAGGTGATCATCCAAAATCCGAAACGGATTGCTGATATTCAGCGAATGCTGACCGAGCAGAAGGCTCTCACTTCCAAAAGCCTGCTGCCAATCTGGGACATCTTTAAACAGCCACTAACAGAATCCGAAAAGCAGGCGATGGAGTTTTTGTATGCTTATATGCCACTGAGCGATCTGGCCGATTACAAACCTGAATTCTTTCTGAAAAATGTGCAGTTTGCTTTGCTGGCCCGCCAGGAAATGCCATGGGGAAAGACAATCCCGGAAGAGGAGTTTCTCCATTTTACGCTCCCTTTACGCGTGAACAACGAAAACCTTGATAATTTTAGGGAAGTGATGTATCCCGAGATAAAAGAGCGCATCAAGGGATTGAGCATGAAAGATGCGGCGCTTGAAATTAACCATTGGTGCCACGAGAAAGTAACCTATCGTGGAACCGATTCTCGTACGAGTGCTCCTTTAATGGCGGTGAAAAAATCTTTCGGACGATGTGGCGAAGAATCAACCTTTACAGTTACAGCGATGCGCACGGCTGGAATTCCTGCACGACAGGTTTACACGCCACGTTGGGCGCACTCTGATGATAACCATGCATGGGTGGAAGTTCTGATTGATGGCAAATGGAATTACCTGGGTGCCTGCGAACCTGATGTTAATTTAAACATGGGTTGGTTCAGTGAGCCTGCAACGAGGGTTATGCTTGTTCATACACGCGCTTACGGTCGTTACCTTGGCTCTGAAAATGTTGTAACGGCAAATGACCGCTTTTCGGAACTGAACCTTACTTCAAACTATGCGGCGGTTAAAACGGTCACCATATCGGTTAAAAATGAAGACGGAACACCTGCCGACAGTGCAAAAGTACAATTCCAGCTTTACAATTATGCTGAATACTATCCCATTGCGACGGGTTATACAAATACAAGCGGGAAAACCAATCTGATCACGGGTATGGGTGACCTTATTATATGGGCTTCCAAAAATGGCAAGTTTGCTTATCAGAAGCTTTCAGTTCCTGATAAAGATACACTGCAACTTATACTTAATCAAACAACACCAGCAAATGTGAGTGAGTCGTTCGATCTGGTTCCTCCTCGTGCTACTAAAGTTGCGACAAATGTAACGCCTGAGGCCCGCAAACAAAACGACCGTCGGATGGCACGTGAAGACTCGATCCGCAATGCTTATATGAAAACGTTTAAAGATTCGGCGTGGATTGCCGCTTTTGCTGAAAAGACAAAACTTCCGGTTGATACCATTTCCCGCTTTATCAAATTAAGTTATGGAAACTGGGATCAGATTTCGGCTTACCTGGAGAAGAATGCCTCCCAATACCGAAGTACTGTGCTCGAAATGGCGATACAGATTGCCGATAAGGATTTCAGTGATGTTCCGGAATCAATACTAACCGATCATTTGGTACAAACAGCCAAATCAGGTGCGCAAAAACCGGTTACTTCCAAAGAATTATTCAATCGCTATGTACTTTCACCGCGCATTGGTCTTGAGAATTTAAGCCCGTGGAGAAGTTTTCTGAGCACATCTTTTGGTGAAGAAATGGCGCAATCGAGCCGCAATGATATCTCCATTCTTATAAATTGGATGCGCGAAAATATCCGTGTCAATATGGTAGCAAACATCCTGTCGCGGAATCCGTTATCGCCGGTTGGCGTGTATAACCTGCGTGTTGCTGACCCTATTTCAAGAGATATATTCTTTGTCGCTGCCTGTCGCACGTTTGGAATTCCTGCCAGGCTGAATCCAGAAACACAAATCCCGGAATATTCAAAAAACGGGGAATGGCTTCGTGCAGGATTCGACCCTGTTGCGGTCGTTCAACCCGAAAAAGGCTCGCTTAAACTGATGAATAAAGACAATCCAGTGGTCCCTCAATATTATTTGCACTATACAATTGCCTTTCTGCGCGACGGATTTTATCATACGCTTGAATTTCCCGAAGGTGAGAAACTTTCAAACACAGCCCCGCCTGTAATGCTCGAGGTTGGTCATTATGCATTGGTTACCGGAACCCGACTTGAAGATGGATCGGTATTGAGCCAGATGTCCTTTTTCACAATAGAGAAAGGAAAACTGACCACCGTTCCGGTTCAACTTCGGAAGCAATCGGGCGAAATAAAACCCTCGGGAAAACTAAATCTTGATGAGTTGAACCTTGAAAAAACGGAAGACGGTAAACTGATCAATCTGTTGTCGTTAACAGCAGGGAAACGTTCGGTATTGGTTTTACTCGATCCTGATAAAGAACCTTCGAAGCATATATTGAACGACCTGGGTCCGTATGTTGAGCAATTCAATAAGTGGGGCGGACAATTTGTATTTGCAATGCCTGCAGAAAAAGCAGCACAGGCAGGCGTTTTGAAAACTTACAAGCTTCCTGCTAAAATGGAAAGCGGAACCGATAAGGATGGGAATATCTTTCGTGCGATAGCAGCCATTTACGGCGACGGACTCAAGGATAAACTGCCGCTTGTATTGTTCTGCGACGAAACCGGCAACGTATATCTGTTTTCCGCAGGATACAAAATCGGAGTGGGTGAACAGTTACTGAAAGTGATTTCAATGGTTGAATCGAACAAGAAAACTATCACCGCGAAGGCTTCGTGCAGTAAGTAATACCATTGGAGTTAGTGAGCGCCTGACTTGTTCAATGTCGTGAACAAGTCAGGCGCTCACTTTACTTCATCATCTGATCCCAAGCCAGGCTTTCACTTTACTTTAACATCGTGAACAAGTCAGGCTTTTACTTTAATCTCCAACCATGTTTACCAACTTTACTTAATGTGGTTTCAGAAAACCTGGTGGCGTTTTATTAAAGAGAAAATAAAAATAGTTATTGACTATTTGATATGTAAATTGCATTACTTTTACAACTGCACGACTGACATATATCAAAGCAAGTCACTCAGTTTTGGCGGATTTGCCTGATTATTAAAATGAATAAACAAATCTGACATAAATAATAAGCGCATATAACTAATTGGAGACTTGGAACATGAGAATGAATCTTGTATTTTTTATTGTCTTTTTATTTAGCTCAAAACTATTTGGCATCACTGATTATACAGAAATCGATAAAAAATCTCTTTGTGTTCCCGATTCACTAAAGACGGCTGATCAGATATCGGCTTATTTGACAAAGGATTTAAAGAATGATATCGAAAAAGTAAGGGCTTTCTATATCTGGATTACGAACAATATCAACTACGATCTGGAAAATAAGGGGACCACGAAAAGATTCAAATCAAAGGCCGAAGTCATTGATGATGTTCTGAAAAACAGAAAAGGGATATGTCAGCAATACGCCGAACTGTTTCATGTATTTTGTCAAAAATCGGGTATTAAATCTTTCGTTATCGGAGGATATGCGCGAAACGGGCAAAAGCAAATATCGGATATTGCACATTCCTGGAACGCTGTTCAAATTGGTGTGAACTATTTTTTCATCGATGTTACCTGGGCATCCGGCTACACAATTAACAATGTGTACCTGAATCAGTTTCGTGATGAATTTTTTTTAATTGAGCCACAGTTATTTGTAAAAACACATTTACCTTTTGATCCTGTCTGGCAATTTTCTGATAATCCGATTACTATTTTTGATTTCAACAACCAGAATTTCTTAAAACTTTCAGAAAAGGGCAATTTTAATTATCGTGCATTAATCGTGGAAATTGAAAAACAGGACAGATTAACCTATTTGGAACAGGTCAACAAAAGAATGCTTGGTCTTGACGAGTTGAATGATTTACTTTTAGATGAAATAAAAGAAAATGCATTTCAAATTACCTATGAAAAAGGGAGAATAGCAGCAGACGCATTTAATACTGCTACTGATAATTATAACTTGTATATCAGGCATAAAAATTCCAGGTTTCGCAATCCCGATATTGAAGACGCAAAACTTCGGGAACTTATCAGTGACGTAGAACGTCCATTGTATAAAGCCGATTTCATGTTTCAAAATGTGTTCACATTTAATCCTGATCTTCGGAACCAATTTTCCAGGTTCCAAAAAAGCATACAGGAATTTGAAGCAAAACTGAAAATTGAAAGTGCCTTCATCGATAAGTATATTAAAACGAATAGGTTATTAAGATTTTTACTGTTTATTTGAAAATTATTGCACCATCTCTGGTGTCATTCGAAAATTAACCGAATGGCAATTGATTTATTTTTTAGTTTTCAGTCGTTTGTAACGATAAACGCAGCACAAAATTTCACTGTAATCGCGAGATGTTGGATTCCTTATGTGATGAATATTAATGTTTCAAAAATTGCATCAGTCTTTAAGTTTTTCTATACCTTTATTGTAAGTGAAAACGCCATTAAAATATAGGAGGTACTAAAAATGAAACAAACTACGCCATTTGTAATTACAATTAGTCGTCAGCTGGGAAGTGGAGGTGCTTTTATTGGACAGCAGCTTGCTAAAAAACTGAATATCGACTATGTCGATCGCGAAATTCTAAGCAAAGCAGCAAAACAACTCGCTGTGGTGGAAGAGGATTTGGAATCGCGTAATGAAAAACTACTCTCTTTTTGGAGTTCATTCTTCCATATCAATGGATATGCCGAGGATTATCACCTGCCCCCGCAAATGAATTTTCCTTTCGACCGTGAGATATTCGATGCCGAAGCTGATGTAATAGAACAGATTGCCAGAGAGCGTTCAGCTGTTATTATGGGTCGGTGTGGCTTTCATATCCTGCGGGAAAATTCAAATCGGGTAAGCCTGTTTTTGCATGCCGATATTTCATTCAGAAGCAAACGGGTTCAGGAACTGTACAAACTTTCAGAAAAAGCAGCACTGGAAATGATTACAAAGAATGATAAAGAGAGGGTAAACTATATCGAAACTTTTACGGGTAAGAAATGGACAGATGCAAAGCATTTTGACCTGACGCTCGATACCGGTAAAATTGGTCTTGATAAAAGCACAGAGCTGATTTTGAATTATCTGGAATCAATTTGATCCCAATCACCCTTTGTGAGAAGGGAAAAGCATAATCAATAGATATAATGCCCCTTCAGGGCGTTTTTGTTGTTGCTGTTTAATCCCAAGGCGTTGCCATTGGGTTAGGATATATTGCCACTTCGTGGCGCAATCGCATTATCTACGTACAGGCATAATCCACGGGCTGAAGGCCCAGTATAATCCAGCTCAATGGCAACGCCTTGGGGCTAAAAGATAACAAGCAAAAGCGCCCTGAACGGGCAATATAACATTAAGCCAACGGGCCGAAGGCCCAGTATATTTCAGCTCAATGGCAACGCCTTGGGGCTAAAAAAGATAACAAGCAAAAGCGCCCTGAACGGGCAATATAACATTAAGCCAACGGGCTGAAGGCCCAGTATAATCCAGCTCAATGGCAACGCCTTGGGGCTAAAAAAGATAACAAGCAAAAGCGCCCTGAACGGGCAATATAACATTAAGCCAACGGGCTGAAGGCCCAGTATAATCCAGCTCAATGGCAACGCCTTGGGGCTAAAAAAGATAACAAGCAAAAGCGCCCTGAACGGGCAATATAACATTAAGCCAACGGGCTGAAGGCCCAGTATAATTCAGCTCAATGGCAAAGCCTTGAGAAATATAAAACGAAAGCCATGTCACAATCATTATCAAAATTGTATGTTCATGCCGTTTTTCATGTTAAGTATAACGGTTATATGATAAGACCTGAAGACGATGCGGAATTGTATGCCTATATCGGAGGTGTTATCAAGCTATCAAAATCGATTCCAATTATTATAAACGGTATTGAGAACCATGTTCATGTGCTTTGCATCATGTCAAAAAACATTTGTCTGGCGGATTTAATGGAAGATATCAAGCGCAATAGCAGCCGTTGGATTAAAACAAAGGGCATTCATTATCAAAATTTTGCATGGCAAGGTGGATATGCTGGTTTTTCGGTAAGTCCATCGAAAGTCGAAGTCGTTAAAAGATATATTTCAAATCAGAAAAATCATCATCAAAAACAGTCAATCAAAGATGAATACATTCAATTATTGAATGAACATGGCGTAGAATATAATGATGAGTTCTTATGGAAATGATGTTCACTTTGTTAAAGCTGATATTTTAAGTAGTTTGGATACCGCGATTCTCAATCGCAATAAATAACAGGCAAATACAATTGCTTTATTTCTTACAGCGAAGGCTGATCGCAATACCCAAAGCCGTCCTGAAAATTCTCATTTATAACTCATTTTAAACTTCTGAACCGTTTCCGGATAACCTTATTTCCCGGATAAACCCATGTATTTCTCATTGAATATAGAAAACCATTTTTATGATATATAAACCGAAAGTATTATATTTACAATATATCTGATAGCTGCCAGGTCCGTCAATCCAAATTCCGATGTGTATTGTCCTGGCTTCGTCAGGCGTAAATACAGGTTGCTAGCAGTAAACGGAACATGAGAATTGTCAAAAGCTTTTGGATGTTTTATAAAAAACTGGTTATCCCGGCATTATCAATGTCGACTGCGATCGCTGCCATCGCTTTTATATATTCGGGTAACTTCTCATTTAAATGGTTTGGTGTTTCATACATGATTGTAACCCCCCTGTTTCATTATTACATATATGAGGTCCGGAATCCAAACGAGTATTATTTTTATTACAACATGGGGATGAGTAAGCCAATACTGTGGCTGGCAACATTTGTCTTTAGTTCATTGATCGGTTTAATAATTAGCCTGATATGAACAATTTACATGTTGATAGTGTCATCAAAAGCTTTGGGACACGTCAGGTACTCACTGATATTTACCTCTCTTGTACGAAAGGTGAAATTATAGGGTTGCTTGGCAGGAATGGTTCCGGAAAATCGACGCTGTTAAAGATCATTTTTGGTTCATTGACGGCGGATGCCAAATTTATCAGGATTGACGACAAACTCATTAACGGACTCTACGACAACAGAAAGCTGGTTAATTATTTGCCGCAGCATAATTGTATGCCAAATCATTTAAAGGTAAGCACCATCATCTCCCTGTTTTGTGACAAGCAAAACGCCGGTTTAATTATGGCGAATGAACATATCAAACAATTTCTGAATAAACGTTCAAGACAGCTTTCGGGCGGAGAGAAACGACTTGTCGAAATCTTTATGCTGATCCATTCAGATGCAAAGTATATCCTGATTGATGAGCCTTTCAATGGCATTGACCCGCTGTTAAAGGAGGAAATAAAAAGCTTAATCAGAACACATTCCGCGACAAAAGGATTTATTGTCACGGACCATGATTACAGGAATATCCTCGATATTGCGACAAGAATACTATTGCTTCATGACGGCGGCACAAAGGCGATTGCAAAAAAAGAGGATCTTCATTATTGGGGATATGTCTGAGAAACCTCCTGATTATTTGCCATTCATCATTTTAAAACTAATTTTGGACAGAAGTTAAATAGAAGGCTGTTGTGTTGGGTGGAGGCCATCACACGCAACAGATATTTTCCAACATACATCCTATCAGATAACAATTTTACCAGGTATAACCATGAAGAAGATGAGCCAGTTCCGCAATCGTTTGATCCCTTTTGCCTTTTTAATGCTTGGCTGCTTTGCTGTCAATGCACAAGTAATTACTTCCGCCGAAATCGACACGCTTGTTGAAAGAACGCTGAAAGCATTTGATGTTCCGGGTATTGCAGTGGCAGTTGTAAAAGATAATAAGGTCATCCATTCCAAAGGATATGGTGTTCGTTCGCTGAATACAAAGCAAAAGGTAGATGAAAATACATTGTTTGGCATCGCATCCAACAGCAAGGCATTTACCTCAGCCGCGCTGGGCATACTGATCGATGATAAGAAGTTGTCGTGGGACGATAAGGTGATCGACTACATTCCTGAATTCAGGCTGTATAATCCCTATGTTACCGAAGAGTTCACGATCAGGGACCTGCTCACACACCGGAGTGGCCTGGGATTAGGGGCGGGCGACCTGATGATCTGGCCGGGCAAGAACAATTTTACAATAAAAGACATCATACACAATATGCGCTTTTTAAAACCTGTATCAAGCTTTCGGACAAAATACGATTACGATAACCTGCTCTATATTATTGCTGGTGAAGTGGTGGCAAGGGTTTCAGGAATGAGTTGGGAAAGCTTTATCGAAACACGCATCTTACAGCCGCTGAATATGACCCGCAGTGCTGCTTCCTATCACCGGTTAAAAGATACCTCTAATGTGATTGTCCCTCATGCACCTATAAACGGAAAGGTACAGGTGATCGCCCGCGATTTAAATGAACCGTTCAACGCGGCCGCAGGGGTCAACAGTAATCTCACCGACATGTCAAAATGGATCATCATGCAGATGAACAACGGCAAATATGGCGAAGGACTCAGCAAGCAGCTTTTCAGCAATAATGTTCACCGGGCCATGTGGGCGCCACAGACCATTATCCAGGTTGGCGATTCAACAGCTTATAATACGCATTTCGCTGCTTACGGATTGGGTTGGTCGCTAAGTGATGCAAAGGGATATAAACAGGTCGGGCATTCGGGTGCGCTGGCAGGTATTTATACCCAGGTAACGATGATTCCTGAACTGAAACTTGGCATTATCGTGTTTACGAATCAGCAGTCGGGTGCCGCTTTTAGTGCGATTACCAATACAATCAAGGACAGCTATTTTGGGATGAAAGGGATTGACAGGGTGAAACAATATGCGGATGGTTCAGCGAAAGGGGTGGAGGAAGCCAATAAAATTACCGGCGACATCTGGAAAGTGATTGATAAACAGCAGAAAAGCGCGACTACAAAAACAAATGATTCCCTTTTCACAGGTATATATACCGATAAGTGGTTTGGCGATGTGGTTATTTCGGTAAAGAAAGGGAAGCTTTGGTTCGATTCAAAAAGATCACCGACACTCACCGGAGAATTGCTTGCCTACAAGGGCAATACCTTTGTAGTGAAGTGGAATGACCGGAGCATGGACGCTGATGCGTATGTAATGTTCGATCTAGACAGTTCAGGCAAAGCTTCGGGGTTCAAAATGAAAGCGATATCGCCATTAACAGATTTTAGTTTCGACTTCCAGGATTTGGATTTTACGCGTGCGACCTTGTAGAGACGCACGGCCGTGCGTCTCTACAACTGCATAACTATCAAATTATGAGCAATATTGCAATATTACAACCTGATGTTGCATGATTACAGCTTGATGTTAGAAGATTACTACCTGATGTCGGAAGATTACAACTTGATGTTAGAAGATTACTACTTGATGTCGGAAGATTACTACTTGATGTCGGAAGATTACTACTTGATGTCGGAAGATTACTACTTGATGTTGCAAGATTACTACTTGATGTCGGAAGATTACTAGTTGATGTTAGAAGATTACAACTTGATGTTGGGAGCTGACAGCGGGAAGTCGTATACTGAAAGCTCCATTTGTATTCAAACAAAATTCCCTGCCGGAATTATGGATCGCCGGCAGGGAATTTCAGTAAAGTTAAACAGCTCTTCAGAGCGCCTGTTTCAGGCAGAATTTCAAACTGCGAGATCTTATTATTTTAGTTTTGTGAATGTAAGGCCGCGAACTGATTTATATTCGGGACTGGTAGCGCCATAAGCCGATTTAACGTATAGTTTAACATCTGTGCCAACGGGTACTAATCCGGTTTTAGGGGCATACAGTACGATCTGGCGTTGCCGGCGGGCGGCATCGGCATCGGCATCTTTGGAAATACAAACTGAATTGGCATTTTTCAACGCCTCGTACCTGTTTTTGAGCGATTCGATGTTAAGATCTTCTTCATTCGGCCTGTAGGCTGCTGCTATAGTAAGCAACAATTTGAGGAGCCTGTTGAAATTTTCAACTCTTGTGCTAAATGAACCGTTGCGAATTTTATTGTGTTTCGCTTGTTCCTCATCTTCTTTACCATCTGCAGTTTCTGCAGGAGGGATAATCTCTTCCGCTCTTTTATTGCGCAAATCGCGTACGATCGATTCGGTTTGCGAGATAGTTTGATCCGATACCTCCGAAATGCGTATTCCGTTGGCAACGCGGGTGACTAAACCATCAAAGCCTTCGAAAGCGGTGGTACGGGCCGCTACCGCATGATCGCAATCGCTTTCTGCCACCATTACGCCGTCCAGCACTTCATCGCCACTCAATTTGAGTTGCAGCTGGTTCGCAATCGAAAGCCTCGGTTCGGAAGAATTGTAGGCGGGCACAAAAGTGGCGACCTGTTTGGTTAGTTTTTCAATGTTGTCAACATTCTGCTGATGACTTTTTTTGTTTGTGTTCATAGAGACTGATTTTTGTTAGTTAATAATTAATGTTTAGAACAGAATTATTTCGTTTAAGAAAGATGACGACTGACAAAAAAAAACGGAAACACAATTTTACTAATTCGCTGTTCTTTAGCGAATCGATACCTGCAAATAAAAATAAACAAAAATGATTAATACAAATATAAGAAAATGGTTTGGTAAAAAACAAGCGTTTTTCTTGTCAATAATAAAATTAATTCAAATTTTTTTCAAAATGAACCAATATTGGGCATTCAGACCTTTAAAACAAGGTTTTTTGCCCTTTTAGCCTTTCACAAATCTCCTCCGGATGCGACTAATTCATACAGTTTTTGGTTCTTTTTTCTGCCAATTTCAATCCACCCCCGATAAACGGGACCTAAACCACAGCGTGGCGGTTACTTTCCAACATTTAGACCTGTCAGGTTTATGAAACCCGACAGGTCTGCACCAAATACCATTTTATGATGAAGTTGGCATTACGGTCTCATAAGCGCCATAAAACAGTTGATAGGCATACTCTCTTTGAGTGAAATAAGTTTTTTTAAAATAAAAAACGTTTTTTATGATGCGTAAATGAAAAATAGTAACTTTACAACATAAATCTGATATTGTCTGACCTATTCATCCATATTCCGAAGAGAACACCTGCTATTGTCCATTGAACGGGTCATCCTATAAAAGCAAACCTTCTAAAATAGAACCATGATGAAGAAATACCTTTTACTGTCATTTTTCGTTGCCATTTTGGCAATTGTTTCGTGTTCTGAAAAATCGGGACCGGGTTCTCCGAATGTTGATGTTAACCAGGTTGAAAAAGATTATATGATGTGGTTGACCTACCATCGTGACAACATCCATTTATCATCGATGTTTGTCGCATTGGATATTTCATCGAAGGAAATATCGAAAGGGGCATTTTTGAAAAGTCTCACGACGGGTGATTACATTCCGGTAGAATTAACATCAACAGACACGACGACTTATTACAAGCTTTTTAAATTAGAAAATACAGCAGATAAGCAAATAAGCAGTGCCATTAAATCATTAGCTTCGATTGCAAATCACCATTTCGAAATGGAAGGAAAACCTTTTCCAACCTTTAGTTTTAAGGATTTGAACGGTGTTGAATACAACAATGAAAATACAAAGGGTAAGACAATTGTCTTTAAATGCTGGTTCATTGCCTGCAAACCTTGTGTTGCTGAATTTCCTAAGTTGAATGAATTTGTAGCAAAATACAAAAGCCGGAACGATCTCCTTTTTATTAGCATGGCGATGGACTCAAAAGATAGTTTAATCAGATTCCTGGCAACGAAAAGATTTGACTATGCGGTGGTTCCTGAACAGGAAGTTCTGGTGACGCGGGATCTGAATATTAATATGTTCCCAACCCATCTGATTGTCGATAAAAACGGGATCATCCAAAAAGTAGTAAACGATGCCGACGAACTGATTGCAGCGTTTGAAAATAAAAAACCGTTGAAGAGAAGTAAGGCACAAAATACGGGAAACTCAGCACCTTCCGGACTTGTTCCTCCGCCACCGCCTCCTCCGGGTGCATCTGTACCACCGCCGCCTCCACCTCCACCTGCGAATGTACCACCTCCGCCTCCACCACCATCAAGTATTCCGCCACCACCTCCTCCTCCAAGTTAGGAAGCTGAAGCCTGGTTGCAGATAGCCTGAAGGAAGGAATTGAAAAAATATACAGCACTAGCAGGATTGCAAACTCTGGCAGGGCTGCAGCGAATTCCATTTTATTATGAATTTGGTATTACGGTTTCATAAGCGCGATAAAACAACCGGAAGGTACCCTCTCTTTGAATGAAATATGTTTTTTTAAAATAAAAAACGTTTTTTATGATGCGTAGGTGAAAAGTGCTAATTTTACAACATAAAACCGACATATGTCAGTCATAATATACAAGTTGTCAGCAATAATGCAACTTGAAAAATCTTTACTTATGGCAAAAAAGAAAAATAGTCATGCCGAATTTGTACGGTGGTTTGGGCCACTATTAGACGCATTAAGGCAATTAGGAGGCTCTGCAAAACCGAGAGAAGCGGCTGATATAATTGCCGAAAAACTTGATTTGCATGAGGAAAAATTGAATGAATTACTCAATTCAGGTCAATCTCGATATTATAATCAAGTCGCATGGGCTAGACAATATCTTGTATGGGAAGGCCTTCTAGACACTTCGCAACATGGAATATGGGCATTATCTGCAAAGGGAGAAAATACAACACTGACAGAAGAACAAGCGCGAGAAATATTCTTAAAATGGGTTGATATTCATAGGAAAGCGAAGCTGGTTAAATCGGAAAAGGAAATTATTGAAGAGCAGGAGGAAGGTGAGCCAGATGATATTCAGCCAACTAACTTATCAGATTTATTGCAAGTTCTACAGAGCCTGACACCTGATGGATTTGAAAGAATATGCCAAAGACTATTAAGAGAATCTGGATTTGAAAAAGTGGTAGTAACTGGACAATCTCATGATGGCGGAATAGATGGATATGGTACACTTGAAATGAATCCTTTTGTAAGTTTTAAAGTTTTATTTCAATGCAAAAGATACAAAGGAACTGTATCAAGAGCACAAGTTGGCGATTTTAGAAATGCAATGATTGGCAGGGCAGAAAAAGGAATTATAATGACAACTGGAACGTTCTCATCTGATGCTATTAAAGAAGCCAATAGAGATGGTGCTCCACAAGTTGAGCTCGTTGATGGTGAAAAATTAGTTGAAATGTTTAAACGAGTTGAACTTGGTGTTAAACCTAAAACTGTTTATGAAGTTGATTTGCCATTCTTTGAACCTTACATGATTAAAAACAAGACCAAATAAATTATATGCTGGTATTAATAAGATAAATACAGGTATGGTTCCCATGTCTCATTGACAATAAATTGGTAATATAAACATAAGCTCTATTCCGGAGATTTATTGGTTAAAACTCGGGTCTCTGCTAATTGTTGAGCATTATTCGAAACTGAAAACTTAAACTATGAAAAATAAACTATTCGTGATTTTTCTTCTTTTACTTTCCGGTAATTTATTTGCCCAGAAATTATATGTGTGGTGTCCAAAAGAACAATTGCAAAAGCCACGCCAAGGTTTCCTCGACAAGGATACTATTGATTTAATGATTTTTGATGGCAGAATATTGACAGAAAAGTCTAAAATTGAATGTACTTCAGAAAATACAATTTTTCATTTAGGGGAATTTGTTAAAAGTACATATCCTTCTGCAATAGTGAATCTTTTGAGCTCCAGTCTTTATTACAAAGATCCATTAAAAAATAGAATAACAATAAAAATAGGGATTTCTGCATATCATGCTGCATTTGGAGCAGATGTTAAAGTAGGTATTGGTATTGTTGGCGGAAATTTTTCCTATGGTGTTTTTCCTGAAGGTAAATGGAATGCTGTGACTGCTTATGCTGTCAAGATTTATGACTACAGAAATAATCTTGAAACTAAAAAGACTAAAGACATTTGTAAAATTGCATCTCGTCCAAATACGGGAGGTTATACTACTGCAAAAAACATTTTAAATACCACTTATATTGAGGCTAATCAGGAGATGCTATTCTTTATTGATGAAACATTAATGAAATAATTTCCGATATTGAAGAATATACTTATGGCAGCGAAACATTTTATGAGTTTATTTATCTTTAGAATATGGAAAATTTTATTGTACTAGTAGAAATGAAAATATACCACGAAGAAAAAGACTTAAAAGGTTACATCAAATTTACAATCATCAAGTGATAGTATTCAAGAAATTCAAATGAAAAACAATTGAAGTGATGCTGAAAGTACCTGATAACATATTTTCTCATGATTTGTTATGTTATTTACATCCAAATAAATTCGATACAGAAGAAGACAAACAAGCTGCAATTTTGCTTCATAAAATTTGTTTTGCAAGATTGACCAATTTTCACGATTCAGACTTAATAGATGATTTGCAAATCACAGATGAAGAAAAAGATGTTGTTATTACAAACCAATGGGATGAAAGTGTTAATTGTGTAGTAAAGGCCCGCTGCCTTGATATATTAAAACGTTTTAAAAAGAAAGATAAACGACAAATTACAGTAAATGCTTCTGATTGTTATTTAGATGTATATTCAAAAATCAATGATATTGAATATTTGATTCGAGCCGTAATTGTTAGATCAATAAAGGAGCTCAATGATGATGTTTTTTTGATAAAAATTATAGCCCACATAAAAGAAAATATTTATCCTTTTTGGCTGAATAAATTGATTGTAGCCTTGCTAAAATCTTATAGGACAGATCAACTATCTGATTTGACACCTTCAATAAATAAATGGCGCAATTTAGCCATCATTGCAAAAGATTTTCAAAAGGAAAGAGGTTACATTGAAGTTTTATCTAATATCAAGTCTATAAACAAAACCGATTACCATAAACAAATTGCAATAAGTTATGAAAATGAAGCTGACGAAACAGCGAATAATCGACAACAAAACACATATTATCCTAATCTGCCAAGTATTTACCAATCTTCATATAATGAAATATTTCTGATAAAAGATATTGAATCTAACCTATACAATCGAATAAAGAAAAAACTAATCATAGAGAAGCAGATTCATATTGAAATGCTTTCAACATGGGGAATAAAAACCAGATTTGAAGTTCCTGAAAATATTAAGTTGAATATTGAAGAACAAATAATAAATATTCCTATTAGGCATTTAAAGGATGCCATAGATATATTAATATCAGCACCTTTTCCAACGGCTGATGATACTGGAAAGTACATAGCAAATTGCTTGAAGGTAAGTCCAATTTCATCTTTATGGGGTAGTAGTCATTTGAATGGTAAAGGGAATATCGTAGGTACGGCTGATTGCGAAGTTTCTTTACGGACAGAGGCACATATCTTTTTGCGTCAATTTCGGCTGTATGCTCTGTGGACGTGTTTCAATCAAATGACTTGGTGTGATATTGATTCACATAGCGAGTTCTTATGTCGTATTCTTCAGAGAAACAAACCTGATTTTATAGAGGCTGACAATTTGATACTTTGGGAAAGAGGTATTGCTGCAGGATTTAAAAAGGATTTCATTACTGCTTCATATATTCTTATGCCGCAGTTAGAACATGCTTTGCATAATATTGCAGAGATTCATAATGGAACAATTACTTCATTGGAAACAAAACGGCAAGAGGAACCTACTTTGAGAAAAGTTCTTATTATGCTCAAAGGAATAATAGAAGAAGAAACGCTTTTTGAAATTGAATCATTTCTACATAGTGGCAGTGATGCCAATTTTAGAAATAACCTTTTACACGGCTTACTTTCCCCATTTGAAATTGACAAGCATGGCATTTATTTATGGTGGCTGAGTTTGAAAATATATTTCTGTGAGGATATTTATGCTAAAGACAAACAACAAAATGTGGGGGAATAAATATAACTCATTCTTAGTTATTCGCCGTTTGCACTGAACTATAAAACTCTTAATCAAAGCACCTATATTTATGAAAACAAAAATCACTAAAAACACATTTGCAACTTTATTTTTAATGTCAGCGATGGCATTGAATGTTCAATCACAGACCACGCTTACCTGGGGCCGGCAGATCGGAACGGACAAGGAAGAATATGCGATGAACCATGTAGATGACCGGAACGGGAATATTTACATCTGCGGCAAGACACTTGGTAATATGGAGGGTGTCAACCTTGGTAAAAACGACGGGTATATCACAAAGATTGACAGCCTTGGAAATACAAAATGGACAAAGCAATTCGGATCGGCCGGCGATGAAGATGAGCAATGGTCTGCGATCGATCAGAAGGGCAATATTTATATCACAGGTTCTACAACAGGTGATCTGAACGGCAAGAATGCAGGAAAGGAAGATATCTTCCTCGTTAAATACAACCCCGACGGACAACTGTTATGGACGAAACAGTTTGGCACCGACAGCACCGATATCGGGAAAGGGGTCTACGCCGACAACAAGGGATTTGTTTATATCACCGGTTTAACAATGGGAAAACTGGGGGAATCATCGTTTGGTAAATCGGATGGATTTATCATCAAATTAGACAGTAACGGGAAACAGCTCTTCACTACCCAGTTTGGAACCACGGGTGAAGACAGCAGCATCTCCATCACGGGCGACAACCATTCCACGATCTATGTTTGCGGTAATACCTGGGGCGACCTGGGCGCGAAGAGCAAAGGGTTTATCGATGTTTTCACTGGTCAGTTTATGGATGAAGGGAAGCTTATAAAATATAACCAGTTTGGGAGTGAAGGGTTTGATATTGCGATGAACCTAAAGGTTGACAGCGAAAAGAACCTTTATGTGGTCGGCTCTACGACCGGAAACATAGGTTGCCAGCAGATCGGCGAGGGGGATTGTTTCCTCACCAAATTAAATGAAAAGGGAGACGTCCTTTGGACCAGCCAGTTTGGAACCCCCAAACATGATGGCATCCGCGGAATTACATTCGTAGAAAACAGGCCCGGTAAAATACTCGTAAGTGGTCTTTTAAGTCTTCCGCCTGCACAGGCATTTGTGCGCATGTACAACACCGATGGCAGCTTTGTATGGGAAAAGAAAATGATTGAGGAGGGACAACCCGGCGACGCATCGGGTAAAGATGTAAGTGTTGACAAACATGGGAATATTTATCACATCGGTCTTACAGGCATCGGCCTGTTTGGTAAATACATCGGATCGAATGATGTGTACGTTGTCAAATTAAAGATGGATTGATTTTAAGTCGGATGCTTCCCCTCGTTTGTAACGAGGGGGTGGTTGTCAATCGTTTGTAACGATTTTACAATGATACCATTTATCAAATATTGTTTTGAATTCGAGTTGCAAACTCAAAACCATTAACCCCTCCCCGAAGAATCCCCGAAAAATCCCCGAAAAATCGGGGCAGGCAGGGGCAGGCAGTTGCAAACGAGGGGGGCAGATTGTCAGTCGTTTGTAACGATATTGCGATAATACTATTTATTAAAAATTGTTTTGAATTCGAGTTGCAAACTCAAAACCATTAACCCCTCCCCGAAAAATCCCCGAAAAATCCCCGAAAAATCGGGGCAGGCAGGGGCAGGCAGGGGCAGGCAGGGGCAGGCAGTTGCAAACGAGTGATTTGGAGCTTTGGTGACAAAAAAGACTTTTCATAGTCACAAATTTGAAAACACGACATTAAATGATATTCAAAACTTAGTGTAATTTTAGGCAATTAATAATTCATTTATTTTTGAATACAAATGACTTCGGATCAACAAAAAAAGGAATTGAAACTCACGAACATTCTATTGAAAATCCCTGTGCCCTGGGTATTTGTGCTGGCGTACCTGGTCGGACTTCTGTTGCAATTTATATTCCCATATAAAATCGAGTCGCTGGAAACATTGTATTATATAAAGGTGGCAGGCTATGTGCTGTTTGCAATTGGGGCTATTTTTGCAGCCTGGAGCCTATTGATTTTTCATAAAGCACGTACAACGACCACTCCGGGCGAGCGGTCTAATAAATTGGTTACCGGGGGTCCTTACCGGTTTTCGCGAAACCCAATGTATGTTAGTCTTATTCTTTGTTACCTGGGTGAAGCAGGATTTCTTGTACACTTATGGCCGGTTTTTGTTCTTCCTTTGATGTTGGCTTATGTCGACCAGGTAGTGATCCCTTTGGAAGAAGGCATCTTAAAGAACGACTTCAAAGAAGAATATGAAGTTTATTGTACTGGTGTACGTCGTTGGATCTGAAATTTAAACAGCCTTTTTCTATTGTCAAATACTGTACGATTCATCCTGGAATAGCAGCACAACGAATTAAATATTCTTCGTCGTTGTAACTTCCTCGCGTCCGTAAGCGTCTGAACGTTGATATTAACTCCGTAAATTACCGAAGGAATGAAACCGCTGATTGTACTATTGACACTGATTGTATATGCCGGTAACCTGTTTGGGCAACCCTCTACGCTTGACAGTTTTATCGACTCGTTTACGCTGAAGAACAATTTTAACGGAACGATCCTGGTTCAGCAAAAGTCGGGAAAAGCTTATCAAAAGAGTTTCGGTTTGGCGAATTTCCAGTTTAAAGTCCCGAATAAAATAGAGACGAAATACAAAATAGCTTCAATCACCAAATTGTTTACGTCGGTCCTTATCATGCAACTGGTTGAAAAGGATAAGCTTGATTTAAATAAAACGATCAATAACTATTTGCCCGATTATAAAGGGGAGGGTGCCGGTAAAGTTACGATACGCCATTTATTGAATCACACTTCGGGAATGGCAAATATTGATACCGTAAAATCGATTGAAAGCGCGTTAAAAAGCGGGATCCCATTGTATCAGAAACCCCGCACCACCGATGAGTTGTTAAGAGATTACTGCAGTGACAAACTTGTAAACATTCCGGGAAAAGTGTTTGACTACAACAACGCCGATTACATTGTTCTGGGAAAAATTATTGAGAAGATCACCGGCAAGACCTATGAGCAGGTTGTAAATGAGAATATTCTTCAGTTTCTAAAGATGAAAGATACGGGTTTGTTGTATCAGAAAGATATCATCAGTAACCTGGCTGACACCTACTTTTTTCGCGACGATCTTCAGAAATTAGTACCCGACTTGCCTGTTTATATCGAGAACTGGTATGCAGCAGGTTCCATGTATTCGACTGTAAATGATCTTCTGCTGTTTTCGGATGCATTGTTCGGGCACCGGCTTTTAAAAGAGGCATCCTTAACCCGGATGTTCACCCCAGGACTTGATGAATATGGCTATGGCGTATGGGTACATGATGATTACAAGATTAAAGATAAAGTATTCAGGATCGTAAAAAGACCAGGCAGGATTATGGGGGCTCAAAGTATGCTTTTTCATATACTGGGAGAAGGAACTACTATTATCATTCTGAGTAATACGGGAACAACCAGCCTCGATGATTTCGCGGTGCAAATCGCCAAACAGATCATCCAATAGATCGAATTAATTATTCAGCATGGGAAAGATTAGGGTCTTTTTAAATTTTCTGTAGGGAAAACAGGTCGGTGGAAAATAGGTGGAACGCAGGGTCCCGTCCCATATGGGACGGTAGATTCTTCCCGGATCTATTTTCTACCGACCTTTTGTGCCTGACGGCCCAGAAGAGGTATGTTCGAATTCCTTTGGTTTGAAACGATGTTTCCATCCAGTTCTTACCGTTACAAATCTTTCTTCTTTAATCCCCATCATTAAATACACTTAAGTAGAATAGTTCTAAACAAATTCTGATGATTCCTGTTTCTTGATTGAAAGCAACGGTAACCCTTGTTTATCGGGCAACCGATCAGTCAATTAAATTGAAAATTTAAATCCATTTAATATGAGAAAATTAGCCTTTTTGATGATTACAATGGCATTCATGGGAGCCTGCCAGTCAAATCCAAACAAGAATTCAAATTCCGTGATGGTTATTGCGCCCGACAAGGACAATGCCGGATTGAAACTTCCCGACGGTTTTTCCGCGCTTATTTATGCCGATAATATAGGTCATGCCAGGCACATCGCGATTAATACAAACGGTGATGTATACGTCTCACTGAGTGATGTGAAAAACGGCGGCGGTATCGTTTGTCTTCGCGATGACAACAAGGACGGAAGAGCTGATGTAATCAAATATCACGGTATTTATGACGGAACAGGGATCAAGATTCACAACGGCTATATTTATTTTGGTGCCGATACAATTGTTGTAAGGTACAAGCTGGCTGAAGGTGAATTGGTACCGGCTGCGACTCCTGAGGTAATTGCCAAAGGTTTCACGCCCCAAAACCAGCACGCGACCAAACCGTTTACGTTCGATCAGAACGGAAATATGTACGTCACAGTTGGTGCTCCATCGAATGCCTGCCAGGTTACAGACCGCACCAAAGGTTCACCGGGTATTGATCCTTGTCCGATTCTCGAACAGCATGGCGGGATATGGCGTTTTAAAGCTGATGTTTTAAACCAGGACCAGGTCAAAGACGGTTACAGGTATGCAACCGGCATCCGAAATGCAGTTGCCATTACATGGAACGATGTTGAGAATAGTTTGTTTGCACTTCAGCATGGACGCGATCAGCTTGGGTCGTTCTATCCTGAAATGTACACCGATGAACAAAGTGCTCAGCTTCCGGCCGAAGAGTTTTTGTCAGTCAAGGATAAATCAGATTTTGGATGGCCTTACTGTTATTACGATCCGATGCTGAAATTGAAAGTACTTGCTCCTGAATATGGCGGCGATGGCAAAAAACCCGGAAGATGTTCGAATGCAGAGAATCCAATCATGGCATTTCCTGCCCATACTGCTCCGAATGATTTACTCTTTTACACAGGAAGTATGTTCCCCGAAAAATATAAGAACGGCGCTTTCATTGCGTTTCATGGTTCGTGGAACCGCGCCCCGCTGCCACAGGAGGGATATTATGTGGCATTTGTCCCCTTTAAAGGTGGTGTTCCTTCGGGTGATTGGGAAATCTTCGCGAATGGTTTTGCGGGGATTGGTGTGGTAAATAGTCCGGGTGATGCTAAACACCGTCCATGTGGATTGGCCCAGGCGCCCGATGGTTCGCTGTTTGTTTCGGATGATTCGAATGGCCGCATTTACCGTATTGCTTACAAGTGAGCGTAATTGTACCGCAAAGATGCATGGTATTGAAAACATTCAGTGTTGTATTTTCTGAATAAAGGATTCGTCAACATTCATTCTTTCGCCGCTATGCGGCTTGATGATTTAAAAGCCGCATCGCGGTGTTAGTTTGGTAGTCAAAAATAGTAACAGAATTTGAGCCGCATAGCGGCGACAGATTCACAAAAAGAACAGGTTATTGTTTTGCTTCCGCAATTTAAATTAACCCAAAGGAATATTTTATTCCTCGTGTTTGCGTGAAACATTTCAGGGTATAAAAACTTTAAATTATTCTATGAACAGTATCGTTAAACAATTCATATTTAGTGTGGTATTTGGAGTATTGGTTATTTCATACCATGACAGTAGTGCAAAAGAGCATCCGGGCAAGGCCGTCTATACAAAATACTGCCTTGTTTGTCACCAGGCGAGCGGATCGGGTGTTCCCGGGATGTTTCCGCCATTAAGTAAAGGAAGTTGGGTAGGAAAAGATCCCAAAGAGTTGGTTCTGATAATCACGAAAGGGCTCAGCGGAAAAGTCGAAGTGAATGGCGAAGTTTATAAAAGTGCAATGCCTCCACAGGCGCAACTAACCGATAGAGAGATTGCGGATGTGCTTTCGTACGTGCGGTCGGATTTCGGAAATAGTTTTAAGCCTGTTGATGTTGAATTGGTTAAAAAGGTCAGGAGCGGGAAATAAATGCTATAATAACAATTGATATGGGGTCACAAAACCGACAAGGAGAGCTTTGGGGTAAAGGAGCAAAAGACTGGGCATCAATACAAGAAGCCACATGTTATGGCGGATATGAGTATGCCTTAGAATACTTAAACTTCATTTCCGGTAAAACTTTGTTGGATATAGGATGTGGCTCCGGACTATTCAGCCATCTGGCACAGGCGGAAGGTGCTTTAGTTACCGGGATTGATGCCTGTGGCCCATTAATCGACGAAGCCAAAAAACGAAATGGCTCTATACGGTTTCTTACAGGCGAGATGGAGGAACTTCCATTTGAAGACAATGTATTTGACATTGTATGTGGTTTTAATTCATTTCAGTATGCAGAAGATTATAGAAATGCCTTGCTCGAATCCAGGAGAGTTTTAAAAAAAGGCGGCATGCTGGTTTTAATGATCTGGGGTAATAAAGAAGATTGTGAAGCAGTAAGTTATTTAAATGCCATTGGCAGTCTATTGCCACCATCAATTACTGTGGCTCCGGGTCCCTTTGCCCTTTCTGAAAATCGGATGTTAGAAAACTCCCTGGAGGAAACTGGGTTTAAAATACTCGATAACACGGATGTACAATCAAACTGGGATTATCAAAATTCTGATGTAGCTCTGAAAGGGTTAATTTCGACCGGACCAGTGGCAAGAGCTATCGAAAATATCGGGTATGATAAAGTATTTGAAACGATATCAGCTGCAATTCAACCATACATTTATAAAAACGGTCATGTAGTTTTTAAAAATAAATTTCGGGTTATCATTTCGAAGAAGTAGAATAAATACAACTACCAGAAAATAATAATCTCATTAAATGGCTAAATTAAAAACGGGGTAGCCGAAAACCGGTCAGAGTAGGCGATAATATTAAAATTCAAGATTATGCCTAAATATGTAATTGAAAGGGAAATTCCCGGAGCTGGAAAAATGACAGCCGAACAATTGAAAGGAGTTTCACAAACTTCTTGTGGCGTATTAAACAAGATGGGCCCTCAAATTCAGTGGGTTCAAAGCTATGTAACAACTGACAAAATCTATTGTGTTTACATTGCACCCAATGAAGAGATGGTTCGTGAACACGCGAGGCAAGGTGGATTTCCGGCAAATTCAGTTAGTAAGGTCTCCACAATAATAGATTCAACAACTGCGGAATAAGCGAACTTCAACCTTGCGGCGTTTAAGGGTAAGACAGAATAACGCCCTTGAGACCGATGCAATAAATTCTCTTAGACAGCGAATCACAAACGGAGATGCCGAAAACCGGTCAGAGTAGGCAAATAATTTAATTACAAAGAAATGCCAACAATAGTAGCTCGTCACAAAGTAGGAGACATTGACACATGGCTCAACGGCCATCAGGAGAGGGTTGCAATATTTGCTCCTGCTGTATCCAGTTTTAAAACATTCCAGGATACGGATGATCCAAAATCGGTGGTGTTGGTTTTGGAAGTAACCGATATGGAAATGCTCGTAGAAATCGTGCATGGCCCAAAGAATGCAGGATTAAAAATCAAACACACCGTATTGGAACCTATCATTATGTCGATGCCTGTAAAATTATAGGCGACAGTATCTTCCCAGCGAATGCAAATCGCTTTGTACGATCTTTCGTGTTGAAAATATGTATATTGCCAAGGTGAAGAACAATTGTTCCAAGCCAGAGAATATGCAAATTCATAAAACAATATAGTTTAGATCCCATGAGAAATTTATTCAACCTGGTTGGTTCTGCAGTGAAACGATGTAGAATATATGTACTTACAATATTTCTCACCTATTGCATTTCGTGTTTCATCGGGATCGTAATGTCGCAGAATGGGAATAGTTTTGCACTTGCTTACGGGGATAAAATGGTGGGGCGTGCTATGGAAACTGATCAGGCATCAATAAATTATCAAAAAGGCAATCGCTTTTCAGCGGCTTTGATTGATTTTGGAGGAAATTTGTTTTTAGGTGCTGTGCCCCAGACATTGATGGGACTTGGTGTCGTTATTCCTTATTTCACGGTATCTGTACAAGGTTGGATTGGAGGAATTGTTTCTGTTGATTCAGAACATAAGAGCCGATTTAAAAATTTCAAATCAACATTTTATTATTTTTTTGTGCTATTACTTCAATATATTCCATATTCGTTAGCAATTGGCGCAGGTATCAAATGTGGAATTGATTTTTATAACAATAACAAGAAGATGAATAGCCTGCTTATTTGGAAATATAGAATTCCAAAAACAAGCTTAATTGATTTAGGCTTAGTCTATATTCTTGTAGTTCCGTTATTTTTTATTGCTTCATGTTTTGAATTTATATCGACCTGGAATGTTTAATAATCAACGTCCAACAAGCAATCATAAGCTGGCCACCGGAGGTTATGCCTCACCGGGGAATCACGACAACGCAGAAAGCTGACAGTTACTAAGAATTTAAAAAAGACAAAAAATGACAGCAAATGAAATTCTGATTGAACTTGAAAAATACGGAGACGCACAAACAAAAAAAACGCTGTTAAAACACGGTGCAAGAGAGCCTTTTTTTGGTGTTAAAGTAGGTGATTTGAAAAAAATACTCAAAAAGACAAAAAAGAACCACGAATTGTCTTTGGAACTTTACCGGACCGGGAACTCGGATGCGATGTATCTGGCAGGTCTGATGGCCGATGAGCATAAAATATCCGAATCACAACTGGATGAATGGATTGACAAGGCTTACTGGTTTTATTTAAGTGAGTTCGCAGTTCCGTGGGTCGCCTCAGAAACTGATTTTGGTTTTGATATTGGCCTGAAATGGACTCAGTCTGACCAGGAAAGAATTGCTTCAGCAGGCTGGGTAACATTGGCATATTATGCCGGCGTAAATGAAGATAAAGACCTGGACATTCAAGCTTACAGTCAATTGCTCGATAAAGTCGTCCAGGAAATTCATCATTCCCAAAACAGGGTACGTTTCGCAATGAACGGATTTGTGATTGCGATGGCCGTGTTTATTAAAGATCTGACAGATAAGGCAAACACAGTTGCCGACAAAATCGGAAAGGTAAGCGTTGATATGAACGGGACGGCCTCCAAAGTCCCTTTGGCAACAGAGTATATTCACAAAGCCATTGAAATGGGCCAGGTAGGTAAGAAACGGAAAACAGCGAGGTGCTAAGGAGCCCGAATTCCTTCCATTACAAACGGAGGGAATCCGGACTTTATTTATGCACAGTCAAAATCAAATTTTTCAGCCGAAACTACTTTGCAAGCAGTTTTAATACCACCGGACCGAAGATTCCTGATTTGATTTCACCCCTGTACATGGTGGGAACAGATGTGTAATTATTGGCTATCGTATTGTAGATTAATACTTCAATTTGATTCTCACCCGCTTTGGCAAATGAAGTGATGTCGAATTTCCATGGTGGCGAAAGTTTGATTCCGGCACTTTTGCCGTTTACCCGTAATTCAGCGGATGACACGAGATCACCAAGATCAATTTCCAACCTGTTTTTTAAATCCTGCCCGTCGATTTGAATGGTTTTCCTGTACCAGGCGCCTCCTGAATAGGCTCTTAATCCGTCAATTGCGGACCAGTCTCCCAAATTAACGCTGCCTATGCCACATTGCTGATTGATATATTGCGGTATCGCACCTGCACCACAATACCCTGGCTGGTATTCTATTTTTATAACAACCTGTGAAGTCGTCGGTTTTGAATCTTCGATATTTACTTTGTAGCTTGTTAGCCCTGTGGGTTGTTTTTGTCCGGTAACAGCTTGTATTTGCTTCCCGTCTGCCCATATTGTGACCTTTCCGTAGGCGGCGAACGTAAATGATTTTAAACCCGGTGCTGATTCAAAAGCAAACAATCCGGAACTATTGTTTTTGAACGAACAATCAAATGGCAACACACCCTCATCTCCATACCAGCTCATCGCAACCTGTTTTTTTTCAGGGCGCGGTGTACCTTGTTTCCGTGCGATAAGGTAAGTCTCGCAAGCTTTGTCGTATAGCATCAATACAGGATTGGCACCTTTCTTCAATAAAATTGTTTTGCTGTTAACGGCTATTTTAGAATTATTTACAAACAGTGCAACCGGTTTTTCTTCTCCTGTTAGCAGGTCGAAAGTTCCGTCAGATGGTGCAATGATCGTTGTGTATAGCAGGTAGTAATTTCCTTCGGGTTCCGGAACTCTTGTCTTCGACATTTTCACATCTTTCAATTCACCCAAACGGATGAAATTGTCATACATATTTCCTTTCAGTCCGTGATATCCCTGGTGTCCGGGATCATTCTCCACACCCTGCTGCCACGAAAAAGCATAATTGGCCCATTGGAATTTTTGGCCGGAAATGGTAATCGTATCAGTTCTATCCCTGGGGATTAGCTTTAGCATTTCTTCATCAGAAGGCCTGACAGGGATTGCTCCGATTTTAAGAAATTGTGTTCCAAATGCGCAAGTGACTGTTTTCCAATGTTGATTGAATGTCAATTTTTCACCTGCGTAATTTGTATTCTCCTTAAAATGGAGTTGACGTACCTGCGCGCCCAAAAGCTCCTTCGTTGCCGGAAGCTGAAAATCGCCCCACTGATTATCGAGCGAAGGCTTCAATTCGAATTCCCAGGTAGTACCTAGATCAACTTGTCTGATCACTTTATTCTCATTTACTACATTCTTACTTTCCTTGTTTTCGGGATCGAAAACAACGATTTGCATTTCTTTAAACGTCAATGGTAATGTAACTTCGGTCCCCTCGTTGGTCAGAGCAGCAAATTTCGAAAGCGAAGCTGTTTCACCATTCCATGGGTTCCATAACTGAACATTTCCTTTTGCCTTGAAAAAACATTTGCTTCCTTCCGGGAAGTTATAAAGTGCATATACATCGCGCTTTCCTATAACTCGGTGCATCACATATGGGCGTTCTTTCAATTCAGAAAGGATTTTAAAATTAGGAATATATTTTCCTGAAATCGCCATCGAAACATCCTTCGGATCTTCGCATTGTACCATGTTCTGGTTTTTCGAAAAGATATCTGTTACAAGTTTTTTCATCGCAGCATCATTGTCTCCGGTTTTCTCCGTTGCTAGCGGTTTGTTTCCAATATTTACAATGATTCCGCCTGCTTTCTTAAATTCCGCCATTTTTTTAAGCGAAGTCGATCGTATCGCTTTCATCGAAGGGACAATCAAAACTTTGTATTTCTCACCCGAAACATTCAATTCCTGATTCTTAACCTCCGAACGGGCTAAAGATTCAAAATCAATAAAATCGAAGTCAATCCCTTTGTTGTAAAGTTGTTCTCCGGTTTCGAAAGCAATTTTCACCGATTTTTCGCCCTCCATATCGGCTATTACAGGTTCCGTAGGATACAATATTGCAACATCGCAATTGTGATAACCTTGAGATAATAAATAGGAAAGCCGTTGAATGCAATCCATCAGCGGATCGATCTGTTGCCAGTACGGCATCCGGAAATGGTTGCAAGGAGGCGCCCATTCCCACCAGCCACCTTGTGTAGAATAATACAAACCATGAAATGACAGGAGGTTGTATCCGGCTACATAATTGGCAAAAATTGCGTCCGCCACATCTGCCGAAGATGTTCCCCAACCACTGCTATGAAAGCCTTCGAGCCAAACACGCGGCCGGTTATACAGATGAGCGATGGAGGATGCGACCTTTGCCTTGATGATATCTTTTGACAATTTTGGCTGATCAGATCCCGGTCCCTGGTTCCATCGTTGGGTCCGGAAATAATCGCCAAACTCTGCCACATCTCTGCCTCTTCCGCCATGGTCGCAGCCAAATATCAATCCCCTGTCCTGGTGCCATTGATACACAGGCTTAAAGAAATTTTCTTCGCTTAATCCAACTATTACATCATTGTAGTCGAGTTTGATTTTGGGGGTGATGGCGCCGATATTGACATATAACGCATCCAGGAAGGGAACGACATCGTACCCTTTTCGTTTTTTGAACTCGTCTGCGAAGTATTTGTTCCACAGGTTGCCGCCAACCCTGAAATTTAATTCATCGGAAAAGAAGAAGTTGAGTGCTCCCGAACTTTTATCGGGTAAGGCTTTTTCAAATTTTTCGAAGAAATAGTGATTGTACGATTTGCCGCTTTGCGGATGCATCGGATCGTAGGAGGGGATTAACTGTTCAGAATAAACACCTGTTACTTTCCATGTTTCATTTTCAAAGTTGTAATTTAGATTGCCGTTTTTAACACCAGGAAGTAAGTTTTTTCTTGTTTCAATGATGAAGGAGCTGTCTTCTTTCATTTTAAAGGCTGTCAGTGTCAGCAGATTCTCAGGCATTTTCAGGTTTCCGGTACCTGAGAGTATTTGAGAGTACTCTTTTAACATCGATCCGTTTAATTCCGGGTTCTGTTTGATTGCCTCGTCCATCGCAAAACCCTGGCCAATGCCGAGTGTATAATCGCTAAGGCTTACTGTCATACCGCGTTTCTGAGCTTCAGCAGCAAACCATTTAAACAACTTCCACCATTCCTCTGTAAAAAGAGCGGGTTTACTGGGATTAGACGAACCATAAGAAATTCCTCCTGAATCCTGATGGCTGTAATTTATTTGCAAGCTTGGTATTCCCTTGCCTTTCAGTTGATCCAACTGCCAAAGCAAACGTTCACGGGTAAGTGTGTCGCCCTGCCACCAATAAAAAGGAACTTCACCATATCCTTTTGGTGGGATAATAAATCCCGGCAGAACATCAAGCGAAGGACTCCTGTCAGGATATCCTGCCGGTAAGCTGGTTTGTGCTACTGATTGAAATGAAATTATCAGAAATGAGATCATCAGATATTTTGTGCAAATGGTCAAAGCTTTATTCATCATTGTCTGCATTTGTTACGTGTCAATTGATTTGATATGCTATAAGTTAGCTTAATGAGCCCTTTTATTTAGCGGGTGACGATTTTTACATATTACAGTAGCCAAATATATGGTTTTTAGTCGAAGACTTTTTTCGACAATCCATTTTTAAGTTTTCACTTTTAATTCTAAACTTTGAGTTTGTAAGAAGAATATTAGAAATTTATGTAGTATTTTTAGCACATACATACCGGTCTGATTATTAATCCTTAAATCTAAAAACATGTTTTTAATTATCGTTGGAATTTTGGTAATTGTAGCGGGGTTTGTTTTAGCCAAAACCGAATCGCCTGTACAGGCTTATACCGGCACTATCAGGATTGTCGGATTTCTTATTTTATTATTGGGCCTGGGTTTAGCTTCCGTAAAGCAGATTGAGCCAGGAGATGTTGGTGTTCAGAAACTCTTCGGGAAAGTGAACAGTAATATTCTTGAAAGCGGGCTGAATGTGATTAATCCTTTGGTTGAGGTAGTTACTTTTGATGTTCGTACACAGAATTATACGATGTCGGGTGTGCACGACGAAGGCGAGAAAATGGGAGATGATGCCATTCGTGTTCTGTCGGCCGACGGGCTCGAAGTGATTATTGACCTTACGGTTCTTTATAAAGTAATCCCGACTGAAGCGCCGCGCATTTTAAAAGAGATTGGTACCGACTACCGGAATACGATCGTTCGCCCGATTTGCCGTACTAAAATCAGAGATAATGCTGTTTATTACGATGCTGTGGCGCTGTATTCATCAAAACGGGATGAGTTTCAATCCAGGATTTTTAAAACGATCGAAAGTGATTTTAAAGGAAGGGGACTGATCCTTGAACAACTTTTGGTACGTAATATAACCTTGCCGGCTTCTGTAAAAAGTGCGATAGAATCGAAAATCAATGCAGAACAGGAAGCACAGAAAATGACATTTGTGCTTCAGAAAGAAAAACAGGAGGCTGAGCGAAAGAGGGTAGAAGCACAGGGAATCGCCGATTACCAGACAATCCTAAGTACAGGACTTAGTGATAAACAACTTCAATACGAGATGATTAAAGCTATTGCAACATCACCCAATGCCAAATTGATAATAATGGACAGCAAAAGAAATCCATCGATTATTGTGGATGGGAAGTAATGGCAATATTGGTGTTAAATATTCAACAACTTAATATCTTGAATTGTCGAGATTAGCCCTGTTTATTGGAAATGAGAGGGCCAAACCCTTCCGGTTTCGTTGATATGCCAGATCTGCCGGGAATGCATCAGTTTTGCGGTAATTTCATAACCGGTAGTTTGAGTTCGAAACTGTGGATTAAACTTCAATTTCGGTAAGTTTATGTCCTTCAGATTTATTTCCGTCAGATTAGCGGCATACCGTTTATAAAGCGAATGATATTTCCTTTGCGCAAAATACAATTCGCGCAGTTCATCTTTTACTTTTTCTTCCGGATTGGACCGGAAGGGTTCTTTTCCTTTTCCTGCAACCAAACCTGAAAATTGAACAAATCCCCATGTCTCAGGACAATGCATATTGATTACGCCCTGTGGCGACCAAACCCAGTTGTCTTCGCGTAATGGTTTCCCTGTTTGATAGTTTAGAACTTTGACATAATGACCACTTTCAACAACGGTTTGCCATTCAACCCTTGAGAAGTTAATCCGCCATTGGGTTCCTGGTTTTAAGGGTAGTACAACTGATGAATCGGCGAACGATTTCAATGGGAAAGCTATTTCGACCGACCAACAGGTATCAGTGTCAGACGGATTGTTCAAGGTTCCGGAGATCTTTACAGCTGACCTAAAATTGTCGAAATTCCATGTAGTTAGTGGTACTCCACCGTCACGATATGGTTTGGTCAGCAACAGGTCCCATTGGGTATTTAATGCGTTCATTTCATATTCGTAATAATTGTGTGTGTCCCCATCGGGATCAATAAATACCTCAAAATCATTGTCGTAAAATATAACGGTATCACGCTGCTTTAAATTTGCCCAAATATGCGGTTCGGATAATTCAGCGAACACATACAGGTAATTGTCATCCCACAACATTTTAGCGCGTGTACGAAAGCGGGGTATAGGCTTTTTGTCGCCTTCGATATCTGCAAAATCATCGGTCCATTGTGCCTTCTGCCAGCAATTCTCTGTCGCTTTTCCATCAATCGAAATTGGTGCATCGGTACGATAGCACATATAGTTTTTTGGCAAAATAATTTGCTGACCCTCAGATAAAGAAGGCAATGTGAACAAAAAGTACAGAAGAAATATTCTTACGAGTCGTGTCCTAATTTTTGGGATCCTCTTCACTTGAATCAAAATTAAGTTTCTCATCATATTCATTAAGGTCCTCGTCGTCATAAATTTCAACGATAGGCTCAGTAAATGCTTTGCTGGTCAATCGTTTGTCAAGTGTTAATAAAAGCGATGGCAACACCATTATATTGAAAAACATGGCAATTAACAGGGTGGTAGAAATTAGAATGCCTAAAGCCTGGGTTCCGCCAAATTCAGAGATGATAAATACGCTGAATCCAAGTACGAGGACAATGCTTGTATAAATCATACTGAAACCGGCTTCGTGAAGCGCACTTATCGCGGATTGTTTGATATCTCCTTTTGTTACTTTGAGTTCATGCCGGTATCGCGAAAGGTACTGGATTGCATTGTCAACCGAAATTCCAAGTGCAATACTAAATACAATAATTGTCGACGGTTTGATCGGTATTCCAGCAAAACCCATAATGGCCGCTGTAATCAGCAACGGAATAATATTGGGAATCATCGATACCAAAATCATTTTGAAAGATGAAAAAAGCAATGCCATCAGCAGTGAAATCATTACTATTGCGATTAAAACACTTGAAAAAAGATTGTGAATAAGAAAGTTGGTGCCTCGTGCATAAACAATACTATTTCCTGTGACCACAACTTTATACCTGGACGGACTAAAAATACTGTCAATTTGAGGGTGGACTTTTGCCATTAGTGATTCCATGTGCCGTGTGCCAATATCGGCCATTTGGAAACTTACGCGTGTGTATCTTTTGGTGCTGTCTAAAAATGAATAGAGCAGGTTGTTATTCTTTCCTTTTTGATTTTTAGGCAGATATCCCATAATAAACCCTTTTTCCACATTACTTGGCATCGAATACATCGACGAATCGCCGCCGAAATAGGCTTGCTTTGAAAATTTAAAAAGTTCGGCGATCGAAAGTGGTTTCGAAAACTCCGGATAAGTATTAATCATTTTCTGGAGTTCATTGATCTTGTCGATTGTCGGTCCGGCCATTACACCATTCTTCTTTTTTGTATCGATCGAAATTTCAAATGGCATTACTCCTCCAAAATTATTCTCGAAGAATTTGAGATCGAGATAAATTGGATCGTCTTTCCGAAAATCGTCTACGATTTTACCCGAGGTTTTCATCATACTAATTCCCAAAAGTCCGATCAGGAACAATCCAGTTGCTATTCCATAGATAAGATTTCGCCGATAACTGATCAGGTAGATGATTTTTTTGATAATTGCACCAAAAAAATTACTGTCGAGATGTTTAAGATGTTTGGAAGTCGGCGGATCAATAAAGCTAAAAATAATCGGCAGCAGTATGATGCAAAGTACATATTCGAGCATGATGTTGAGTGCGGTGATAATGCCGAACTCTCTTAGCATTTGATTGGGAATCAATATAAAAGCGGCAAAACCTAACGCGGTGGCGGCATTGGTCATCAGAGAAGCAAAACCAATGCGCTGAACAACCCTGATCAGGGCCTTTATTTTATTTCCATGACTCCGGTATTCCCAATGGTATTTGTTAAGGATATAGATACAATTCTCGATTGCAATAATTATTATCAATGATGGAATGACGCCTGTAAGAATTGTGATTTTGAAATTAAATAAAACAGTCGTCCCGAGTACCCAAACAATACTTATTCCAACAATCAGCAAAGAACTTAGAACAACCTTCATCGATTTGAAAAACAGGAGCATAATAAGTGCTGCTATCGCCATACTCATCAGAACAAAAAGAAAAAGCTCATGTTTTACTTTTTGCATTGTGATGGTTCGGATATAAGGCATCCCTGAATAATGGATATCTACTTTGCTTTGACCCTGATAAGTAGTTGCTGTTTTTACAATATTGGCCACCAGCGCAATTCTGGTCCTGTCTATCAGTTTGTTTTTGTCGAGGGTTATTGCCATAATAGCGGCACTTGTTCGCGGGTTGTACAGTATCGCCTGGTAGAACTTAAGTCCAAGAATCGTATTTCTTAGGCTATCAACCTCTTGCTGCGTTTCTGGTCGCTGGCTGACTAATGGTAAATAATCAAATTGATGAGTTGCTTCATTCTTGACAAGATTGATTCCACGTGTCATACTTACAACTTCCTGTACCCCGTCGATGACCCGAATCGAATTACCCAGATCGTACCATTGATTAAATTGTTCAAGTTTAAATATTTGCGGGTCTTTTATTCCGATCATCAGCACGTTGCCATCTTCACCATACTGGTTTTTAAACTGCTGGTATTCAATCATGGCGCTATCATTTGCCGACAACAACGATGTATTATCATACGACAGTTTAACGCTTTGAGCTTCAAAAGCCATATATACTGTAAAAACCGAAAGCAGAACAATCAATAAGATTCTGTTCCTTAGTATGATGCGGGATATTTTTGTGAACATTCTATTAAATATAAATACTTATAGGTGCTAACTTATATTTACACTTTACTTTTCATGTTTAGATGTCAAAAATAGTACAATAAAAAATCTTAACAAAAACCTTCGGCACAACTTTAAATGATTGTCTTTTATTTCAATTATGATGGTTTGCCTTGTTCAGATATTGAACAAAGTAAACTATCATTTTATCTTCAATTTCAGACCTGATGGTGTGTATCATTATTTATTCCATTCAATCACCAGGGTCTCTTCTGAACCAATCGACAGGTTATTGCCAATGACTTTCCCTTGCTTATTGGAATACAGTATTTTGCCAGTCATGGCTTTACCTCCGAAATCGAGCATTACCTGGCATGGTTTATCCTGTTTATTAATCACAACCGTTATCAGCGAATTACTGGATTTGATTGTCTTCATCAGCATATCCTTTTGAGCCGTTTTAAACCTGACGGATACTGTTGCCAGACTAAGATCGGCTTCTTTGTTTAAAAGCCTGATTAAGGAGGTGTAGTCACCTGTTATGCGACCGCCAAGACCAATCAGGGATGGAACCCACAATACTTCACCATTACCAATGTTGTTCCTGACCGCTATTGGTTCTCCTTCGTAATTGGCAACAACTTTTCCTGTTTTTACGGAAATGAATCCGCGCCATAAATGTGCCGGAATTGCATAGTTGTTCCACTTAACCTTAAACAGATTATCAACCAGTTTAAACTCACGGATATTTCCTCCCAAAAGATTTTCGAATGGAAATCCGGTGATCATTGTGTTGTGAAGATTTTCGTCGAAGAAGCCTGTAAGTCCGTCGACAATTAGTTTTCCACCTTTACGGACGAAGTTTTCGAGAATAGGTGCATAACTATCAGGAATTGAGATTTGATGTGCAAGAATGATTGTTGTTCCTTTGTAGTCTGCCTTCCCGAAGTCGAACTCTTCAAATGCCTTAAAATTAGCATTTACTCCCATCTCGCTGAGAGCTTCGAAATAACTGATGGCCGATTTCATCACTCCACCAACCTTACGGGCTTCGTAGTTTTGTGCCGATCCTTCCGCCATTTTACTTTCTGCCCAAAGTGATTGCCGGATATACAGAACGTTTATACCTGATTCAACCTCCTTGCTATTTCCAAAGAGCACCCTGTTCTGATTAATCGTTTCGGCAACTTTTGCAGCCTCTTTCATTCGGTCTGATGGGTTATTCTGAAAGTCTAGTAACGCCCATTCGCCGGCTTCAATTCCAGAACTGCGCGGATTCAGTGACCAGAAAATTGATCCTTTTCCTTCGGTAGAGGTAATGATCCACAACCATTGTGCGATCTCCTCCCTGGTAGGGCAAATTGGCGTACCACCGCTGTATGTATTATTGCCGCCTTGTAGTTCCGTCATCAGCCAGGGCAGATTGCCGGCACCCGACCTCACGATCTCACTATTGGCAGACATTGCTACCGCATATTGTTGTCTTGTGAAGTATCCAAAATGCCATGATGCATGCGCGGAACCACCCAGGCTTGTCAGAAACTTGCGCCATTCGGGGAAATTATACTCGGCACAATTTTGAAACATCTGGTGATTGTTGACATGCAATTCGTGTGTGGTGTCGTATTTTCTGATTTCAGTGGCGATCCAGTTGAGGTACCATGTGTTATAATCAAGGAGAAAAGCCTGGTCCGACAATTCAACAAGTATCGGAAAGCCTTTATCCGTGAACTCCTTTTGCGGATGGTTTTGCTTCCATTCACTCAACTTATTCTTTGTGAATTCTGTCATCGGAATCTTACCGCCAACCCCCGGCTCATTGATTAATACCCATCCATACAAACTTTTAAACTGACCGAAATGGGTTGTTAGTTGTTTAATAAATAATGCGATTGATTGCAGGTGCACTTCATCGCGCGGAAATTTGAAACCTCCGATGTCTGTTTTCTCTGTATAGGGAAAGATGGTGCCAAAAATCTTGATCCCATGTTTTTCAGCTGACCGGAATGCATTATCAAACAGACTGAAATCCCATGTTCCGTCCTGCTTTTTCATGTACGATTCAAACATCCTGATCCGGCAAACGGTGAAATGATTTTCCTTTAGCACCCGAAACCAGGTATCGATATCCTCAGCTGTTTGTCCCGGCTCAATAAAGACTTGCGCACCTATAAACGGAAGCGAAAGTGTAGCGGCGGAAGAATCAGAAGATAATTCTATTTCTGGATTTGGGTTTTGTCCGGCTTGAAGTTCAAAACCAGCAAGTATCAGAAAAATGAGTATTATAACGTGAATCAGTTTTTTCATGTCATGGCGGTTTATAGGTAAATAAAATTGCAAAAGAGGTGAAATCATTACCAAATAAGTACTTGACCATTACTATTGTCAATCCGCTTTCTGGTAAAAATATCACCTCTTTATTTAAATGGCATTTCTACTTTATTTCAACAGTATTTCCTGTTAGATTTATTGTTTTAGTCAACGAGTTTTTACCGGGAACAGCACCATCAACTGCGATTTCAAATGTTCCGGCTTCAACAATTTGTTTCGCATCTCCGTTGGTTGTTGAGAAATCTTCGGGATTTAAAGTGAAAGTGACAGATTTCTGTTCACCTTTCTTCAGATTGACACGTTTGAATCCTTTTAACGCTACAATTGGCACTTCCGATTTTGCTGTTTTATTAGAAACATATAACTGAACAACTTCCTCTCCGTCAACTTTTCCCGAGTTCTTTACATCCACTGTTACACTGACTGGGGATGCAGTTTCGGATGTTTCGTTGGTGCGTAAATTGCTATATTCAAATGTAGTATAGCTCAACCCATAGCCGAACGGATAGAGTGGTGTACCCTTGAAATAGCGGTAAGTGCGACCCTTCATATCGTAATTTGAAAAGTCGGGAATGTCTTTTTCTGATTTGTAAAAAGTGACAGGCAATCTTCCGGAGGGATTGAATTCGCCGAATAACAAGCGCGTAAGTGCTGTTCCGGTAGTTTCGCCGGGATAGAAGGCCTGAACAATGGCCGGGAGGTTTTCATCTTCCCAGTTCATCGCCATCGCACTTCCGCTGAAATTGACAAATACGATCGGTTTCCCTGTCTTTTGCAAATCCTTCAGTAAATCTTCCTGAATTTTAGGCAGGTTGATATGGGTGCGGTCGCCATGTGAGAATCCGTCAATCACCAACGGCATCTCTTCCCCTTCGAGCTCGGCAGAAATACCTCCGCAGAAGATCACTACATCAGCTTTGGCGGCGGCATCAAGTGCTTCCTTGCGGTAGTCGCGTGTTGTTTCTGCCCATGATAAGATTGCAGATGGTTCAATGCTGTTGGTGTAGGAAGATGGGTTGACACGAAGTTCTGCCAGAATCTCATATTTCTTTCCTTTTTCAAGGGCAACGCCTTTAGAGTCTGCAACTATATTGTCGATTTTAAGTTTGACATTTCCGCCAAACTGGTATGTTGCTGATTTTTTTGGAATGATTATGCCACTCCATCGAACGGAGAACTTGTCTTCAACGAGGAGGTTATTCAAGGGCGATTTCATCCAGTAGAAATCAATTTTAGGATCGACTTGTGCAAATTTGGGTGTCCCTTCGAATTTTGCGTTAGTATAATATTCCGCTTTTAATCCTGATTTCAGCTTGCCGCTCTCCATATGGAAGAAGTTTTCAGTGCCAATAATTTCCTGATTGACAAACACTCCCGGAACTATTGGACAGCCGGGCGTGTAAAGTACATTCTGTGCTCCAAGTTTTTCACGCAAAGCTTTCAGCGGTGTTACAGGACGGATCGGTTGTCCGTTGTAATTGCCAATCAGAATTGCGAAGTTGTTGGCGTTTGGTCCGATAAGCGCAATTTTCTTTACATTTTTAAGGGGCAGAATGCCTGTATTCTTTAGTAATACCAACGACTTCTCTGCTGCTTCCTGCGAAAGTTGCAAGTGTTTCTCCGATCCAACTACCGAGAATGGAATTTTTGAATAAGCCACCTGGTCGTCAGGATCGAACAATCCAAGCATGAAACGCGCTTTAAATAATCTTCTTACAGAAGTGTTAATGTCGCTTTCGTTAATCATTCCGACTTTTATTGCAGAATCGAGATTGTTGACAAGAAAAGTGCGGCTTTGCTCGCAGTTTAGATCGGTACCTGTTGCTAACGACCAACCCCAGGCTTGTGTTGAGGTGGGAGTTGTGTGATGGCCCATTTTAGTAAAAAAGTCAGAGATCGCTCCACAGTCTGATACAACATAACCATTAAATCCAAAACGGTTTCGCAAAATATTACTCAGTAATATGTCATTCCCGCAGCAAGGTTTGTCGCGAAAACGGTTGTACGCACACATCACCGACTGAACATTTGCATCTCTGATTACTGCTTTAAATGCAGGAAGATACGTGTCGTAAAGGTCGCGATCGTTTACAAAAATATTATCGGTATGACGCGTAAATTCAGGTCCGCTGTGTACCGCATAATGTTTGGCAGTCGCGACAGTCTTCAAATATTTAGGATCGTTTCCCTGAAGTCCTTTGATAAAATTGACAGCCATACGCCCTGTTAAAAAGGGATCTTCGCCATACGTTTCCTGGCCACGTCCCCAACGCGGATCTCTGAAAATATTGATGTTGGGCGTCCAAAAAGTGAGGCCGGTATAGATGCTACGAACATTATTGGCAACGAAGTAATGGTGTTTGGCGCGTGCTTCGTCGCTGATCGCATCTGCAACACGAAACATCAGATCCTGATCAAATGTCGCTGAAAGTCCGATTGCCTGAGGGAAAACAGTCGCTTTCCCGGCTCTTGCCACGCCATGCAGACACTCATTCCACCAATCATATGCAGGAACTCCCAGCCTCTCAATCGGTTCCGCATGATTAAAGAGCTGGGTTACTTTTTCCTGAACCGTCATTCGCGAAACAAGATCTTCAACTCTATCATCAACAGATAATTGTGTGTTTTGGTACGGTAATTTAGTATTGGTTTGACCAATTGCACTACCGCTAAGCAACATAAAGGCTAACCCAGCTGCAAGGGGAAATCTAAATCTCATTTTAGTTAAAATTTTGGTTTTTATATCTGTGCAATATATCAATAATATTCAACATTTTTTGTGGGCAATTTCTGATTATCTTTAAATTTTGACTGCAGATTTGTAACGTAATTTACCAGTCGAGTATTATAAAATGCTGGTTTTAGAGAATATAGAAGACAATCTTTATAACTCAAAAATGCGTTTTTATTTAATATTTGTAAAGGTGTGCCTTTTTTATATTGCTTCTCCAGATTAAAAAAACACTGTCTATTTATTACTAACTAAAAATTGTAATTAATAAAATTAAATTCTAAATTTGATATATATATTTCCTTGGCGCACTGTTTTTCTAATTTTAGAATATTTATATGGTGTTAAAAATGAAAGGATTGATAGATTAGATGATAGTGCAATAGTGATTTTGGATTAGACCGGATTTTAAAAGTATATGTTCTATTTAAAATCACTCAAAAAGAGAAGTCTTTATATTATTGATTGTGATAAATAATTAATTGCAACGGACATGAAAAATAAAAGTGTAACTGACGAATCCCTTATATTATGTGTTTTGAATACAGCCCACGATGCCATTATTGCCACCGACGAACAACAAATTATAATTCTCTTCAATCACGGTGCAGAAAAACACTTTGGGTATAGTGCAGACGAAGTCATCGGGAAACCACTTAACGTTCTATTACCCTCATCCATGGCTGAAATTGATACTCAATACTTAAGCACTTTTCTAAACGCAGATCAAACAATTCGCCAATTGAAGGAGGGTGTAGAATTATTCGGACGTCGTAAAGATGGCACTATCTTTCCTTGCGAATCGAATGTTTCAATAACAAAATACAATGATAAAACGGTCATTGTTAATGTTCTGCGCGATATTAACAGGCGAAAGCAGGATTTGGAAACACATCGGGAAAAGAACGAATACCTTGAAAATCTACTTGACTACGCGAATGCACCTATTATTGTATGGAATATGAAATACGAAATCATTCGGTTCAATAAAGCATTTGAGTCACTGACTGGTAGAAATGAGAAATACGTAATAGGCAAATCTTTGGAAATTCTGTTTCCACTTTCGTCCCGAAAAATTTCGATGGAAATTATCCGCAAAGCGCTTGAAGGTGAGCGGTTGGAGGCTGTTGAAATTGATATTCTGCACGTTGGTGGCTCCGTCCAAGCGCTCCTATGGAATTCAGCAACAATTTTATCCACTGATAAAAAAACTTCTGTTGGAGTTATTGCGCAAGGCATGAACATCACTCAACGCAAGCAGGCAGAAGAAGAATTTCAAAGGTTAATTGAAAGTTTAGAGCAGAAATTAAAGGAAACGAACAGGCAAATTGAAGTGAATGAAAAATTAACTGCATCATTGATTGCTGAAAATAAAGAACTTGCCATTCAAAACGGAGAAAAAGAAAAACGCGTCGCAGAGCTTATCGTTGCAAAAGAGATTGCTGAAGAAAGTGATAGTTTGAAAACCGCTTTTCTTCAGAATATATCACATAAAATACGCACTCCACTAAACGGTATTATTGGGTTTTCCGAACTGCTCAATCAGGAAGATTTAAATGCGGAAGAAATTAAAGAATTTACGGGTTTAATAGCCCAAAGCGGAAAACGGCTTATTGAAATTGTAAATAATGTGCTTGATATTTCCAAAATTCAAACCGGACAATTTAAAATAGTGCAAAAGTCAATCTTAATTAATTCAGTATTTTCGGATTTGAGAAACTTCTTTTTACCGGTTACAAAAGCAAAGAACATTGAATTGAATTTCCATTTCCCGGATGATGAAAATGAAACGATATTCTCAGACGAGGCCAAGCTGACCCAGATTCTGACAAACCTTATTAGTAATGCTGTGAAATTTACAAAATCGGGCTGTATTGAATGTGGATTAGAGGTTAAAGATGATTTTGTACAATTGTATGTCAAAGATACAGGTATTGGAATTCCTGATGAACTGTATGGTCGGATATTCAGTCGGTTTGTCCAATCTGGACAATCTTCGACGACTAATATTGATGGAGCAGGTCTTGGACTTTCGATCGCGAAAGGGCTTGTGGAATTACTCGGAGGTAAAATCTGGGTAGAATCAGTAGTTGACAAAGGTTCGACGTTCTATTTTACCTTGCCATATAGGGCTAATGCCTCAGCTTCTCCTGCTGATGACCTAAAATATTCAGAAATGCCGGGAAAACGTCCTAACCGGGTGATTCTGATAGCAGAAGACGATTGGATAAGTTTCCAGTATCTGCGTACAATTCTTGAAAAATCTGATATCACCGTAATTCATGCTGAAAATGGGGAGCAAGCTGTAGAGTTTGTAAAGACTAAATCTGATATCGATTTGATTCTGATGGATATAAAAATGCCGGTTATGGACGGGATTGATGCCACAAAAATCATAAAGCGTATTCGGCCGGATTTACCCATAATTGCGCAGACGGCTTATACTTATAGTGAAGAACAGAACAAAATGGCTTCACTTGGGTGTGAGGAGTATTTGGCAAAGCCTCTGGACTATGCAAAGCTTAAAGAGTTATTAAAAATATATTTGAACTGATTAATTTAAAATCAGTAAAAGGTTCATATTCAATAATAAGATGGCTTATTCGCATAAGTGTTTTTTGTCTCAATATTGTAAAGGTAACGAATGATAACTAATGCGCCAGGATTCTTATATACTTGGAGTGATTATTTACCTGGCACCCTTAGCTTTCATTTTTATTCCATAGACAGACTTTGATGCAGTTATAAAAAGTAAATGTCGGTCTTTTCCTCCAAAACATACATTTGCAGTCCAGCCTTCTGGAATTGGAATGTTCTCTATCATTACGCCGGATGGATTAAAAATAGTGACACCTTTGCCTGTCAGATAGATATTTCCTTTCTGATCTATCGTCATGCCATCTGATCCAAGTTCTGCGAAAAGCTTTTTTCCGGAGAGCGTCCCATCCGAATTAATGGAATAACGCCATGTTTTATTTCCTTTAATATCAGCAATATATAGGTATTTTCCGTTGGGAGTGCCAATTATACCGTTGGGTTTTTCAAAATCAGTTACCACTCTGATAAGTTTCGAGGCTCCGGGTGCGAGATAGTAGACATGTTCGCCATCTTGTTCAGATGTCTGATGGTCCCACCACGGACGTTTATAGAAAGGATCCGTCAGATAAATACCGCCATTCGGTGCGATCCAGAGATCATTTGGGCCATTTAGTTTTTTACCTTCAAAATCTTTAACCAACACCTTTACCTTGCCATCGGGTGCAATCGACCATAGTTCATTTTTCTCATCCGAACAACTGATAAGGTTCCCCTGGTGATCGAAATACATTCCATTGGCTCTGCCATAGTTTTCTTCAAACAGGGATAACTTATTGTCAGTTGACCACTTAAATATCTTGTTGTTAGGCTGATCTGTAAAGAAAACATTTCCCTGACTATCGCAAGCAGGTCCTTCTGTAAAGGAGAAGCCACCAGCCAGCTTTTCGGGCTTTGCCCCTTTGGCGATTAAGCTTTTCCCTTTTGCAAATGTCAGTTCATGAATCATTAGCAGAATGCATAAGGCCAAGGAAAACCTGAATAAAAAATTATGTGATGGAATAACCAATGACAAATTTGTCGCCTTAAATGAATCGGTTCGCATGATTTAAAGTTTGTTTGGATCAAAGTTATTTTTTTTATTAAACATTTCGTGATTTTGTTGTCAGATTGTGGTAAATGAATTTATTTTTGTAGTGAATAACACAAAAATTAAAAATCGACTGTTATGACAAAAGAGAAGAGTCCAACTAAGGACAAGAACAAAAAGGAACCTGAAAAGAATCTAAAAGAAAAAAGGGCTGAGAAAAAAGCCAAACGTGATGGAAAGCGGTAATAGCAAAGTTTAAAGGTTAAAGTGAAAATGGAAAGGTTAAAATCCTGCAATTACTTTGACCTTTATCCTTTTCACATTAACCTTTTGACTGATATTGTGATAATAACTGCTACGATTGTCATCATATGGCAGAATCGGTGTACCTTTGTCACGAATTAATACCGGACACAGGTGATTTTTGAAGAATTAAATTTAAGTAGTTCACTGCTAAAGGCTTTGGCTGATCAGGAGTTTGTAAATCCAACTCCTATTCAGGAGAAGGCTTTCCCGGTAGTGATGTCAGGCAAGGATGTTATTGGGATTGCTCAGACAGGAACTGGTAAAACACTTGCCTATTTGCTTCCCATTTTAAGGCAACTCACTTATTCAAATCAAAAGGATCCGAGAATTCTGATCCTGGTACCAACACGTGAATTAGTAATTCAGGTGGTGGAGGAGATAAATAAACTAACCACCTATATGACTGTACGTGTGGTGGGTGTTTACGGAGGTACAAATATTAATAATCAGAAACAACTTTTATTCGATGGTCTTGATATTCTGGTCGCTACTCCCGGACGACTGGTCGATCTGTCAATGACAGGGATTCTAAGGTTGAAATCGATTCAAAAGCTTGTTATTGATGAAGTAGACGAAATGCTCAATCTTGGTTTCCGTCCACAACTGATCAGTTTGATGGAGATAATTCCAGGGAAAAGACAAAATCTCATGTTTTCTGCCACACTTACTGAAGAGGTTGGGCGATTGATAACTGATTTCTTTTCGAATACAACCAAGATTGAAGTTGCAGAACATGGTGCTCCGATAGAGAAAATCACTCAAATGGTTTATCATGTTCCGAATTATAACACCAAAGTTAACCTTCTCGAACTTTTGCTTATTGAAAATGAGAATTTTAGCAGAGCATTGGTTTTTGTTAGCAAGAAAAAAACGGCAGACAGGTTGTTCGAGACCATTGACGCAAAATTTCCCGGACAGATTGGTGTTCTCCACTCAAATAAATCACAAAATTTCAGGATCAATGCCTTAAAACATTTTGAGGAGGGTGTTTACCGTGTGCTTGTAACAACTGATCTCATTGCGCGCGGCCTCGATATCAGTGATGTCACTCATGTTATTAATTTTGAAATGGCAGAGACAGCTGGTGATTATATTAACCGCATGGGCCGTACCGGACGGGCAGAAAAAGATGGTGTTGCCATTTCATTTGTTACCGAAAAGGAAAAAGTTCTTCAGATTGAAGCTGAAACTTTGATGAACAGACAGATTCCGGTTGAACCGTTGCCAGGCAATCTTATCGTCTCGAATGTTTTTACAGAACAAGAGAGTCCAACTAATCTTTTTGACAAAAACTATCATAAAGCTTCCACAATCAAGGATTCCCAGGGGGCTTTTCACGAGAAGAAGGAGAAAAATAAAAAGATCAATCTGGGTGGTCCCGGTACAAGAAATCCAAAATTTGGCAAGCAAAAGAAACAACCGGTGGCGATCGTTAAACCGCCGAAGTTTAAATTCTAATAATTAGGTATTTGTAAATGTTTTTATGACGACTGAACAGAAAAACAATCCGTTACATGGCATAACGCTGGAGGTGATTCTCAATCATCTGGTGGATCGTTTTGGATGGGATGTGCTTGGTCAACGTATACGGATTAACTGTTTTATCAGCAATCCGAGCATTCAGTCGAGCCTGAAGTTTTTGCGCAAAACTCCCTGGGCCAGGGCTAAAGTCGAACAGCTTTATCTTGACATTTTGAAGAAAAGTGAGAAGGAGTAAAGATGAGTCATTCCGAATTCTGTCTATTCCAGCAATTTCACCTCTTCTCCGAAATCGAATTGCAAATCTTCGTGCAGCGTGGCAATCGTTTTTTTGATTCGCTGAATTTGTCTGATATATATATTCTTGAGAGTAATGTTGTTGCGAAAAGAAACTTCTTTTCTGAATTTTTTACAGAAATAAATTAGTAATTCTACCTCAGTCCGTTTCAGTCCGGAATATCGTATTCTCTGATTGGTGAAAGAAAGTGTTTTACGCACACCCTTTTTCGTCATATATGGAGTCGTTTTTGTCAATTCACCGAAATGCTGGTCAATCTCTGTTTTTACGCTCCTGATATATTCGGGTTCATCATCAACTTCGAAGAGAAGGTAGGAGAGAAGCTCTTTGTTCTCCTTTTTATACCTTGCCAACCTAATGCATAAATCAGGAAGATCGCCGGAGGGGACATTTTTCAACGCCCTTCTCAATTCCGAAAGGGAAGCAGTAGTCATCGGATAGAACGGGTTTTTCTGAGTGGAACAAGCAAATATTCAAGTCCGTTCAGCTTAATTTCATAAATTGTCTGCAATTGAATTCCCAGCTTGCCATCCGGAAAACCCTTCTGCTCGAACCACTCAAGGTAAGAAACAGGTAGATCGCACAAAAGCGATCCTTTAAATTTTCCAAAAGGCATCTGCGTTTGCACAAGCTGGATCAGGAGATTTGGATCGGGACTCATAAAAAGCATATAAATTTAGAAATTGTTAATATAATAACCTGAGATTTTTAATTAGCTAAATTATTGATTACCTGACCGAAAAAGTGAAAATATATTTTCAAAAGAGCTCTTAACTCAGCCATACATCTGAACTTCTGGCAGCGTTATGGATCTCTCCTTTAAATACATAGCCCATTTCTTCAACTGACAGTTTTACCTTTAAATTATCTATTTCGTTTCCCGAAACTCTCACCTGGCCATTAGATATGTCCACAATCACATCATCAATTCCGGAAATGTTATTAATACCTTTCTCAACATGTGACTTGCAGTTTTTGCAGGTCATTCCTTCTACTATAAAAGTTTTAATTGTCATATCATGTTTATTTAATACTCTGTTTTTCTGTTCTGTTTTCCCTCAGTTTGGGAAACTAGTCCATTGAATTATAGCCTCCCATGTATATACCTTTAAGTTCTTTGGGGATAAAAACATGAAGAAAACCATCAAAGAAAAAACCGTTCATCAGATAGATCACCATTTCGTTGAATAGTTCCCAGAATGTTTTAAAATACCCGACAATCAACTGCATCATTTGGATTAATTCTAAATAATATTCAAATATAATGTTATTATCAAACGAGGCTAGTTTATTTCACAAAAAATAACAATTGAAACATTTTCACTTTTACATGCGTTATTTAGTTCTATAACCTTTTAAAATACTTGACATGAAACAATTAACATTACGAAAAAATGGGCATGTATCTGAATATGAGCTTTATCTATATTCTTTTGTCCCAACTTATCTCTTTCCGTTCTTTCTAAAATTATTTTTCATGGTTTCACTTTTTTTTACTTCTGCATTTTTATTAAAGGGGCAAGAGCCCAACGATACAGTAAAGTATTGGAAAGTTAATGGAAAAGCTGCACTTAATTTTTCGCAAGTATCGCTGACAAATTGGTCCGAAGGTGGTGATGGTTCGGTGTCCGGCGCATTTCTGTTCGGAATTACAGCTAATAGATTGAAGGGTAAACATTCATGGGACAATAACTTTGCTTTTGAATACGGAATGACAAAGAATAACAGCGAATCGCTTCGCAAAAGTGTCGACCAGATTTACCTTTCGTCGAAATATGGTTACGAAATCGGTAAACCCTGGTATCTTTCTGCTCTTTTTGATTTTAAAACTCAGTCAGCCAAGGGATATAGTTATCCCAATACTGACAATTATATTTCACGATTTTTCGCACCGGCATATATGAACTTTGCTCTTGGCTTTGATTTAAAACCAAATGCCGATTTTTCGTTGATGCTATCACCTGTAAGTACAAAATTTACTTTTGTACTTGACGACTATCTTGCCTCCACGGGGTCTTTCGGCGTTGAACCTGGTAATCGCTTCAGGGCTGAGTTTGGTGCATATATGAAAATGACTTACGTTAAAAAGGCACTCGTAAAAAATGTTGATTTTCAGACCAGACTCGATTTATTCAGCAATTATTTGAAAAAACCGCAAAATATTGATGTTAACTGGGATGTGAAATTCGACATGAAAGTAAATGAGTGGCTCTCAGCTAACCTCGGTACAACGCTTAAATATGACGATGATATCAAATATAAAGACGGAAACGGCCTTGAACATGGTGCCAGAATTCAGTTTAAGCAGTTTTTGGGAGTAGGACTTTCAGTGAAATTCTGATTAAAAACGAATATTTTAATTATATAAACTTAGTAAAATGCCAGATTTATCTACAAGCTATTTAGGACTTCAACTTAAAAATCCGATTATTGTGGGAAGTAGCGGACTTACCGATTCGGTCGAAAAGATTAAAAATCTCGAAGATATGGGGGCTGCGGCTATTGTACTTAAATCGCTTTTCGAGGAGGAGATTATCATGGAAATGGAGGAAACGATTCATACCATGACGAACCGGAACTTTGTTTTTCCTGAGACAATGGATTATATGGAAACAATTGTCAAAGAGGATCTTTTACTGAATTACCTTGAACTTATCGCTGACGCAAAAAAAAATGTTGGAATTCCTATAATAGCCAGTATCAATTGTGTGAGTTCACAAAAATGGACCTATTTTGCCAGGGAGATCGAAAAAGCAGGAGCCGATGCACTGGAGCTAAACCTGTTTTTTATGCCATCAGATAACCAACGTGGGGAGAAGGAGATTATGGAGGCTACTTTCGATATTATATCGAAAGTAAAAGGAATTATCCGGATTCCTGTTGCATTGAAAATTAGTGCTTTTCAGTCGAATCTAATTCGTTATGTGGAACATATCGATCAATCAGGAGTTGAAGGAATCGTTCTTTTTAACCGTTCGTGGCTGCCCGACATAGACATTAATCATCTCGCCATGTCGTCAGGATTTGTTCTTAGCTCACCTTCTGATTTGGGTAATACGCTGCGTTGGGTGTCTATACTTGCAGGTCGGGTTAATTGCGATATTGCGGCATCGACCGGGGTTCATGATGGAGCAGGTCTTATTAAGCAGTTGTTAGCCGGAGCCCAGGTTTGTCAAGTAGTTTCAACGTTATATATCAACGAAACATCCCATATTCTTAAGATGACTGAAGAACTCTCGAAATGGATGGAAGCGCATGAGTTTGAGTCAATAAATGATTTTCGGAATCGCTTAGGTCAGTCAAACAGCGGAAATCCGGCAGCCTGGGAACGCGTGCAATTTATGAAACACTTCCGCAATTTTATTTAAGATTTGCAAAAACCATTGCGATTGTTTTTTTGCTGAAGAGACGATTATACTACTGAGCAACAAATTGGTAGGTAATTGTCCCTTTTTGTTTCTCAGGTGCTGTAGCATCATTATTGAACCATGTTTTTTCAGCTGCCTGTTTTGCATAAGCCAGAATGGCAAGATCAGTAATCTTTGGGTTTGGGCGGGGATCTGCACTCAGAACACGTCCGTCGCGCGCAACAATGATATCAACGATTACATCGCCACCACCTTCGGCCAGATAAACAGGAATTGGCAGCCTCGAATGATAGCGGTTTTCCAAAAAATAGTGAATATTCGATTTTCCTTTGAAATTCGATTGTTTGACTTCTTCCCGGGTTTTCCCCTCTGTATTGTCTTCGGGCATCCGGATATCACCAATTTTTGGAATTTTTTTCGCAAGTGTTTTATTGACATCACTCACAAGTTGTTTAGCGGCTTCAATTTCTTTGTTATAGGCTTTATCGAAAAACGGATCGTTTGAACGCGAAGATGCCTTTGCTGCATCTTTTGAAGCATCATTTACTCCGCGGTTTGATAGCATTTGGTTTGATCCCTGCTGCATTGGATTTGAAGTCTCCGGTTGTCGCTCTTTCTCTTTCTCAGGCTCGGGAATTTTGATCTCCTCTACCGGGAATTCCAATAGAATGTCATCTTCAACAGTTTTTTTGCCATACTCCAGATTTGAAGTTAGCAGTACAATCAGCACAATAATATGAAAAATCAGGGTGGTGATGACCCCATAGATATTTTGCCTGTATATTTCGTTAACCTTTCTCATTTGCTGTCGGCAAAAATAAACATTTTAAATTGCTGGTTTTGCCTCTTTTTGCATAAACTTTGAAAGCGGTTTTCCATTCCGGCTAAAGTGAACTACTTTTGAACTTTGAACTGAAATTGAAAACGTGAGAGTTTGCATTGCTGAAAAACCAAGTGTGGCAAAGGAAATTGCCGGTATTATCGGGGCCAAAAACCGTATGGATGGCTACTATGAAGGAAATGGATATCAGGTTACCTGGACATTTGGCCACCTTTGTACGCTTAAGGAGCCACACGACTATACTGATAAATGGAAGTCCTGGAATATTGGAATGTTGCCAATGTTACCGGAAAGGTTTGGCATCAAACTGATCAACGATAATGGTGTTAAAAAACAGTTTGGAATCATTGAAAAACTTCTGAACAATGCCGATGAGGTAATTAATTGCGGTGATGCCGGCCAGGAAGGGGAGCTTATTCAGCGTTGGGTACTTTCTAAAGCCGGGAACACTAAACCATTAAAACGGTTGTGGATATCGTCGCTTACTGAGGAGGCAATTAAAGAAGGTTTCGACCATTTGCGCGACGGCCATGAATTCGATAATCTTTACGCAGCCGGAAGTGCCCGCGCCATTGGCGATTGGCTGCTTGGAATGAATGCCACAAGGCTTTACACATTAAAATATGGTCAAAACAAGCAGGTGCTTTCGATTGGAAGGGTGCAAACGCCTACACTTTCAATCATCGTCACACGCCAACTCGAAATCGATAATTTTAAACCCGAACCATACTGGGAACTGAAAACAAAATATCGCGAAGTTATATTCGGAGCGTCTTCAGGTCGGTTTGCTACACAGGAAGAGGCTGCTGTAAAGCTGTCGGAAATTGTTGGTCATGAGTTTTTCATCGTCTCGTACGAGCGGAAGACCGGAAACGAGGCTCCTTTGCGGCTTTTTGATCTTACTTCCTTACAGGTCGATTGCAACCGGAAATACGGATTCACAGCAGAAGAGACGCTTCGTCTGATTCAAAGTTTATATGAGAAGAAACTCACAACTTATCCCCGTGTTGACACCACTTATCTTTCGGAAGATATCTATCCAAAAGTGCCGGATATTTTGGCGAAATTGACTCCTTATCAGGAATACACCACATCACTGCTTGCTTCTAAGATTAAAAAGACTTCCAAAATATTTGACGATAAAAAGATTACAGATCACCATGCGATTATTCCTACCGGCGTTCTTTCCAATTCACTGAATCCTGATGAGCGAAAAGTGTATGATATGGTCGCACGACGTTTTATCAGTGCATTTTATCCAGATTGCAAAGTTGCCAATATTACAGTTTTGGGTGATGTAAATAAAGTCGAGTTTAAAGCGACGGGTAAACAGATTCTTGAACCCGGCTGGCGAATCGTTTACAAGGATGACGCCGGTAAACCTTCAGCTGATGAAAATATTCTTCCTTTATTTGAAAAAGGGGAATATGGACCTCATGAACCTGAATTGGGAGAAAAGATGACCCAGCCGCCAAAGCACTATACTGAGGCAACACTACTTAGGGCGATGGAAACGGCCGGCAAGAGTGTTGATGATGAAGAGCTTCGTGATCTGCTTAAACAGAATGGGATAGGACGGCCTTCCACAAGGGCCAATATTATTGAAACACTTTTCAGACGCAAATACATTCGTCGCGATAAGAAAAAAATTATCGCCAACCCTACTGGGATAGAATTGATCCAGACCATTGAAAATGAATTGCTCAAATCAGCGGAACTGACCGGGATATGGGAAAAAAAGCTTCGGGAGATAGAAGCAGGGAAATATGAAATTTCCGCTTTTATGGTTGAACTAAAGGAAATGGTCACCGAAATTGTGAATCAGGTGAAATTATCCAATAGAAAGGCGATTACAATTGCTGTGGTGGAAGAAAAGGCACCTGACTCAATTGTCAAAAAAACGGAGAAGGAGAATGTTACCAAAAACTCTACGGAAGTTAATGAGAAAATTATTTGTCCGAAATGCAAAAAAGGGGAGGTGATTCAGGGAAAACAGACCTGGGGCTGCGCTGCCTACCGCGATGGGTGCGATTTCAGACTTCCCTTTGATTTTTCAGGCAAAAAACTGAGCGAAACAAATGTCAAGGCCTTGTGCCGGAAGAGGAGAAGTGGCGAAATCAAAATTACTGATCCTGATGGCAAAGCAATTGTTGGTTATGTAATTTTGAATAGTGATTTGAACCTTTCTTTTGAGGCGAAAGCTACTGAAGAGCTGGTATGTCCACGCTGCAGGAAAGGTTTGATAATAAAGGGCCGAACTGCCTGGGGGTGTTCCGAATACCGAAATGGTTGTCAGTTCCGCATTCCTTTCGTGTTTATGGGGAAAGCATTATCCGACAGTCAACTGGAACAACTGATTTTAAAGCGTAAAACCAATAAAATATCAGGTTTCGTCAATACGGATGGATCAAAAATGGATGGTAAGATTTTGCTTGATAGCGAGTTTAAGATTGTTTTGGAATAAGATCAGGTCTGTTCTTTTTAATCAACAAATATATCCTTTCTCATTTTCGGAATTACTCCAAGGGTGGTTGCTTCACGATAAAGTGTCTCAACGGCTTTTCGTCCATTGACGCCAAGGTTTCGGGTAAATTCATTGACGTATAGTTTAATATGGTTTTGCATCACCATATCGTCCATCGCCTGGGCGTGGTGTTTTACAAAGGCATGTGATGCTTTTGGATTTTCAAAGGCAAAATCGACACTTCGTTTCATGACCCGATCTATTTTACAGAGAATCTCTGCCGGATATTTTCTGTTGACAACAATTCCGCCCAATGGAATGGCCATCCCTGTTTTAGATTCCCAAAATTCACCCAGGTCAACCACTTTCTTCAGCCCTTTTTGCTGGTATGTAAACCGATTTTCATGAATAATCAGTCCGGCATCCACTTCACCGGATAAAACAACTTCTTCAATATCCGAAAAAAGGTATTCTTTTTTATTTTTATGTTCGGGGTATGCAATGCTAAGTAAAAGATTCGCAGTGGTATGTTTCCCTGGAATAGCAATCTTCAGGTTTTTGATTTCATCCGGGTAAACCTTGTGTTTGCTGATGAGCAACGGGCCGTTTTGAAATCCAAGCGCACTGCCTGAGTTCAGAATCAGATATGAATCAGCAATATATGCATAAGCATGGTAGCTAATCTTCGTAATGTCGATCTCTCCTGCAAATGCATGTCTGTTCAACTCCTCAACATCCGACATTATAAGTTCAAATTCAAGTCCTTCAGTGTCAATCCGACCATGAACCATGGCATCAAAAATGTAAGTATCATTGGGGCAGGTAGAAAATCCTAGAGTCAGATGCATGAGACGGTATTTAGTTTATATTTAGATAATTAATCATTTATTGATTAGGAGAGTTGCTTTATGCCAGCAAATCTGCGCAGAAATCTGAAAATTTCGTTGGTGAGGTTAACCGTAGCGGTGGGGATATCCCATTTCTCGGTATCGCGAATATCAACGTAATTGGAAATTGCCCTGATTTCGAGAAAAGGAATTTTTTCCAAAAGACAAACATAGAACACGGCTGCGCCTTCCATCGATTCAATATCAGGATCAAAGTCATGCTTTATTCTGGAAATACTTTTTAATGAACCATGGCTAATATTACTCGTAACACCATGAACGGCTGGTAGCTCCAGATTTTCGTGCCAATGTGGATTAATCAACCTTCCGCTATGAAAAGGAAAGTCATCAGGATCAACAAACCCAGCCTCAAAAACTGTCTTCGTGCGATCAGCATCTTCTATTCCAAGATCACAGAATTGTTCGCTCTTAACATTAACAACTGTACCGATAGAGATCTCGTCCCTGAAACTACCAGCTATTCCGGCATTAATAACCAAATCGTAATTATACAGGTTAAGTGCCTTTGTAAGAAAATAAGTAGTAAAGGTTGTACCCAATCCTGTAATTATAAGATCGATATCAAGATTATGCCAGCTGTAATGGAAAACCGGACCTATATTATTTGGTGATTCTTTAAGGTTTTCGAAAAACTGATATAGTTCGAAGCATGTTGCGCCTACAAAAAGGATTCTCATCAGCACTGGAATGAATAAATGATTTAATGCAAAAATATAATAACGTTTGGTTAAACAATCAATCTGTTTACATACATTCATACTCCATTTTTCGAAAAAGGTTAAAAAAAATTGTTCTTTTGTAAGCTGAAATTGTAAAATATTTTTAAAAACAGAGAAATTTCAAGTTTCCTTAAGGTTTTGAAATTATTATGTGATTTAAGTTTCGTTTTCAAACTAACTTTGAATTAGAGATACACTTCGTTGTGTTCAGGTTTAGCGGAAACGACCAATGTAAACTTTTGAAGGTTGTGGGTTGTTAAGGTTTTTATGAGTGAAATATTTAGAGTATGAAGTTTTCCCTGAACAGTAGAGATAACGGAGGTTATAGTAAAGTGGAAGTTTATCACGAGGAGAATGTCCTAAAAATGGCAGGACATTATAAAGCCATTTTGAAATTGCTTGGCGAGGATACCGAACGCGAGGGTTTATTGAAATCGCCTGTCCGAATATCTAAAGCAATGCAGTTTTTAACACAGGGATATAATATGGACCCGGAAGAGATTCTGAAATCTGCCATGTTTAAGGAAGATTATCGCCAAATGGTTATAGTGAAGGATATTGAGATCTATTCTCTTTGTGAACATCATCTTCTTCCATTTTTTGGCAAGGCTTATGTTGCTTATATTCCAAATGGATACATTACTGGTCTGAGTAAAATTGCCCGCGTCGTAGAGGCATTTTCTAGGCGGTTGCAGGTTCAGGAGCGTCTTACGATGCAAATTAAGGAGTGCATTCAAAATACATTGAATCCGCTTGGTGTGGCAGTTGTTATAGAAGCAAAGCATATGTGCATGAGTATGAGAGGGATCGAAAAGCAAAACTCAGTTACTACCACTTCCGATTTTACTGGAGCATTTCAGAAAGAGGCAACGCGGCAGGAATTTATCAAGCTGATTAGCTCCGATTTATCGTAACTGCTGGTCTGTCCTTAGCTATAACTTTCTGCTGTGTCTTATTTTGGATGGGACATTTTATATATTTGCAGTCGAAATTTTACAAAATAAAATTATGAAGGCATATGTATTCCCAGGGCAGGGTGCCCAATTTGTAGGCATGGGTAAAGACTTGTACGACAATTCACCGATGGCACATGAATTATTCGAAAAAGCGAACCAAATCCTCGGTTTCCGCATAACCGATCTGATGTTTAGCGGTACTGACGAAGATCTGAGACAAACAAAGGTGACTCAGCCGGCCATATTTCTCCATTCAGTTCTCCTGGCAAAAACACTGGGCGAAAATTTTAAACCAGAAATGGTTGCGGGACATTCGTTGGGCGAATTTTCTGCATTGGTTGCGAATGGAGCCCTATCGTTCGAAGATGGGCTTTCTCTTGTTTCGAAGCGTGCCTTGGCTATGCAAAAAGCCTGCGAAGCTGAACCTTCAACCATGGCTGCTATTGTAGGTCTTGAAGATGAGATCGTAGAAAAAATTTGCAGCGAGATCGACGAGGTCGTTGTTCCGGCAAATTATAATTGTCCGGGTCAACTCGTGATCTCAGGTTCTGTTCATGGAATAGATCTGGCTTGCGAAAAATTGACAGAAGCTGGTGCCAAACGTGCAATAAAATTGAGTGTCGGCGGTGCATTCCATTCTCCGCTTATGGAACCTGCCCGTGCAGAACTGGCAGAAGCGATTAACTCAACGCATTTCAGTATACCTGTTTGTCCTGTTTACCAGAATGTAACCGCAGGACCCGTATCTGATCCTGAAGTAATCAAGAAAAATCTTATCGCTCAGTTAACTGCACCAGTCCGTTGGACACAGACTGTGAAGAACATGATTGCTGATGGTTGTACCTCATTTACCGAAGTTGGTCCCGGACAAGTGTTGCAGGGTCTTGTGAAGAAGGTTGACCGCACAGTCGAAACATCCGGAATAAATACTTTTCAGGGTTAAGCAATACACTTCGAGTGGTCTTTAGACCCTCGAAGTGTATTATAAAATAAGTTTCTATTAGAAAGGACAAACCCCCTTTGAGCGGTCCTTAGACCCTCGAAGGGGGTTGTTCACAATCTTAATCTAAACATCCTTGTTCATAAGTCCTATCTTGGTGAATAAATAGAACAGCAACGACAAAACAACCCCTATGATTGCTGCGAAAGCCATTCCTTTCAATTGAACCGAACCAATGTTGATACTGGCGCCGCTTACTCCTACTACAAAGGTGATTGCTCCGAGTACCATATTGCTGTTTTTACTGAAATCAACTTTCTGCTCAACAAACATCCTGAAACCCTGAACCGCAATGACGCCATAAAGCAGCATCGTGATCCCTCCCATAACTGGTGCAGGGATTGTGGAGATTGCTGCCGAAATTTTGCCAATACACGAGAATGCAATGGCAAGAATAGCTGCCCCGCGAATAATCCAAACAGAGTAAACTCGTGTAATGGCCATAACTCCGATGTTTTCGCCATAGGTTGTATTCGGAGGTGAACCGGCAAATCCAGATAAAACATTACTTAAACCATCACCAAGTAACGAGCGATGCAGTCCCGGATCTTTCATTAGATCCGTATTTGTAATTTTACCTGTTACGATCAAATGGCTTATATGTTCGGCTAAAACTACAATACAGGCGGGTGCAATTATGACGATGGCGTTGAAGTCGAAAACGGGCGCCTGAAATTTTGGTATGGCAAACCATGCAGCATTTCCTATTGTTGCTGTGTCGACCATTCCCATGGCAAGGGCAAAGAAATAACCAGCGACGACAGCCACCAAAATAGGAATTACCTGCATAAAACCCCTGAACATCACTGAGCCAATAATGCCGATACATAAAGTGAACATCGATACGAGTACAACGTTTGGAGAGACGACAAATGGAGCAACTATTTGACCAACAGCGGTAGGCCATGGCGCAAGACCGGCTTGTTGTGCAGCGACAGGAGCAAGTTCCAATCCGATAATCGCTACTACAGCCCCCATAACAGCGGGCGGCATTACCACATCTATCCATTTTATGCCCCAGTATTTAACAACGAATGAGATGAGAATAAAAAATAATCCGAAAAAGATAAAACCCGATTGGGCGTGGCTGAATCCGCTGTAGGTACTAATTATCAACAGGGAAGGTGCGATGAATGCAAAGCTGGAACCCAAATAAGCTGGAATGCCACCTTTGGTAACCCATGAATACAACAAAGTGCCAAGGCCATTCATTAATAATGCTATAGCCGGATCGATTCCTAACAATATAGGCACCAAAATGGTGGCACCAAACATGGCAGTCAGGTGTTGAAAACTAAGGGGCAAACTCTCTAATAAAGGAAGCTTTTCCTTGATTCCGATAATTCGTCTTGTCATTTGCAAATCAATTTAGTAAGTGAAATTTAGTAAGTTTGAAAGAGTTGAATTAAACCGTGTGAAATTAGCAATTGTTTTTAAATTAGGTTTAACTTGTCAGTGCAAATTTTTGTAATTTGGGAAGAAGAAAATGCTGTATTCTGTCAGGACAAAACCGATATAACCATGGTAGCGAGGCTTTTTATAGGTATTCCAATAGTGTCTGAAACAATTGAACTGAACGTAAAAAGCTGGAGAAAGGATCTGCTTCTACACCTTAATCTAATAAACTGGGTGAAACCTGAAAATTGGCATATTACGCTGTTTTTCCTTGGTAATCAACAGTTTTCTGTGGTCCCATTACTTCAACACTTCATAAATGAATCCTTCAACGCTGTTAATGCTTCCAATACAAATATGATTGGGCTGGGTGTGTTTTCGAACAAAAACAATCCAAAGGTCTTATGGATTGGTCTGGAAAATATTCAGTATCTGATGCTTGCCTACTATCATCTGGCAGAATTACTTAAGCAGAACAGAATTGTTTCCGACAATAAACTGCTGAAGCCACATTTAACTTTAGCCCGGATAAAACGGATTGAAGACAGTACTTCTTTCGAATCTTTTTTAACTCAAAACCAGCAATTTCCCTTTGGATTAGTCGCAATTAACAAGGTAGTGTTGTACGAAAGTATCTCAACCATTTGTGGTCCTGTTTATAAGCCATTGTTTGTGAAAGAATTGGAAATTTAAAAGAAGAAAGTTATATAATATTATTTAAGATTTAAACCGCTTTGAAATTTATGGATATATTTCGTCGTTTGATTATTTTTGTTGCCTGAATTGATAAAGCTGATACCGTATTTCCCCTTATTTTTAAAACATACAGATTTCACAACCAAATAAATTTACGAATGAATTCAAATGAAAATTCACGCAGATCGTTTTTGAAAAATGCATTCTTGCTTTCGGCAGCAACCGCACTTCCTACGATTTGGACCAAAGCTTCTGCCAAAACAGCACCGGCATCAGGACTGGCAAGTGCCGGTGAACGGGTCAACCTAGCCTGTATCGGGATCGGAAACCAGGGAGGATCGGATGTTATGTCCTTATTTAATACAGGGTTAGCTAATATTGTCGCATTTTGCGATGTCGATATGGGGGCCCCTCACACACTGAAAGTGCTCGAAAAATTTCCGGATGTTCCAAGATTCCAGGATTTCAGAACAATGTTCGACAAGATGGGAAGCAAGATTGAAGCCGTTTCCGTTGGTGTACCTGACCATTCACATTTCCCGATTGTAATGATGGCAATGGGTTTGGGTATACATGTTTACGTTGAAAAGCCGATGGCCCGCACCTTCAACGAAATTGAACTGATGATGAAGGCCGCTAAAAAATACCCAAAGGTGGTTACCCAGATGGGAAATCAAGGGCATTCCGAAGCAAACTATTTCCAGTTTAAGGCATTGACCGAAGCTGGTATTATAAAGGATGTTACCGCAATTACCGCTCATATGAATTCTGCACGCCGCTGGCATGGCTGGGATACCAACATTAAAAGTTTCCCGGCAGCAGAACCTATACCTGGAACGCTTGATTGGGATATCTGGTTGGGTGTCGTTCAGAAACACGACTACAACAAGGATTTTGTGAATGGCCAATGGCGCTGCTGGTATGATTTCGGTTTAGGTGCTTTGGGCGATTGGGGTGCTCATATCATCGACACTGCCCACCAGTTTCTGAATCTTGGATTGCCTTATGAAGTAAGTATGCTGAAAGCGGAAGGGCACAATCCGTTCTTTTATCCAATGTCTTCGACAATATTATTCCGGTTTCCCGAACGCGGGAACATGCCACCGCTCGATATCACCTGGTACGATGGGGTCAACAATATTCCCCAAGTGCCGGAAGGTTACGGTACGACTGAATTGGATCCAAATATTCCGCCGACAAGCGTCGGGAAGATTCAGCCGGCTAAGTTGAATCCGGGTAAAATCATTTACAGCAAGGAACTTACTTTTAAAGGCGGTTCTCATGGCAGTACATTGTCAATAATTCCCGCTGAAAAAGCGAAAGAAATGGCATCCAAACTTCCCGAAGTTCCTAAAAGTCCTTCAAATCACTATGCCAACTTCCTGAAAGCATGCAAAGGCGAAGAGAAAACCCGTTCACCTTTTGAGATTGCCGGTCCGTTAAGCCAAATTTTCTCGCTGGGTGTGATGGCACAAAAGCTTAACACCAAACTTGAATTCAACAGAGATACAAAGAACATCACCAACAATAAATTAGCAGACCAACTTTTGGTTGGACTTCCTCCCCGTAAAGGTTGGGAACAATATTATGAGGTGTAATTGATCAACACTTTGGTTAAAACTTAGTTATTTAATAGATTTACCGCAAAATAACTGATTATTTGTTGGTATATATCCGCAGGAATAGGTATCTTTAAAGTATTAACTACCAGTTGATTAATTTAATTGTGACCATTCTTGCGATTTATAATTTCTATTCAAAAATTGTTCTTAAAGCTTTATCAGTTTCTAAAAAGCTCAATAAATGCAGACGGGATTTTGTGATTGAGATTTTCATGTTATACTTAAGTATTCCTTCACGGATTGACTTCCTTTAGTCAGGCCGATACAGCCGTTTTGGAGAACAACACTTCTGTCAACGGTTCGAGCAAGAGATTGACTTCTTGAGCTTCAACAAAGCCTTGTCAATGCATTGGATTGGTAATCGCAATGCTGTTGCCTTCGATCCGAGTTTCATTCATAAATCGTCAACATGTCAATGAACAATTTTAATTCGTAACTATGGCCGCTTCATCCACTACCCATTCAATACCGAAAATTGTGTATGACAATAGGTTTGCAAAGAACGGTGCTATAAAAAATAACAACAGCTATTACGGAATTTTATTGCCGCTGGGTGAGGCATTCGGAGGCCCCCTGTTTTTTGAACAGTATTCCTTTCTTGGTATCAATCCTAACGGACTATCAGATACTTATGCCAATTACCTGGCACAGGCGGTCAATCATTCTAAAATCAATTTTGAATATTGCAAAGCCAATCCAAAGGGCTACTATGGCTACAGCAAAGATTGCTGGGGTCTTATAGCAAGCGACATTAAAGATGGATATACGGCCAGTTCGCCAACCAACGATCAGGGTTATATTGCACCCTCTGCTGCTATTTCGTCTTTGCCTTTTACACCAGTCGAGTCGTTGCAGGCAATCAACTTTTTTTATTATAAGATGGGCGATCACATTTGGGGTGAATATGGCTTTGCAGATTCTTTTAATTTAAACAGTATTTGGTTTGCTAATTCCTATCTTGCTATTGATCAGGGTCCGCAGATTGTAATGATTGAAAATTACCGTACAGGTTTGTTGTGGAAGCTTTTTATAAGTTGTCCCGAAGTAAAAACGGGAATGAAAAACCTTAGCTTTCAGGGTCCAAATCTGTAATCAGATAAATGTCTAAAATACATTAATATACAATTATGAAGTACTTCAGTTCCTTTTCTATAACTGTTTGTTTGCTGATTTGTATTACAACAGTTCAGTTGACCGCCGGACAATTGACACAAAAAAAAGATACAAAAGGTAAAAATGAAATTCAAAAGAATCTTTCTGACACGGCTTTATTGACACTTGTGCAAAAGCAAACCTTCAAATATTTTTGGGACTTTGCCCATCCGGTAAGCGGAATGGCACGCGAACGCAGCAATCCGGCTTATGGTTATGGCGACGAAGTTGTTACAACCGGAGGAACAGGGTTTGGCCTAATGGCTACTATAGTTGCAGTCGAAAGAGGCTGGATCACCCGGGATTCTGCTGCGAAGCGTTTATTGAAAATGGTCGAATTTTTGAGCAAGGCCGATGCTTATCACGGTGTTTTCCCGCATTGGATGAATGGCGCAACAGGCAAAACAATCCCGTTCAGCCGTAAAGATGACGGCGCCGATTTGGTTGAAACTTCCTATCTTTTTCAGGGCTTGTTGTGTGTAAGGCAGTATTTCGATCAGAACAATAATGTTGAATCTCAATTACGTAACCGGATCAACTTGTTGTGGAATGATGTAGAATGGAACTGGTTTACAAAGGGTGGTGAAGAGGTGCTGTACTGGCATTGGAGTCCTAATAATGGCTGGGCGATGAACTTTCCCGTCAGAGGTTACAACGAATGTCTGATCATGTATGTTCTTGCAGCAAGTGGTGAGCGTTATCCTATAAGCAGTGCCGTTTATCACCGGGGATGGGCACAGAGTAATTTTTTCAAAAACGGCAAAGAGTTTTATGGCATCAAACTTCCATTAGGATTCGATTACGGCGGTCCGTTGTTCTTCTCGCAATACTCTTTTATGGGATTGGATCCTACCAATTTAGCCGATCGGTATGCCAATTATTGGGAGCAGAATAAGAATCATACACTGATTAATCGGGCCTGGTGCATCGACAATCCTCAGAAGTTTAAAGGTTATGGTGAGAATTGCTGGGGTCTTACGGCAAGCGACAACTTTGAAGGTTATAATGCACATGCGCCCGGTAATGATCTGGGTGTAATCACGCCTACCGCAGCCCTTTCTGCATTTCCTTTTACCCCTGAATATTCGATGCAGGCCTTAAAACATTTCTATTTCGATTTGGGAGATAAAATCTGGAGTGACTACGGTTTTGTCGATTCCTTCAGTGAAACCAATAACTGGTATGCAAAGAATTACCTGGCAATCGATCAGGGTCCTATCATTGTAATGATCGAAAATTACAGAACTGGTCTGTTGTGGAAACTTTTTATGAGTTGCCCTGAAATTCAAAATGGACTGAAAAAGCTTGATTTCACATCTCCTTCAATTCCTAAATAATAAGAATATGAAGAATATACGTAATTTGTTAGCCGTAATTGTATGGATGGTTTTTGCTTCAAATGTTTCAGCCCAGAAAACCTACTGCAATCCCATCAACCTCGATTACGGTTATTGTCCGATTCCTAATTTTACAGAATCTGGTAAGCACAGGGCTACTGCCGATCCGGTAATTGTCACCTATAAAGGCGATTATTACCTTTTCTCGACCAACCAATGGGGGTATTGGTGGAGTCCCGACCTGAATAACTGGACTTTTGTGTCCAAAACTTTCCTGAAGCCTTACCACAAAGTTTACGACGATCTTTGTGCTCCTGCTGTCTGGGTGCAGAACGATACGATGCTGGTATTTGGATCTACCTACTCAACCAATTTTCCGATCTGGATGAGTACAAATCCAAAAGCGAATGAATGGAAAGAGGCAGTTGATTCCTTCGCAATCGGTGGTTGGGACCCCGACTTTTTTTTGGATGATAACGGGAAGTTGTACCAGTATAATGGGAGCAGCAATTCCTATCCGCTTTATGGTATTGAAATCAACCGGAAAACATTTGCTCCGATTGGCGCCCGAAAAGAGCTGTTACTGTTGAATGACGAAGAATTCGGTTGGCAACGTTTCGGTGAATATTCAGACAATACATTTTTAAATCCGTTTATCGAGGGCGCCTGGATGACCAAACACAATGGCAAATACTACCTGCAATATGGGGCTCCCGGAACAGAAATCAGCGGTTATGCAGACGGTGTAGCTGTGTCGGACAAACCACTTGACGGATTTGTACACCAGCCAATGCCTTTCTCCTACAAACCGGGTGGTTTTGCCCGTGGGGCAGGACATGGGTCAACGTTTACCGATAAATGGGATAACTACTGGCATATAAGCACGATATCAATCTCAGTAAAAAATAGCTTTGAACGTAGACTTGGTTTGTGGCCTGCTGGTTTCGATAAAGATGATGTAATGTATTGTAATACTGCATTTGGCGATTATCCTCATTTTCTGCCCGATGGGAAAGCCGATCATCTCAAAAGCAAGTTTACGGGATGGATGCTGCTCAACTACAACAAGCCGGTCACCGTTTCTTCTTCGTTTGGTGGATATCACGCTAATTACGCCGTCGACGAGAGCATTAAAACATACTGGTGTGCAGCAACTGATAAGGCAGGTGAATGGATTGCATCCGATTTAGGCGAAGTATCTACCGTTCGGGCGATACAACTAAATTACGCCGACCAGGATGCCACTTTCCTTGGAAAACAAACAAATATCTTCCATCAGTATAAACTTTGGTCTTCGGTTGACGGGAAAAAATGGAGCTTGTTAATCGATAAAAGCAAAAATACAACAGATGTCCCGCACGACTATGTCGAATTTCAGAAACCAGTGGAAACAAGGTTTATCAAACTGGAGAACATTCATGTCCCAACAGGCAAGTTTGCGATCAGCGGATTACGTGTTTTTGGAAATGGGCGTGGCAGTCAACCGGATGCTGTGAAGAATTTTATAGTTTTACGAACCGAAAAGGACAAACGGAGTGCCTGGATTAAATGGACACCGGTTGACAATGCCTATGGATATAATATTTATGTGGGAACGGCTCCTGATAAGTTGTACAACTGCATCATGGTTTATGGTGCGAACGAATACTGGTTCAAAGCGATGGACAAGGATTTGCCCTATTATTTTACGATCGAAGCCATCAGCGAAAACGGAACTTCACAACCATTAAAAGTCATTAAATCAGAATAAATACCACTATCATGAGAGGTTTAACTATTATTATAACGCTTTTGACCTTAATCCTTTGTTCATCCTCTTATGCCCAAAAGGCAGGAGATCCCATAATGAATAAATTCATCACCAACCTGATGAGCAAAATGACTTTGGACGAGAAAATCGGTCAGTTGAACTTACCGGGTGCTGGTGATATTACAACAGGACAAGCGGCCAGTTCCGATATCGGGAAAAAGATCAGGGAAGGAAAAGTGGGCGGACTATTTAATATTAAGTCAGTCAGTAAGATCCGGAATGTTCAAAAGGTGGCGATAGAAGAGAGCCGTTTAAAAATTCCATTGATCTTTGGGATGGATGTAATTCACGGTTACCAGACGGTCTTCCCGATTCCTTTGGGATTGTCGTGCAGCTGGGATATGAAACTGATTGAGCAATCGGCCCGTATTGCCGCACAGGAAGCGAGTGCCGATGGTATTTGCTGGACCTTCTCACCGATGGTCGATATCTCGCGTGATCCGCGTTGGGGACGTATGTCTGAAGGTTCAGGTGAAGATCCTTACCTGGGTTCACAGATTGCCAAAGCGATGGTGAAGGGTTACCAGGGTGACGATCTTCGGAAGAACAATACAATTATGGCTTGTGTCAAACACTTTGCGTTGTATGGTGCCATTGAAGCCGGTCGCGATTATAACACGGTAGATATGAGTAAAATCAGGATGTACAACGAATATTTCCCGCCTTACAAAGCAGCAGTTGATGCCGGTGCCGGAAGTGTAATGTCATCTTTTAATGAACTCGATGGAATCCCGGCTACTGCTAATAAATGGCTAATGACCGATGTATTGCGCAAACAATGGGGCTTTAACGGTTTTGTTGTTACTGACTATACGGCTATTGCAGAATTGATTGACCATGGATTGGGTGATTTACAGGAAGTCTCGGCTCAGTCGCTTCGTGCGGGGGTTGATATGGATATGGTCGCAGATGGTTTTCTTAACACACTCAAACAGTCATTGGCTGTGGGCAAAGTTACTATAGCACAGATTGACCTTGCCTGTCGCAGAATTCTTGAGGCAAAATACAAACTTGGACTTTTTGAAGATCCTTATCGTTATTGCAATGATGATCGTGCCAAAAATGAAATTTTTACAGCTGAAAACCGTTTGGTTGCCAGAGCAACAGCGGCTCAGTCTGTTGTGCTTCTTAAAAATGACAATCAGGTACTTCCGCTTCAGAACAAGGGAACTATTGCTCTGATTGGTCCGTTAGCTGATAACAAGGAAAATATGACTGGAACCTGGAGTGTTGCTGCTGATTTTTCGAAATCGGTCTCTTTACTCACCGGTTTGAAAGAGGCAATTGGTATCGACGCCCGTATTTTGGTGGCAAGGGGAACCAATATTGTAAATGATTCAATCCTGGATTCGAGGATCAGTATTTTTGGTAAACCTACTTATCGTGACAGTCGTTCGCAGGCAGATATGATTGAAGAAGCTGTTGGGGTTGCGGAAGAATCGGATGTGATTGTTGCCGCATTGGGCGAAGCAGCTGAAATGACAGGAGAGGCTTCGAGCAGGTCGGATATTAACCTGCCTGAAAATCAGAAAGAGTTGCTGAAAGCGTTACTCGCAACCGGCAAGCCTGTTGTACTTGTGCTGTTTACGGGTCGTCCGCTCTCACTGACATGGGAAAATGCGAATGTTCCGGCCATTCTGAACGTCTGGTTTTCGGGAACAGAAGCTGGCAACGCCATTGCCGATGTATTGTTGGGTAAGGTCAATCCTTCGGGAAAACTGACCGCAACATTCCCTCAGAATGTGGGACAAATACCTATTTATTATAACCATAAAAACACGGGAAGACCTTTACCTGAAGGCAAGTGGTTCCAAAAGTTCAGGTCGAATTACCTCGATGTTTCGAACGATCCATTGTATCCTTTTGGCTATGGATTAAGCTATACGAAGTTTGAATATGGCGATTTAAAACTAAGCAACACGCTGGCTAAAGGAAATCAATCGATTACGGCCAGTATAACGCTGAAGAATTCAGGAAAGTATGATGGCTCGGAAGTTGTTCAGTTGTACATCCGCGACCTTGTGGGAAGTGTAACACGACCCGTGAAGGAACTGAAAGGATTTCAAAAGATTGCCTTAAAAGCAGGTGAATCAAAGACTGTGACCTTCAACATAACCCCTGAAGAATTGAAGTTCTATAACGCCGATCTGAAATATGACTGGGAACCAGGTGAATTTGCAATTATGGTTGGCGGCAATTCAAAAGATGTGAAATCGGCGAAGGTAAATTGGGCGAAGTGATACGCTTTTATTAAGATCGACTGACAACTCATTCAGCCCCTCAAGGTTTTCAAAATCTTGAGGGGCTGTTGTTTATTTTAATAGCTTTTAATATCTCCCCTGTAATATCTTATTTAACGCAATTTAACTAAACATTTTTGGTCATTTGCGAAACAAAATTAATCATTTAATGTATTATTATTTGTAATTAGTCTAAATTAGAATAGATAAAGTTCTTATTTAACTATTTCAGGGAATTATCATCGCTTAAAAATTGAATATCTGGTAATTATGGTGGTTGCCAGGTGCTAAAATATCAGAATCGATTGGTGAAATATTATTACAGATCGTTGGAAAAATCAACAGCTATGTTCAAAACAACATTGTTCCATAGAATAAATAAATTGAAAATGAAAACAAAATTCTTTTCTTTTCTGATTCTGGTGTTAATCGTCACCGGATTAAATGGTTGCAGCAAAAGCAGTAGCTATGTACCAGTCAGTAACAATCCCGGCGGAGGTACTACACCTGGAGCCAATGAAGTATGGATGCAAAATACAGCCTTTAATCCATCTACAAAAACAATCGCGGCAGGAACAAAAATCACATGGACCAATAAGGACGCTTCAACTCACGATGTAGTTAGTGCTACCAGTGCATTTAGCAGTCCTTCAATGGGTCAGGGAGCTACATTCAGCTTTACCTTTGCTGCAGCGGGTACTTATAATTATAGTTGCACCTTTCATCCAGGGATGAATGGGACAATAATTGTTCAGTAACCCCCGGGGCTGAACAAACGGTATACCTTACATGAAACAGTTACGACCTGATCCGACAGTTTTATGTTAGTTAAACTTTTGCTGATTCAAAATAAGAAATTAGGTTCATATTCTTTATTTGAACATGTATGACACCAAACACGGAACTCGCATAATGATAAACATTTCCTTTTGTGGCGAATTGCCATCCTCGTTTCATCCCGATACTTCGGGAAGCCGCGGTAAAGGTGCCAGGGTTTTAAATGTCTGGTGGCCATTTGGGATGAAGGGGAGGAGTATGGCCCGTCTACGTTACGTGATGCAGTTTGTCAGTTAATTATTTGCACGACCCTCTGCCTAATTGACAGCTGGCTTTGAATAGTCACTCCTCCTGGTATTCAATTCTTACACAGGCGTGACGTTCACAAATACAAATTTAGCAATTAGAGCAGTAATTAAACCCTTAGCGAACCACGGAACCCCCTGACAGCATAGTAAGATTCTGCACCGTTGTGATACACGAAAACATGGTTGTAGCGACGATCACAATATATTGCGCCGCCGAGTTTTCTTATTTCAGCAGGTGTTACCACCCAACTTGACGTCTTCGTATCGAAATTTCCAAGTTTCTGCAATTCCCGGTATTGCTCTTCCGTTAAAAGTTCAATGCCCATCGCAGCAGCCATATCAAGGGCATTATTTTCCGGTTTATATTCTTTCCTCGATTCCAGCGCTTCACGGTCGTAACAAATACTTCTACGGCCTTTAGGACTTTCCGCTGAACAATCCTGAAAAACGGTTTCGCCTGTCTTCTCATCATGACATGCAACATCCGGTTCACCGCCGGTTATTTCCATTTCATTGAGCGACCACAGTTTTTCAGTATTAGCTTCCAGCTTTGCTTGTACGAATGCCCATTCAAGCCCTTTGTGACGGTTCATGTTTTTCTCAAAACGGCTTTTTAAGGTTCTGAGTAGTTCTTCGCGTTGTCCCGATGACAACTCCTTTTTATTTTCCATTGTGATAATGTGTTATTTTGATTTACTTACAATGTCATGCAATTGGTTATGTGCCTTTTTTTGCATTCGTTATACTTTTTCCCCTGTTATAGTTAATGAGTTTTTCATAATATGCCCTGTCCGAAAGTGAGTAAATTATTGTCAGGATCAAGCATCGAAAATTCTTTTTGTCCCCACGGTTTAATTTGCAAATGTCCTGATGGGTGTATGCTTAGTTTCATGTCCAATATTGACTGATGCAATTGATCGATGTTATCAGTCCGAATATATACTTGTCCGTAATTTTGCTTTGGTTCAATTTCTTTAAACTCAAAAAAGTGAATTTGAATATTGTCCTTTCGCACCATTAAGTACCCATCAAAGTCAGCACTGCCAAATTCCTGAAAACCTAGTTTGTTTAAATAAAAGTTGCGTGTAATCGCTTTATTACGCATTGGTAGTTTTGGATGAATGTCTGTAAGCATACTTATTTCAATTTAATTTGTTCCATGCAAGTTAAATTTAAAAATATCTTTATTTTTAAATTCCTGTCAAATGTATAACATCGGTATATACTTTTCGGTTTGAAGGTATTTGTATTTTCGTCCGCTGCAATAACTGATCGTTTAGATATTTACCCGTTGAGTAGTTTCATCCACCAATAACACAGTTCCGGTAAGCACAGTTAACCGTTGAATGAATCGTTCTTAAACGGCAGTTTTAAATGCTGAAGGGTTCCTTTTTTTATTGTACTGCCAAATCTGGTAACTATTGTATAGGTTTTGAAAAATGGAATAAGCGGCAGGATAAATAGACGTCAACGGGTGTAAATACGTGTATGCCATCCAGATTCCCATTGCCGTGTTTTTTTGTCCCAATGACTGCCCACCCGCAATGGTATCGCCGTATTTTTTGCCAATAAATTTACCAATCCCAAACTGAACAATGCAGAGTATAACCGAAGCCATCACCAGCCACAAAATTATCAGACCGTTACCTTTACCATTCAGATAAACAAAATCGATGGTTTGACCAAGCGTAATTGTTAAGGTACAAGCCCACAAATAGAATGAAAGCCCCTGATGCTTAATGAGAAAGTTATTTGTTTTTGGCAGGAAATATTGGAAAAGCATTGTCACCAGCAATGGCAACACGATAATGGGAGTCACTTTTGACAATATCAGCAGCACCGATTCGCCCAATGGCATTGTTACATGGGTTCCGATAAACGAAAAATAGATGGGTGCCACGAAAGCAATACCCAGGTTGCCGACTAATGTATAGGTTGTAACCCGCTCACGATTGGCGCCTAACATGCATGAAATTACAACCATTGCCCCCGCCACCGGGCATAAAACACCCACGAGAACACCTTCCGCCACAATTTCGTTGAAAGGACGCAGCAGCAGGTAACAACCCAAACTTACCACCAATTGAAAAAGCAGCAACCAAATGTCTAAAAAACTGACTTTTAGATTTTTAATATTTATTGAGCTGAAACTTAACAGCAACATGGAAAAGATAAGAGACGGAACCACTGGTTTCAGATAAGCGGCAGAACCATGAAAAAGTAAGCCCAAAACAATGGCAAAAGGTAAAATCAGATTTTTGTATTTCTGCATGATCTTTATGTCGAAACAAGGTGCAAAACTAGCACCTTTTCTCTCATCTGACCAAACGAAAGGTTCGTTTCAGCACCAGATTACTCAGATTGATTTAAAAAGGGATTTCAAATTCCTCAGCTGATAGGTTTTCTTTATGCGGCTTAAGTCCTTTTTGTTTTGAGTCAGTTTACAAACAACTTCGGGAGTGCTCATTGTAATGTGGATTTTTAATTTATCTTCCATTAATTAACTATGCATTATCCTACCCAAAATTGAATTTGCAACCTTTGATCTATGAAGATACAACTGGTTTTGAAAATTTGCCAATATTAAAAAGTAAACGACTTTTGTACGTTGATTTGGGAAACTTTCTTTATTAAGTCATTTCATTTCAAATATGTGTGAATGTTGTAACTTCTAATTAAAATTGTGTAAGAATATCAGAATACAAATGATTCATCTTTGTAGGATAAAGGCATGTTCAAATTGAACAGGCACAAAATCGCAAAAATTAGGTTCTAACTGCTTTGTAGAATTGAGCAAAATGAACCAAATGTAATAAGTGAAAAATTATTTGGTGAAAAAATTATTATCCATATCATTTGCATTTCTCATCGCCCTTTCGGTAATGCATATCACTATTGCTACACATCATTGTGGCAGTGGTAATACTACTACTGAAAAGGTGTCAATCATTGGCGAGTTGGCTTCGTGTGGTATGGAAGGTTCTGATGATCAATGTTCTTTGCCAGGAATACATTTCAGTACTCATTGCTGCGACGACAAAGTCTCAGTTTTGGCAGTCGATACCAATTATTCCCCTTCGTTTTCAGAATTTAAAGCATTTTCGCAGTATATTCTTCAGGTTTTTGATATTCCTGCAAGTTTGAAAATTCATTCATTAATCGCCCTAAATCTTTTTAGTACAAGTGTCAGTCCGCCTGGATATTTTATAGTAAGCGAAGTAAGCTTGCCCGACATTTGCGTGTTCCGTATTTGATGTTATTGTTTACTAAATTTTTAGCTGAAAGGTTATGTCAACTTTTTTGCTGATGAATTATTGTTTCTATTATTCAATACATTAACGTCAAATATTTAAAATCATGAAAACTGTAAAAATCATTATAGTTGCCTTTTTGGCAATCACTTTGGGTTCAAACTCCTATGCCCAAATGCAAGATCACTCAAAAATGGCATCAACAAAAACCGAAACTCTCAAAGTATCGGGAAATTGCGACTTGTGCAAAGCTCGCATCGAAAAAGCTGCCAAGCTTGAAGGCGTGTCCAATGCAGAATGGGATGCAAAAAGTAATAGCCTTGCTGTAACATTCGATCCTGCAAAAACAAACATGGATCAGATTAGCAAAAAAATTGCTGCTGTCGGCCACGATAACAGTAAGGTGAAAGCCAATGATAAAGCTTATAATGCTTTACCCGGTTGCTGCAAGTATGTAAGAATGAAATAATTTCAATTTTTATAATTCATTTCAGGTGCTGACGGATGTAACAGGCATACTTCAAATTACGAAGTCTACAGTGCATTTCGGAGGCATATAAGAAATGTGCTTTTGAGTGCATTATCATTAACAAAATTTAATCAGTTAATAATCTTCTCCGCATAGTTTCTGCTTCAGAACTATACGCAGGAATAAAAAGACAACTAAAATGGAAGAAACAAAAAATGAAAAGAAGGAAGTAGAAAAAATCTACACCTGCTCCATGCATCCTGAGGTGCGATCGGATAAACCCGGCAAATGCCCCAAGTGCGGTATGACCTTGATAGTAAAAAAATAGAGAAGATAATTAGTGAAATCATTAACATTTAAAAATAGAAATTATGAAAACGAACAATTATATCAAAATACTACTGTTTGCATTTGTTGGAACTTTCGTATTTGGTGCCTGTCAGAAAGATGAAAAAACAGTAAATCAGAGTGTTGAAGGTACTTATATTGGTAGTTTCACAACTACATCAACACTTAAAAGTGCAACGATAGCCACTGGAACCATGATGGACACGGCTATTGTGAAACAGATAAGTAATGGACAGATAAACGTTCATTGTTTTGGAAATGATTTGGATTCAACCTTTATTCTCAACACCTTCCATAATGGAGATAGCCTTATGGTTTGTCTTACCGGTAGTAGTTTTGAGCATGAATACGGCCATATGATGGGACAGGGTACCATGATGGGAGGTGGGAATATGATGGGAAATAATACAACCGAATGGGGCAAGCATATGAATGGAGAACACAAGGTCGGAGATAATCATTTTGGTGGATTTAACATGCAGAATGGCACATTTGGTTATAGCTTTAAAATGATGACAGGAGGCACAACCAATTACAAGAAATTTCAGGGTACGAAGAAATAAATAAATGGCAACAATGGATCATTCAAAAATGGACCACGGCTCCATCAAACATGGAGACAACCCATCAATGGGAATGGAAGGGCATAATCATCATGCCATGATGATTGCTGATTTTAAAAAACGGTTTTACCTGGTGCTTATCCTGACTGTTCCCATTATGTTGTTATCAGTCATGATACAGAAATTCATGGGTGTTGATTGGCAGTTTACTGGTTCCAAATATATTTTACTTGCCTTATCAACAGTGGTATTTATTTACGGTGGCTGGCCCTTTTTTAAAGGATCAGTTACCGAAATAAAGACTAAGACGCCTGGCATGATGTTTTTAATCGGCTTTGCCATAACGGCAGCTTATATCTACAGTGCTGCCATTGTTTTTGGCCTGGAGGGTATGGATTTTTTCTGGGAACTGGCAACTCTGATCCTGATCATGCTTCTGGGACATTGGATCGAAATGAAATCTGTCGCAGGGGCATCAAAAGAATTAGAATTACTGGTTCAGTTGATGCCTGCCGATGCACATATGGTTATGCCGGATATGGTGCATGATGTAAAGACTGAAACGCTGAAAGAGAACGACATCATTCTTGTCAAGCCCGGCGAAAAAGTTGCCGCCGACGGAATAATCCTGGAAGGGGAAAGCTACCTGAATGAATCCATGATTACCGGAGAATCCACTCCGGTTCAGAAAATCAAAGGCCAAAAGGTTATTGCCGGTTCAATTAACGGGAATGGATCTATTAAAGTGACCGTATCTCATGCATCGAAAGATTCTTACATCTCACAACTGCTAAAGTTGGTGGATGATGCGCAAAAATCAAAATCAAAAACCCAGTTACTTGCGGACACGGCTGCCAAATGGTTAACCATTATTGCCATTGTTGCAGGTATTTCAACCTTTTTGTTTTGGTTTTTAAATGGCCAAACATTAGCCTTTGCGCTGGAAAGAATGATTACCGTGGTAGTTATTTGTTGTCCTCATGCTTTAGGATTGGCAGTGCCTTTGGTCGTCGCAAAATCAACAGCCATATCGGCAAAAAACGGATTGCTTATCAAGAATAGAATCGCATTTGAAAATTCAAGAAAAATCACAACCATCGTTTTCGATAAAACGGGTACGCTTACTGTTGGAAAATTTGAAGTATCAAAAATCGTTTCCCTGAAAAAAGAACTTACTGAAGATGAAATCATTCGCATTGCTTCTGCATTGGAACAACAATCAGAGCATCCTATTGCAACCGGCATTCTTCTGAAAGCAAAAGACTTGTCTGTCGATGTTCCTTCAGTAGAAAACTTTAAAGCCATAACCGGAAAAGGAATTGAGGCCACAGTGGAAGGTAAAAAGGTACTGGTTGTAAGCCCTGGCTATTTGAAGGAAAATAAGATTGTTGTTCCCTATGACTTTAAAGCCGATGATACTGAAACGGTTGTGTTTGTAATCATCAACAATGAACTGGCAGGTTACATTGCTTTGTCAGATGAGGTACGACCGGAATCAGCCGAGGCGATCAAGACTTTAAAAGAAAACCATATTAAATCAATATTGCTTACCGGCGATAACAGTAAGGTAGCAAAAAGTGTCAGTGACAAATTGGGTCTGGACAGTTTTATTGCCGAAGTATTACCCGATCAGAAATTAGATAAGATAAAAGAACTTCAAGGTAAAGGCGAATTTGTAGCCATGACAGGCGATGGCGTAAATGACGCACCTGCACTGGCGCAGGCCGATGTGGGCATTGCGGTAGGTTCAGGAAGTGATATTGCAGCAGAAACAGCCGGAATCGTTCTGGTAAACAGTAATCCAAAGGATATCGTGAACCTGATTTTGTTTGGAAAAGCAACTCATCGCAAAATGATTCAAAACCTGATTTGGGCTACAGGATACAATATTGTGGCATTGCCACTTGCAGCAGGTGTCCTTTATGCCTGGCACATACTGCTCACTCCAGCAATTGGTGCAGCACTGATGTCGGTCAGCACAGTGATTGTTGCCGTAAACGCAAGTATGCTTCGGCTGAAAGACGCACCTAAACCGGATACCAAAGATGAACCTCATTCAGAAGCCAAAGATGAGAATAAGCCTGAAGTAAAATCTGAAAATAAAGACGAGCTTTTGCCTGAAACAAAAGATGATTCTCAACCGGAAGCAAAAGAAGAGGCTAATACCAAGGACGAATCTCTGCCAGAATCAAAGGATGAAGATAAAACTGAACCTCAATCAGAAAGCAAAGACGAGCCCATGCCTGAAGTAACTGAAGAGACAAAGGCTGAAGCAAAAGACGAAACTGAAACTAAAGGTGGGAACAAGCCAGAAGAAAATGCCAAAATTCCTTCCTCGGTGAGTCCTGAAATTGTCAAGCGGGTTCATGAATTTTACGAAGAACTGGGACGTGAGGACGTTCGGGCTGTAATGGAAATGGAGAAAACGGAGCAGGAAATTCCGAAACCAGAAACCAAAGCCGAAGTTCAATCATTAGCCAAAAGCGATCCTAAAGTCAAAGACGAATCCAGATCTGAAACAATTGATGATAAAACTTCAGATTCGACGTCGGAACTCGTCACACGGGTACATGAATTATATGAAAAGCTGGGACGAGGGGACGTTTCTGCAGTTCAGAACATGGATGAAATGGAGTTGGAAATTTCGAAACCGGAAAACAACGATGAGTCAAAACCTGAAGTCAAAACCGAAGTCAAGGTGGATCCGGAGCATAAAGACGATGTCGCGACTAAAATTGTAGCCAAGGTTAAGTCAAAACCGGAAACCAAAGCCAAATCCAAAGCTGAAGTAAAATCAGGGCATCAACATGTTGATAAGGCCAAGCCTAAACCCGGTTCCAAAAAGTAATCAATTTTTAAAGAATGGTTGCGGGAATTTTCGATTGATTGGAAAAACCTGGCGACCAAAACCAAAAAGTAATATTTAAAAACAAAAGATCATGAACATGAAAGATTCAAAATTAGTGACCAAAGACCCCATTTGCGGAATGACAGTGGACGAAGCAACCGCTCTCAGCGCCGAACGCGATGGAAAGATGTTCTATTTCTGCTGCGACCACTGCAGGCAAACATTTCTGTCTACACCTGACGGTTCCGAACCTAAGGGTAAGTCGGGATGCTGTTGCGGATAAAGTTTGTATGAGTGGTTAAAATCAAAAGTCAGGCATATCAAAACATCAGAAAATGTGTGATTTATATAAATCTAATTGGAAATTTTGTAACACTTTCCCGTTTTAAAAGAACCACATTTGTTAATTGATAATTTATAAACATTTAAAAAATAAAATCATGAAAACATTACAAAAAATCACCTTGTTTATTGCATTAGTTGCTCTGTTCGCATCGTGTCAACCCAGTATAGATGCAAACAAAATTCTTTCAAATCAGGATACAAAAAAGGCAATTATCGACAAAATTGCCAATGATAGTATTCTGTCAAAAGAAATGATGGAGGCTATGATGAATAGTGAAAACAGTAAAATGATGATGAAGGGAAATGAAAAGATGACCATGATGATGATGGAAGAAAATGGAACAATGATGAAAATGATGAAAGAAAATCCATCTATGATGCAAAGTATGATGAGCGGTATGATGGAAACATGTAAAAATGATACCGCAATGATGTCCTCCATGTGTAAAAACATGATGGAAAATCCGGAAATGATGCAAATGATGCATAAAAATATGGGCGGAATGATGGATATGAAGGGAATGAAAGGCATGAAGGGAATGGAAGGCATGGATCATAAAATGAAATAAAAAAAAGAAGGTTTCGGAGTTATTGCAGAAATTAACCTCCGGAAAAAACTGAAAGAAGAACTTAATGTTGATTTCAGAAAATACAAAATTCAGGGGCTCTGTAATCCGGTTTATACCTGCAAAGCACTGCAAATGGAAGACAAAGTTGGAATAATGCTTCCTTGCAGTGCATTGTACTGAAATTGGAAACCACTGAAATTGAAGTTGTGTCAGTTGATCCGGTTGCTTCAATGATGGCCATTGAAAATCCTGGCCTTGCCGGAATAGCCGGAGAAATAAAAGAAAAACTGGAACGTGCTATTGCATCTTTGTAACAAGAATTTAAAAAATTTAATTTATTAATTTAAGGAGGTATATTATGATGGACGGAATGAATAATGGTTGGGGAATGGGATACGGATATGAATGGATTTTTGGTCTTATCGTTCTTGTGGTTTTTATTTGGTTGGTAGTTAAAGTTGTGAATAAGAACAAAAAATAAAATCTTCCATTCATTTAATTTTGCAGGATATTTTGCAAGAAAGACTTTCGTAGGGAGAAATTAGTAAAGAAAAATTGAAAGATATTGGGAAGTATTTCATAACAATAGTTCGTTCAAAAGGTAATGTGTAATTAAGCGGCTAAAGTTCCGAAATACAATTAGTTCATTATCCTGAAGGCAATTGGGTTTAGGGTCCTGCTAATTTGATAAAACTGAAATGCATTTTAATTACTAACTTGTTTTTGGTTTTCTTATCGTCAGAAACATATAGCAAACTGCAAACATATAAATAAGGTCAGGTATGCCGCGTAACGGAAAATCGTACTTGTTTAAATCCTCTATCAACGCTTTTGAATATCCAACTGTTAATTTTAATTGAATGTCGGGAACGAAATAGACAGCCGTAATTACAAAAACCCAAAGCAATGAAATAAACACAATTAAAACTGAATATTTTGAGATTCCATCCGGGCGTTTCCAGTACATGGGTATTAATAAAAGTAGTGGAAGGTACACGGGTATCAGAAATATCCAAATAAAGGCGGGAATATTTAAACCTACGGCTTCACGGGTAGACAACCAATCAGAAGGGTCAATCAAACGCCACATCGGATAGCCTACTAAACTTTCAATATATAACGTTCCCCAGGAATATAACGTCAGGAAAAAAACAACAATAAATAAAACCCGGCCAAATGCACCCGTATCATTCAAATATTTATTTAGAATTAGGATGGCGATGATCACCTGGATAGCTGCCGGTATTACTTGTAAATAAATGGCATACATCAATAACCTGGAAATCAGTTCCGCAGTTAACCCGGACGATGGCAACTGATTATGAATAGGAATAATCGCAATAAAAGTGGTTAATACCGAAAGTAAGGCAAATCCAAATGACGACCAAAGAAGTACCCGCGAAAACATTTTTGAACAGAAATTTATTACTAGTGCGAGTGATACAATCATTAATGCTGCTGGTATATAGCAAAACAACAGCATTTTATCATTAAACAATTGCATGTAATCAAAAATGTTTTTGCTTATTTTCTGCAACTGGGGATAACTCACAAAGTAAGTCATCATCACTACGCCAAAGTAGTAAAAACTTAAAACAAAGTAAATGACTAACATCCACCTTTGCGTTTTTGAACTTTCTTGTTTCTTCATTCCAATATTATTAAGTTATTGTATATCTTTTGGTTCGAATAGTATTATTCTACATCAATTAAGTACCCGCTGATGGAACTCGCATCAGTTTATTGGCTAAGCCGATCTTCAATTAGCTTCTTTTACGGTAATTGTAACATGTTCGTTTCAAATTGATTTATAGTAAATGTGTATAAATATTTGAACACTTTCTGAAGTGAGGATGCCGGCAACTACTTTTGTTAACTTTTAATCGAGTCACTCTCATTTCACACTGTTCTTCTTTAATCACAAAAATGTAAACGCTTTATGAATTCGTCAATTACCGGGGCGGAATGAGCAGGGGAGATTCCTGATCCGCTTTATGCAACGATCCTGTTGAAGCTATTTTGTAAAGCCCCTTGGTCAAATCTGCTCATTGATGCCAGCCGGTATTTAATTTGCTCCGGATATCAGATGGATGGTTTGTTGATAACTTACTGCAGTAATAAGTTACACCGAACTGTATGTGGGTGATACACTTTGGCAACCTGCGAAACCCTTATTGGAACTATCGCAATGGATTGGCGGTTTTTTATTTTTTCTCATTCGTATGGAGCCATGCTACTTTTTGTTCCCACTGATGTTCCTGACCGATAATATCCCTGTATAACTCGGGTCGTCTGGCTTTTATATATCTGTATCCACCAGCCTTAACAAGTTTATCCGGCGTAATGGTGGCCGTTGTAAAACTATCTTCAAATGAACGACATTCAGCAATGATATCTCCAAAAGGGTCGATAATCATGGAACAACCATTTTTTAATTGGTCATCGTCCATTCCAACCGGATTTGAAAATATGGCATAAATGGCATTATCGTAAGCCCTTGCCGGCAGCCATTTCATTAACCAACCCCGGCCTTTCATCCCGTCAAATTCTAAACGTAAAGAAGTGGGGTCCTCCTCGCGGTTTTTCCAAAGTCTGGGGTCCACAAAGCCAGCTCCTGGCCTGGAGGATGGTGTACACATCGTTACATGTGGCATGAAAATAATGTCGGCCCCCAAAAGTTTTGTTGCCCTGACATTTTCAATGATATTATTATCATAGCAAATTAAAATTCCACATTTCCATCCATACAAATCGAAAACGCAATAACTTTCTCCTGCTTCCAAATAAGGGTTAATGAACGGGTGTAACTTTCTGAATTTTGCAACCAGACCATTTTTGTCAACACAGACATATGCTTTAAACAAATTGTCATTTTCATCTTTCTCAAATAACCCTGCCAGCAAAACGATGTCATTTTGTTTTGCGATGTCTGTAAGTTTCAAAATGCTGGCTCCATCCGGAATAAATTCTGCCAGGTCAAGCATTTGTTCTTTTGAAAGACGCCTTGCAAATGTATAGCCGGTGACAGAACATTCATGGAAAGCAATCACATGCGAACCTTCACTTGCAGCTTTTTGAGCAAGACGCTCAATGACAGAAAGGTTATAGTTTTTGTCTCCACTCTTGTGCTCAAATTGAGCAGTCGATATTTTTAATTTGTCCATTGGTAAATTATTTGTTTTTAAAATTGCCGATCCCATTTTTGCAGCTTTGCGTGGTAGCGGATTAAATGTGTAAAAAGGCCAGGCTGATTTGTTTTATTATTAGTCTGTCAATTTAAAGGTGAATGGTTGTGCTGCCGCAACAGCAAACAATTAGATGCTACACGCAAAGCGGGATATTTAATCACTGATACTCCAACGAATAGCCACACTTCAAAAATAATCTTTCTTGTCAACAAAGCCATAACCCGACTTGCGGATAGTTTACTGCGCCTGCAGTACTTTAATATTTTCCGCTTTTGATACGATTAAGTAGAACTGATCGCCCAACCAACAATAAAGCCTATTGTAATGTTGATACAATTCACAATTATATAGGCGCGTATGGTAAGACCAAAGGATTTAATCTTTGCGAGTTTATTGAAAAATTGAATGTAACACCAGCACATTAAAGCAAAGTTTATTAATAGGTATATGAATGCGTATCATTTTAAAATTGCTTCGCTGTCTGATATATAAATAACTGACAAGAATATGAAACTAACAATAAGTGTTAAACCCGTAAAGAATGTATTTAATACCAAATGCTCAGCAAAATTGCGCCCCTGTTTTTTAAATACAAAATAGGAAACAACGGTAATAATTAAAATCGAGATTAAAGAAGAATATGCAAAATGGTCGGTACTCCATTTTACCACTTTTTCATAAACACCTAATACATTTTCATTAGCGTTTATGGCCTTTATGTCGTATATTTTATCAAAAAAGAAATGATAAAATAACCCATAAAGTGTTGCAAAAACAACGACAAGCGACAAGGGTTTAAAATGCCTGACTCGTTTTCCGTCTATAAATTCACGAATTGTATTTCCGGGTCTTGTCAGAAGCTGTTTGATCGTGTAAAAAATACCATTGTCAAAATGAAATAGTCCATGTTGTAAATCATGCCAAATAAAATGCATTGTCACTTTATGCGTATCAGCAGCCTGTCCGCAATGGTTACAAAAGTTGCCTTCAAAATTGTTGTCACAGTTTTTGCAAATATTGGTCATCTCCTTTTTGTTAATCTGTTCACAATTGTGCCGTCAATGGATTGCCGGTCGTTAATAAATTCAACTCAAATCTGAATTTAGTGCAGAATGGTTACGTAAATTTAAAAACAACTTTTTACAAATTATCAAAGTTAAATAATTTTTGTCTTGTGGTTTGTTGGTAAGGATTAAACCAACGTGCATCTGAAAAATGACCACGTACAGGGTGGAGTTTTAAGGATTGTGGGTGGCAATTCAGGAGATGCGAAATCTGCGAAAGTGAATTGTCAGACCTTCAAGGTTATGCCTTGAAGGTCTGTTGTTTGTTTGCATCGTCTTTATTTCGGAACAGGTATTCCTTATGTTGTAAAAAGTGATTTGCAATTTACTCCTATTTATAAACGGGGGAATTCGTTTACGGCTTAACCAAACTATACAGTCATGCCTGGTTTTTATAACATCTGTTTTGCACTTTCAACAGTGATTTCCAACACCCTTGTAAGAAATGAGAACTTCTCTTTCATCAAATCATATTCGTCACCTTCAGAAATGTATTTGGCTGTACCATTAACAACAAACCCTGTTCCCGGATAATCTTTATACCCTGAAACTTCTTTGGAGCCTAAAGTCAGTATTACATGACTGTTTACATCCACATTCTTCTCGGTTTTTCTGAAACCATAAGCAGGTATCAGGATTCGCTCATCTTCTGTAACTACAAGATACGAATTCCATGTGTTAACAACGTGCGTTTCGACACCCCAGGATGTGATTGATACAACACCTTCATGCTTCAGTACTTCTGAAAACTTTTCGCTTAATTTGCTCATTGTATTTTTTAATTTGATTTTCAACTTTTAAAAACAACCTTAATTTGCTTGCCAGTAACATCTTTTGGGCGAGATAATTAATTCAGCCGCTTTTAACTCATTCATGGCTTTATCAACTACTTTACGGTCGAGATTGGTTAATTCGGCAATCTTTCCGGCATTTAAAGTTATACCTTCTTTCTTCATTGTTTCCAACACCTGTGTTTTTGCGTCCATATTCATTTATAATTTAATTTCGATGAATGGTTCAAAAGTACACTGGTTAGAACAGTTAAAAATTAAACTGGTTTAAGAAATTCAAATTGTTATTTCTTTTTACGCAGTTCGCTCAAATATTCAGGGGTAAGACCGAGGTATGAAGCGATCATATATTGAGGAACCCGCAGCATAAATTCGGGGAAAGAGGTGCTGAAATGATAATAGAATTCTTCTTTGGTCATTTCGTACAATAATTTTGACCTGAGCTGTGCACCCGCCGCGGCTTTTTGCATCATTATTCTGAAATACCTTTCAAACTGTGGCAGTTCACTTAGCAAAAGCTCAAGATTTTGATTCTCAATGGATACTATTCTGGTTTCTTCAATCGCCTGGATGTAATAGCCCGAAGGAGTTGAATTCATGAAACTTTGATAGTCTGAAATCCACCAACCTTCCAACGCAAACTGAGTTATCTGCTCCACCCCTTTTTTATTGATGAAGTACATCCTCAAACACCCCTTTTCGACAAAGTACAAATATTTGCAAACCTTGCTTTCCTGCGTGATAAATTCCTTCTTTTTAAATTGATGCGTTTCAACATATTTGTTAAAAACAGCTACATCACTTTCACTTAAATCAATCAGCTTTCTTAAATGTTGGATTATATTTATGTGCATTCATTAGTTTTTAGAAGGTTCATGGCAAATTGGTCAGCCGGTTGCTAAAACTTACCACTCATTGAAAAAGCAACAATCGCATTTTTGTATTTCTTCATTTTATACCTGTCCAAACAAGGTGCAAAACTAACACCTTTCGCTCATCTGCCCAAACAACCAATATGTTTCAACCACGGATTACTCAGATTGATTTTAACAGGTATTTCAATTCCCTTATCTGATTGTTGCGGATTACTGATCTGCAGCAGCTTGGTTAAAAAATCGCACCCACCAGAGTCAGTCTTCAATTTACAAATTCTTGTTTTCTATTTCGAAACAGTAAATCTTTTAATGTTATCCTTTCTAATTTGGTCTATCAACAAATAATGCGGGTCTATTCCGCCCGAGTATGGTTCCTTATCAATGATAATATGAATGGTTTCGGCAGATTTCGTAAATTTATGCTTCGTTAAATAAATTGGTTCATTCTCTTTATCAAATATTCCAATTTCGATGTAATCGTTCAGCGCAACGTTGTTTTTATTTCCTAAACTATCGGTTTTAATCTTCGTGGCTTCCAAATAAAGTGTAGCATCAAATTTCCCGTTGGGAAGTTTCCTGAATTCGGCCTTTTTTGCTTCGTTACTGAAAATAGTTACATTTTCGAATAAGTCGGTAATCAGGTATTGTAACGAATCGGGACACACTTTTCTTAATTCAACCAAAAAATCCAGGGATGTCGGATAAGGGGGTTCTGCAAATTTATATTGTTTCAGAAACTTCGAAATGGCCCTGTTTACAGAATCTTCACCCAAATACGCTTTCAAAGAATTCATTACAAGCATCCCTTTATGGTAAAAGATGTAATCTTGTCCCGAAACAAATGCCAAAGGCGGCTCAACTTTCTTATCGTTGTTTCTTCCGTTTATGTATTTATAGTAAGTATCCGTTAATAAATTGTTTATTGCCTGTGGCTTATCAATTTTGCCAAGTACACAAAGTGCTGAATATTGACAAAATACCTCCGACAATACCGCACTGCCCTTAACATTTGCACCCACTACCTGGTAAGCAAAATATTGATGTGCAATTTCGTGGGCTATTACTTCGCAAATCTGATTTTTAGTAAATTCGGAATCGCGGCTGGGCTGTGAAATAAAGCCCAGATTTTCGCCAACCTGAATCGAACCCGATAATGCCTTGGCGTTTGAACCGAACGGAAATTCGACAATTTTTAATGTTTTGTTTTGATATGGACCAAAATTCAGCGTGTAATATTCCAATGATGCTTTCATTGCTTCGAAGAACCGGTCAATGTTAAAATTGTGCTTTGGATGATAATAGATTTCCAACGAAACACCGTTCCATGTATCTTTTTTAACAGCATATCTTGCTGACAGAAATGAATAGCAGTTTATGGTTTTTGAAAGCGATTTGTATTGATAGAAATTCCTTCCATTGCTGCTCCAATGTTTCAAAAGTTCGCCGGGAGCAAGGGCAGTCTGGTCTGCGTCGGTTGAAACAATGCACTCGAAATCAATCCAGTCGGCATCATAACCATTGTTGTATAGCTGGGTCGAATCATTTGTCAAGTCAATGGTTTTTGATTCGGGTAAATTGTAGCTTTTGCGCAGTTTTTTATCGGTCAATTCCTTGCCAAAGTCGTAACCAATGGTGGGCAAACACTCCTGATTTGAATAATACGTGCCATTATAAATCAATCGGTAGTCATCCTCAACAGCAAATCCTTTGCGGGCGTAGTCGATTTCGAATGATAATTCAATCGAATCGTTAGGCTGCAAGGAGCTTCTTAATTTGTATAAATAAATACCTTGATTTTTATCGTTAATAATTTCATCATTGAGAACATTTAATCCTATCGAAACATTGCTCATCCTCGGGTTTTGTGTAATTACAAGGCTGTCTATACCGCTTTTAGTTTTGTTCCGAAGCCAGTAGTTTCCCTTAAAATGTATTTTGCGTTCGGAAGGATAAATAGCTGTCTCAACATATACTTTGGTAATGCGCGGCTGGGGTAAGTTGCCGAATTTTTGATAGGTCAGTTCGTATTCAACTAAACCCGAAATATATTCGCTCTTACTTGTAAATTTATTGATAATGTTGGTGTTGTAAAAAATGTAGGTGCCTGAAATTACAAATAAACCTAACATCAAAACCATGAACAGTTTGAGTTGTCTGGTTAATCTAAATCCGGCATTTTTTAACCGGTTATTGAAACCGTTATCATTTCCTCTGTGCACAAAAAGTGAAGCCACAATTAGTAATGCTGCCAGGAGGAATAGCCAATATAAAGTGAAAACCAAAATCGGGAAAAGGCCGTTCCCGAAACCATTCATTTCAGAATAGTTCGTTCCTGATGTTGCACCAAACACAAGCAGAGGATGTTCTATTCCTAATTTTGAAGCATTTATGTAGAAAATGTAATACAATACCATCAGGAAATAACCGATGTATTTGTTGTTCACCAGGGCCTGGAGAAATATAGCTAAACCTGAAATTAAGAGTGTAGTAAAAAGACCTTTAAAAATAAATATTTTTAAATATACATCGGGCTCGAAGTTGTAATAACCCAGGTAAATTTGAACCCCAATGCTAAACAACAATAATGCGGCAATAAGGCTTAGCTGAATTAAAACCAAAGAAACAAATTTGGCAATTAAGGTCAGCCATTCGGGCACGGGAAGGGTATCATATAATTGATTTAGATTTTTATTGCGTTCGCGCCAAATCAACTCGCCGGAATAAACGGTAATAACAATGATTAGAAATATGAAAAAGACATCGAGCAAATGCGAGAAAATCTTACCGGTTAAAGGGTAATTGGCTACTCCATCAGTATATATAGCATCGAAAATCATAAATCCGGTGCCAATTAATCCTATTAAAACTATGATTTTGAAATAGATACTCCCAACTACTTGTTTGTAGTTGTATTTCAACAGACTATAAAAAATCTGCACGTTTGTCCGGACATTAAAATCACGCTCAATGGTTTGAATGTTAGAAGTATATTCCAAATTCGAAGGTTCAACTTTTGCATGAACATTTTTAATTTTCAACTTCGGATTTTGGTTCGAAAACGAAAATATGAATTTGTAATACCCGACCATAAACACTAAAAAAGAAATACTTAACCACAAAACCCGGTTCAGTAAAAAACTGCCGTTCAGGTTTATCAGCAGGTTATTTCTTTCCGCAATCGAGTGGGAACCAGTTGAGGTAAGCATGGCATTAATACCAAATGGATCAACTATATCTGCTAAAAATCGGTTACCCAGGTCACCCAAAAAACTACGGGCAATCAAATAGCCCATCACAAAAACAAGTCCGGTAACATATACCGCCATGATATTTCTGGTAAGTATCGACATCGTGAAAAATGCCGCCCCTGTAAAAATAACGTTGGGTATTACAGTATATAAATAGGGTGTGATATAGGCAAGTATTTGGTGATCGGTAAACATGGCGCTGTTTATATAGGGCATTAAACTTGCGGCATAAGCGCCCAGGGCAAGACTCGAAAAAATTATCAGCACCAGGCTTATTGAAGCAGCAAACCTGCCCAACAAATAGCCGGATTTGCTAATTGGGTAAGTAAAGTAAAGTGAGTGGCAATTGTTGTCGAAATCGCGCAAAACCGACTGTCCCATAACTGCCATTGTTACAAATATTCCGAAGTGACTAATGCCGGCAATAAGAAGGAAGAGCACGAATGGTGAATTGTCAAACAGTACATCGCTGTTGCTGATATTTAAGCCAAACCCTTTGAAGTTAGCGCCCATGAGCGACATAACTGTGAATGCTATTGCAAAAAATACGATAAAATAGATGTAGGTGGAAGAACGCTTTATACGTGTAAGTAATTCGAATTTGAATATTTGTGTAAACATAGCTTTGGCAGGTTACTGTAAATTCGGATTATTGACATTTATAGCATAGAAATAGGCATCTTCCAAATCGGGTTTGCAACCCGAAAATGATGCATGTGGTTGTCCTTCTGAATAAACCCGAATTAGCATCTGTCCATCGAATAAGCGCGTCGATAATACTTTATAATCATCTTTATATTGCTGAATTCCTGACTTGTCAATTTCTTTGGTCCAGATTTTATCTTGAAGTAAATTCAAAATATCTGCGGGGTTTCCGTTGAAATTAACTTCGCCTTTATTAATAATCGCCATGTTTTTGCACAAGTCGGTTACGTCATCAACAATATGAGTAGATAAAATAATGACAATATTCTCGCCAATTTCGCTTAATAAATTATGAAATCTGTTACGTTCACCAGGGTCTAAGCCGGCGGTTGGTTCATCAACAATGAGCAATTGCGGATTTCCGATTAAGGCTTGAGCAATACCAAACCGTTGTTTCATTCCGCCCGAAAAACTGCCCAGGCGTTTATTTTTTGCATCCCACAAATTGGTCTGATTCAGCAGTTCATTTACCAATTGTTTGCGTTTGGTTTTATTTGAAATACCTTTCAAAATTGCAAAGTGATTTAGTAATTCAATGGCTTCAATTTGAGGGTCCAGGCCAAAATCCTGGGGCAAATAACCTAAGATTTTCCGTATTTCGGGTTTGTTTTTTTTTATATCAATTCCCCTGAAAAAAAGAGAGCCTGTATCGCCGTCCTGCAACGTGGCTATCGTACGCATTAATGTTGATTTTCCAGCTCCATTGGGTCCTAACAAACCAAACATTCCGTTCGGAATGGTTAAAGAAACATTTTTTAATGCTTGAACTCCGTTTGAATAAGTTTTCGATAAATTTTCAATTTTCAGTTCCATAAATTTAGGTTAAGGAATTTTGTAATTATAATTGTCAACGTCGGTCATTTGTTAAGCAACTACCTGTATGGTTGGATTTAACCAATGAGCCTCCAACGAATAGACTGCACTTCAAATATCATCTTCTCCATTAACTACCCGTCAGAACCCCGCTGGCGGATAGTTGAAGTTTTGTATCGGTTATTTAATTTTATAAAAGGCTGCCACTTTAGCCTTCTTATTTGTGTACCTTATTTATTTTCCATTTTTTTAATAATTTCCCTTAACAGGTCATTGTGCTCCTGTTTTAGTAGAATAAATTTATTAACCCATGTGTAAATCAAATAAAGAATGCCAAATATTACCGTTAAGTAGATAATGCCAATAAGCATAGGTAAGAAAATAAAATTGCCCATAATTAAATTTTTAAGGTATTATTAGTCCTTAAAACTACAAATAATTTGTCAATATTATATGAAATACAGAAACTTTAGATATTTCCAATTTAAATATTTGTCGGTTCATTTTGCCAATGGCTGCTTAGGTTGGTTGTCAAATTCAGTGTATCGTTTTTTACCGAAAATTATGCATTGTTCTTTACCTGTTTCACGTGTACGATCAATCAATACAAGCGGCATTAATACTAAAACCAAAGTTCATGTTTGAAACTTTTTTCTCAGTTTAAGGTACAATATAGCAGTATTCACCTAAAACCTTATGCCATGTACTACACATACGACGAGCGTACTTTACGATTTGTGAGGGTGAATTGGTTGACCGTAACAATGAAGGTATTCGTAATCTTTGCTGTCTTAATTTCATTATTAGGACTAACAATTCAAAGCACAAAGCAAAATCGAACAGAGTCGGAGGTCATGATCATTATGGCTGAGCATAATGAGTTCAGTGCTGATAAGTTAATTGGAATGATTAACAAAATGAATTTTAGATATCCGTATATCGTATATGCCCAAGCTATTTTGGAGACAAGTAATTTTCAATCACGGATTTTTAAAGAGAATCATAATATCTTTGGTATGAAACAAGCAGTAATTCGTATTACCAAGTCACTGGGAACACAGTATGAACATGCTTATTATAAAAACTGGATGGAATCTTTGGATGATTATGCCTTGTATTCATCAACCTACTTATCGCCACTAAATACTGAAAGTGAGTATTTTAATTATTTAGGACAGAACTATGCGGAGGATTCACAGTATGTATCCAAGCTAAAGCAAATTATCGTCACAATGAATCTAAAGTCCAAATTCAATTATAAAGATTCGGAAAATATTAGTATGAACAATTAAGTATCCAAAATATAATAAAAGAACAGGTGTGATTTAATGAAGTAGTTCTTTAAAATTTACTAGTTTTCTGCAAAAATCACTTGGATTATCATATTTATATTTTAAACCTTTAGCGGTTATTGGTCTTGGAAACCACATTTCTTTAGGGAAATAAACATTTTTGCTCAATAAATTAAATGTGTCTTTGCCATTAATATAACCAGCAATAGAATTTAATTTATTTCTGAAAAACTGAACTTTCACTTTTTACATATAAAAACAGGTCTTTGCCGGTAGGAGCCAATGGATACCTGCTTTTGTCCAAAATTGTATATAATATGGTGTCTTTGGGTGATGCTGCCATTTTGAGTGTAGTATGATTATAATATTCATACAACCCTTCAAATTCTTTCAGTTGTTCGAAGTTTATTTTGTATTTCTGTTGCAAAAAACAAAATTGTGAAATAAGAAGCGATAGAATTATTGCTTAGTCGTTATTATACCAGTAAGGGAAAACGCTTGCAACAATTAACCTCTCAAAAATTGATTTGCAATACCTTCTGTTTAACTTGTAAACAAACTCATTGAGGTAACGTTGCAAATTCGCAC